>Ga0316189_10001261_pt1 | contig 25183 bp, 17 predicted proteins | sample LowCovwburrow_MG_FD_204930 | JGI IMG/M metagenome (GOLD analysis project Ga0316189, IMG submission 204930) | Coastal sediment microbial communities from Maine, United States - Lowes Cove worm burrow | ecosystem: Environmental > Aquatic > Marine > Coastal > Sediment | place: USA: Maine... | reverse complement strand
GCGGGCTAATGGTGAAAAAATGGAGCTTATTTGGGCAAGGAACAGCCCGTTAGTGTTACGTAATCAGATCACTGTTAAATAGGAGTCGCTTTGTATCAAAGCCGGCTACCTGAGCTTTTTGGATGAGATCTCGGATCGTATGATCTGATAGCTCAGGGGTTCGTGAAAGTATCCAAAGATACTCCCTCCCCGGCTCACCAACCATGACATAGCTATAATCATCCGCTAGCGCCAAAATCCAGTAACGCCCTGATAGAACGGGGATTTTTAGATCAGCAAGGAAGAATTGCACCCGAAGCTTTGCATTGGTCTCGTCTTCTACCACCCATGCTCTGCCCGTTGCTGAGCGCATATTGCTTTCACCCACAACTTCGCAGGCATTCTCGACACGAATATCGCCGTCTTCTCTCAGACTATAGGTCGCGGTGCTGTTGACACAGCCTTCTTGAAAGCGATGTTCAAAGCGCGCGATCTCATGCCATTTGCCCAGATACCGATCCACATCAACGTTGGCAACAACATCAAGCGGTTTGTCTTCTGACTTTATATATCCCCACCCGATCAACCCTATGACCGCGACCAAAATAACAATCATAATAGTCCTAGCTACGCTTGCCACGGTAATTTCCCTCGTCCGTTTTTTTTAAAACTCGATAGCTATGCCCAATTGCGGGAACACGCCGAGTCCATCGTTATCAATCTCGCCTGTTATGGGACTAAATTCAACATAATCTACGTTTGTCCGGCCAAGTGCGTTAACAATGTCGATGAAACCTTTCACCACAACGCCGCCTATCTGCCGGCGATAATCAGCTCGCAAATTCAGCGTTTGGAAGGTGGGGAAACGGCCATCGAATCCGCGCGTTATCTCTCGCGAAAATCTTGTAAGGCCAAAGTCAGCGTAAACATCTTCATTGATGATAAAGCGCTCGCTTGGGCGCCCAGAAGCTATCTGATATTGCAAGCCAACTGACCAGCTGTCGCTGATTTCATACGACATTGTAAAGTTTGCAAGATGCGGCCGGCTGTAGCGCCCTGGCCGGTATCCTGCCCCATCGCCGTCATCGATCCGAACGCGGTTGTAGCTATAACGAAGCGACGCCGACCAATCGTTACTAAACTTCTTGCGGAGGATAGTATCAAAGCCAGCGGCCCATCCTTTACCGTCGTTGGTCAGCTTTCCCGTCACTCGGTCGCTGTCTGGAATCAGGTCAGTCATTCGCTGATAATAGCCTTCTAACTGAAGCTGGTAATCCGCGCCAAAGAAATGATTAACGCCGGCGCTGGCTTGCCATGTCTTTTCATAGCCTAAATCAAGATTACCTTGATTGGCCGCGATCTCTAGCAAGCGCGGAGCTTGCGTATACAGCCCGCCGGTGATTTTATACAGCGTGCGTTCGCTACCAGCCCACTCAATCTGCAAGCGCGGCGACAGGTAGCTAACCGATAATAGGCTGTCATATTCGCCTCTAGCGCCTGCGGTCAGTCGAACGGCTCCAATATCAAAGCTCTGCTCGCCGTATATCGTGGCGCGGACGCTGTCATCGGTTAGGCTAGCGTTAAACAGTGACGGCGTTAATAGAATGAATTTGTCACTGCGATCAGGGCGAAAATCATCCCGGTCGTACACAAACAACGGATAATCTCGGGAAAGCGTCTGCTGATAATCTGTATTCAACAGGACAAGTCTTGACCCAATTTTGAAACGTCCAAGGCCGTTATCAGCGCTATAATCAGACCGCCAGCCAAGCTCCTTTTCGCCCTCGTTCAAGGCGATGATACTTTCCTCTAGTGGGATAGTTAAGGCATCACTCGGCGTCGCTGAAAGTTCTGGAAACGCCTCGCCTTGCTGGCTGTCATCGCTTGCGTAACGATAATACACCGCGTTCGTCCACTGTCCTGTTTCGCCGACTAACTGCTCCAAAGTAGCGCCAAACAAAAAGGCGTCCTGCTCACTCGTCAGCAATGTCGGATCGTCAAAATCAGGTGATGCTAAGACGTTATCGAGATCGCGAGTGTATCGCTCCGGTGTATATAATCCGATAAGTTTGAGCGTTGTATCCGCATCAAACCTAGTCACTGACTTTACAAGAGCATCGGCGAGTTCTGGGCGACCAATATCTTCCTGCCCAATGATGTCAAAAAGCCGGCCAAAATCATAATAGCGCAGCGAGACAAGCAAACTTGTATTATCAAAGGCATACGACGGTCCGTCATATAGAACCTCGCCGCCAGCAAGGTCGAACTTAGCCTCGATAAAGGGATTGTTTCGATTACCCTCCGCTAGATCAAGCCGCAAGAGAGAACCATTGGCACCGCCGAACTCAGAACTCCAACCACCCGGCGCGAAATCAGCGCGCCCTACGACATTTTGGCCAAATATTGAAAAGCGTCCGCCACCACCAATATCGTCTGCCTCACCCAGCGACTGATCAAAGTGGACAGCCCGGTCGTACGGAATGCCATCGATCAGGATAATATTGTCTCTGGGGCCGCGCCCCCGAACAGAAAAGCTGGAGAATGCGCCCGTGGCCGCCACACCTGGCAAGGTACTCAATCCACGAAAAATATCACCGGCTGTTCCGGGCGTTCTGCGTATCTCCTCGCGTGTTAAAGTATAGGCCGTCACCGACCCATCGTTTGGCACACCGAATGGCCTGCCCGTGACCAGGATTTCCTCAACATTGCTAAACTCACGAAGGCTGAAATCAGAGGTCGTGACCTTATCCTTGAAGAAGCGCACATCAACCGTTTCCGCGGCCCGGTATTGGTCGGCGGTTACGATGACAGAAACCAGTCCCCTATAGACGCTGTTAATTACATATTCGCCCGCTTCATTCGTCTCGGCAGTGCCAACCGTATCACCAGAGCGGTTAACAGCAGTGACCTCCGCCCCAACCACAGGGCGCTTTGTGACGATATCCATCACCCGGCCACTGACACCCGAATCTTGGGCGAACAAAGGTTCTTGAGCCAACAAAGCAATGCAACCAACCACCACCAAGACTTTGAGTTTCGAATAATAATATAGGGAGCTCATAGCTTCGCTTTCTTGTGATTATAAATAACCGCAGCCCATAGGGCCAGCCAACCCTCTCAATACGGCGATCGAAGCTAGAATAGATCAAAAAAACGTCAGCCTACCGAAAGCCCAAACAAACAGCCTATCACGCACGCGCCTTTTCTCTCGGCAACGCTGTTCTCTAGCAAGGCTGTTCTCTGGCAAAGCTGGTCTCTAGCAAAGCCTAATCAACTCGCCGAGCGCTATCGTTCCATAGCCGGTTTCAGCGAACTAGACCTGTTACCAGTGGATGCCACGAAAGAAGTAAGCAAAGACCCGCTGGGCGACCTCTAGCGAGTCGCCCGCTGTCACTGAAGGTCGATTAGAGAAGTCCATCGACTTGGATTTCTTGTCATCGCCGTCAGCCCCGTCACCCTTGGCCGCCATACTGTCTGGGAACACATGATAGGCCTGATTAAGAATAAGCTCGGTTAAATCAGGCGTTAGCGCCTGCGTCATCGCACCCATAATACCAGCTGGTGTTGCTACCCGCTTTGGCTTTTGCACGATCGCCTTCATCACAAGATCACCAGCCTCATCAGGTGAAAGTGTTGGAAAGGCGTTATACAGCTTAGTCGGTGCAATCATTGGGGTCCGCACAAGGGGCATATTAATTGTCGTGAAGCGCACTTTGCGATCAGCAAACTCCGCGGCTGCACATGCGCTAAAGGCGTCAAGCGCTGCCTTTGATGCGACATAGGCCGAGAAGCGTGGCGGGCTGGCCAGTACACCGATGGAGCTGATATTGATAATGTGGCCGCTGCGGCGCTCTAGCATACCGGGAGCTAGGCCAAAAATAAGCCGAAGCGCGCCAAAGTAATTCAACTGCATGGTCCGCTCAAAATCATGGTATCGATCAAAACTGTTTTCAACACTACGGCGAATAGAGCGCCCAGCGTTATTGATAAGGATATCAGCGCCGTCTAGCTCTGTATTCACCCGCTCAACAAAGCGATCACAGCTATCCATATCTGAAATATCAACGGAATAGGCAACTGCCTTGCCACCACGAGCCTTAATTTCTTCCAGCGTTTCTTCTAATTTCTCAATCGTCCGCGCTGCCAAAACAACTGTCGCTCCAGCATCCGCTAAACGGTGCGCACACTTCAGGCCGATTCCCGAGGTTGAACCCGTCACTACGACAACCTTGCCTTTGACGGCTTTTACCAGCTGCTTATTGCTCTTGGCCGGCAAGACCTGACGACGCCACTGTTCAACCACGCCGAGCAGCCTGTCAGCGCGCCCGGGCGAGCGCAGGTTGCGCTGCCAATATTCCCATATCGCAGGGGCATAAAGCTCTAGCGGCGGACAAACAATACCAAGCGGATCAAGCACTTCATGGGTATTGCTATTGTCGTATGTCGTTGGGTAATCAAGCATGTCCAAAAGCTCGACTGGTATTTGCATTTCCTTCATGAACATACTAATCGCGCCCTTGGCAGGCTGGCGTTTTATGATGCTATTGATCGGTAATTTCTTGCTGAGCTTAGCCACCGCAGGCAATTCTAGCGTCCGCATGTTCGGTCCGTGAGCTTGCTTTAAAAACAGTGCCAATGTGTCGCCGACGCTGTAACTTTTATCCGCAGTTAAATGAAAGACTTTGCCGTCCTGCCCAGGCGTATGGGCGATTGCGTCCATCGCAGCAACCACATAGTCAACCGGAACAATATTAAGGTTGCCACCCTTCATCGTGAAGAGAGGCAACCAGCTTGGTATAGCTTTGCCGGCTGCTGCGATCGCTTTGAAGAAATAATAGGGACCATCAATCTTATCAATCTCACCCGTTTGACTGTGACCAACAACAGCCGCTGGGCGATAAATTCGATATTTTAGGCCACGGCTGTTGCGAACCACACCTTCGCTCTCATGCTTGGTCAGGAAATACGGATTGTCTAAGCCCGTTGCTTCCTCGAACATGTCTTCGGTGAATTCACCGTCATACAGACCACCTGCCGCGATGCTGCTTGTGTGATGGAAGCATCCAGCCTTCATAGCCCTAGCCGCACCCATTGCGTTTCTAGTGCCCTCAACGTTAGCGACCCGCTGGCTTTCCGCATCAGCGCTGATATCGTAAATCGCCGCTAGGTGAAAGAAATGATCAATATTTCCCTTCAGGCTATCAAGGTCTTTCTTGCCAATTCCAAGCTTTCCTTTTGACAGGTCCCCAACCACAGGGATCACTTGCTTTTTGCTAACACCCCAAAGGGCGCGAAGCGTTTCAATCTTATCAAGCGAGCTTTCTCTAACCAGCAAATATACGATGCCGCCCCGGTCCAAAAGTTTGGGAACCAAAAAACGGCCAATGAAACCTGTACCGCCAGTTACGAAATACTGCATAATAAAACCCCTAAGACTGTAAATACTCCTGCCCAATCTAAGCAGAAGCAAAGCATAAAACAAGATCAACCGAAATTAGATCGCTAATATTGCGCCAAGAATACTCTTGCCCGCGCTAGCGGCTAGCCACCAGTGGCAACAACCCGCATACCCGGCCTAAGGCGCTCGCCGCCCCTAATCACAACACGGTCACCAGCAGCTAGGCCACTTCTGACAGCAACGCGGTTACCAACAATGGTGACGATATCGGCAGGAACAATCTCTGCGGTATCATCCTGTTTAATACGGATGAAATAGACTGCGCTGTCGCGTCGTTGAACCGCATCCCTTGGCACCGACACCAAGTTTTCGGGGATCTTGATAGGCAATCTTGCGGTCACACCTTGGCCGACAACCCAATCATCCGCGTTAGCGCTTAATCGGACTTCCACTTGGCGCGATACCCTGTCCCCGATCTTGACGACAGCGCGAACCGGCAGTTTTAATGTTTTAGACGATCCGGCGACTTCAATCTCCAGCCCCTTAGTCAAAATCGGAGCAATGGCAATGGCCGCAGGTAGTGAAACTTCTATATTGTCGATATCAACAAACCTTGCGACTTCTTCACCCACCGACATATATTCACCAACTTTACCGATACGCTCTGCTAGGATACCCCTAAAGGGCGCTCTCAGCACCGTCCGATCCACATCGCCAGAAGCGCGGTCCAAGGAGGCCTTGGCATTCTCTAACTCTTGAATGGCCATATCGCGTCGCGCAATAACTTCTTGCAGCCTGGCCTGCGATGTATGGTCGCTCGCAGCAAGCGTCGTGAAACGCTCCACCTCTTGCTCCCGGAAAACAAGATCGGCGGCGAGCCGCTTCACCATCGCATCCATCTGCCGAAATTTAACCGCGTGAATACGATCATCAATACGAGCGACTGGCTGATCGACCTGAACGATATCCCCAACAGATGCGATCCATTCCAGTCGGCCTTCCACCTCGGCGGCTAATCGGCTGTCATTATTACTGACAACCGTCCCTGTTGCCTCAGTCATAGGGGCAATTAATTCATTAACCGCAGTTGCGACCAGCACCTGCGGCGGCGGCCCACCTGCTGACTGGGCATGAGCAACAGCCATAGTAGGAGCCGCTGCGAATATACTTAAAAACACAAAAAAGCGAGAGCGCATACTGATTATTTTCCTTACTTATTCCGCCGTCACAGCGTCAGCCTTATTAGCGCCATTCGGGCGCTTAACATCGCTTTTGGTTAATTGCAGTAAACTTGGCAACAGAACAAGCGTAAAAATGGTTGAGACACTCATGCCACCAACAATAGCAGCGGCCATGCCCCGATAAATCTCGCTTCCCGTGCCCGGCATTAACAAGAGCGGCAACATCCCAAATAGGCTGGTCAAGGTGCTCATGAAAATAGGTCGAATCCGCATTCTCAGCGCCTGGCGCACCGCATCAGTGCGGCCCAGCCCCCGGCTTTCCGCTATCCGCGTCTGCGCAACCAAGAGAATCGCATTATTAACCACAAGTCCCAGCAAGATCACAAAACCGATCAGTCCCAAAAGGTCTAACGACAATGCGCTGCCGATGCCCATACCTGCAAATAGGTTTATGACTGCAAACAAGGAAATGCCTCCCACGATTGCCATTGGAATGGTGACAACAGTCAACAAGGCTGCCTTTATCGAACGGAACAATCCCGCCAAAATCAGGACCAACAAAACAAACGCCATGAAGAAATTAGTCAACAATTCCGAAATCGCATTGCCCAGTTCTTCCGCGTTTCCTGCATATTGCACACGCCCCCCCGGAGGTATTACCGCCATGATTTGAGGCTCCACATCGGTCCGCAAGATCGCGATTAACTCTTCTAGCGTCATCCCGTCGGGAGGGTTAACCTCAATCTCAAGACCACGCTGTCCGTCAAATCTACGGATATTAGTCGCAGATTGCACCGGACGAATAGTTGCTAATTCACCGAGCGGGACCGTGCCCCCAAGCGGTGTGCTAACGGGCAGATTGGCCATTTCCTCTGGGGTTGTTAAGCGCTCGGACTTTAAAAAGATGTCTAGCCTGTCGCTGCCGTCAAAATATTCGCCCATCCACGCTCCTTGGCCAAGCTGTAAAATGACAGCGGTAAGATCTTGGCGGGACCAACCAACTTCGCTCAAGCGTCTATCATTAGGCTCAAAACGCAGTTCAGTATTCTCAGCAAAAGGGTCTGGTTGCGCGCGGGAGTACACGCCCAGTCGCTGCGCAATGGCTGCAACACCAACTTTTGCGGCCTCTTTTAGTGCCTCACTATCTTTGGTGATAACGCGTATCTCGACCGAGTTTTGACCAGAAAAGCCACCAAATAAGCTTTGATTGAACGCTGCGCCCGACAGCCCCGGAATACTTGGAATCACCGACTGATTTATGAAATTTGCTACTTCCTGTCGACTTGTTCCATCAGCTGGCGTAACTGATAGCATCCCTCCAGTGCCACTCGGCCATGAGCGCATGAAATACTCTTTCAACCTTGGCTCTTTTACACCAGACACATGAGGTTCTAGCATTGTATTAACCCGAGTAGCAATTTCGCGGTCTGCCGTTTCGAAGTTAATACCCGATGGAAAGGAAAGAAAGGCAGCTACCGAGTCTCTGCTTGCGGAGGGTAAATAGTTTAGAGGCGTCCATAAGATTATCGTCAGCGCTACGGAGCCAAACATCAATCCACCGACCCATCCTAGCCGCTTCTGCGTTGTGGATGTCAACACGATGATTCGATCAGCCATTTTATCCCAAATGGTAAGGCCTTCGATCTGCGGCGGTAGTTTCGTCATCCAGTATCTTGCCGCAGTGGGTAATATTGTCACCGCCACGATCAGCGACACCGAAACACCGATTGCAATGGTGAGGGCTAGATCAGCGAACATTTGACCCGCCACATCTTCCAAAAACATCACAGGGACAAAGATCGCAACGGTCGTCACCGTTGAGGCCAGCAATGCGCCCCATACTTGGGTGGCCCCTTTATCACTTGCTTCGCCAGCATCATCGCCGCGCTCTCGTAGACGAACAATATTCTCAAGAACAACGATCGCCGCGTCCAGAACCATCCCTGAGGCAAAAGCTAAACCAGCCAGAGAAATAACATTAAGCGATCGCCCGGCAACTCCCAGCAAAACGAAGGTGGCCAGCAGCGATACAGGAATAGCGATCGCGATCAACATCGTCGCGCGCCACTGCCGTAAAAATAGCCAGAGCACACCAACCGCCAGTATCATGCCGAAAATCAAATTACCGCCCACCAACTGGATTGATCTGTTGATGTACAAGCTAGGATCGAATGAATAGTTCGCCTGTAGCCCCATTTCCTTGAGCGGCCCGGCATTCAATTCATCAATTTTCCGCTTTACGGCATCTAACGATTCTAGAACGTTAGAGTCAGTATCTCGCGAAATAGCAGCCAAAAAGGCAGGCCTTCCATTTTGGTATATAAACTGCGCTTTTCGACCAGGGCTAATTTCAATCCGCGCGACGCTACCTAGCCTGATTGGCAATCCATCACGCCATTCCAGGATTAAGTCTGACAATTGATCAATATCGTAGCGACCCTCATAGCGGATTATATATTGCCTACTACCCACATCAACGAACCCGCTTGAGATATCTGAACTACGGCCAATACGTCGACTGACTTGGGCAAGATCAATCCCCAGTTCAGCGGCCTCATAAGGGTCAAATATAATCTGTAACTGGTCCCCAGTGCCGCCGTACTGGTTGCTATACCTAGCGCTCGACACACCATAGACGGACTGCAGTTCCGGGATGACTACGTCTCGCAAATAGCGATCCTGGTTCTGTGTGTTTTGTTCAAAACCCGGTAACTGCTGGAAGAAATATTCAATCAAGACATCGTTGGAGTCGCCCCACTGGCCCAAGCTTATTGTTGGCTTTTGGGCGTTTGATGGCAGCGGCCTCAGGCGATTCAGTCGTGAAATCACATCAATCATCGCGCGGGTCATGTCGGTCTCAAGGGCGAAGGTGAGCTGCATCCAGCCGAAATTCGAATTACTGCTAGACATCATCCCGGTCATGCCTGGCGTGCCCTTTAAAACCTCTTCGACTTGAGCTGTGATCTCTGATTCCAGTTCAGCGGGTGAAGCACCCGGCCAAATGTTGACTACCGACATAATCGGTTTTTCAATATTAGGCAGCAGCGACGCCGGCATCCGGCTCATTGAAATTAAACCGAGCACCATGACAATCGCTGCCACAATGACGACAGCAACTGGATTTGCAATACTTTGCCGAGTCAATTTCATAAGATGTCCTCGTTAAAAACGTTCAAAAGCATGCCCTTAAATACACCCTCGCTTGGCGCAATAGCAAGCGACTACTCGGGCTAAGTGAGTCAATATAGCGTGATCTGTCTCGGATTAGCCACATTCAATCTAAAATACCACTCAGTAAATGCCTAAAAGTGCCTTCCTCGTTGACATAGGCCCCGAAAAGCATATGCTCCCGCTAATTTTAAAAAATAGCATTGGCATATAAAATATGAGTTTTGACCATCTCGGCCTGAGTGATGACCTCCTAAAGGCTGTAGCCGATTCAGGTTATACAGAGCCTACACCTATCCAAGCACAGACGATTCCTAGCGTTTTGATGGGCAAGGATATCCTTGGTATAGCTCAGACTGGAACAGGGAAAACCGCTTCTTTCGTTTTACCCATGCTTGATATCCTAGGCGAAGGTCGAGCCCGCGCTCGCATGCCGCGATCCCTAATTCTAGAGCCGACCCGTGAACTTGCAGCACAAGTTGCTGAAAGCTTCGAAAAATATGGTAAAAATCATAAACTCACTAAGGCGCTTTTGATCGGCGGTGTTAATTTCGGTGATCAAGAGAAACTGCTTGACCGAGGTGTTGACGTACTCATTGCAACGCCCGGCAGATTGCTAGATCACTTCCAACGCGGAAAGCTACTGCTAACTAACATTGATATTTTGGTGGTCGATGAGGCTGACAGGATGCTTGATATGGGTTTCATTCCCGATGTTGAGAAAATCTGTCAGTGCATCACAGGCCGTCATCAAACTTTGTTCTTTTCGGCAACGATGCCGCCTCCAATTAAAAAACTGACCGATCAGTTTTTAAGCGAGCCTAAATTCATTGAGGTTGCACGGACATCGTCAGTGGCATCAACCGTTAAGCAGCATCTGGTATCGGTTGATCCTAAGCAAAAACGGGCCGTACTACGCCATCTGATTGCCCAAGAAGATATTAAGAATGGCATCATTTTCTGCAATCGCAAAGTTGATGTCAAGGAGACATATGCTTCGCTGAAACGAGATAAATATAATGTCGGCCAGTTACACGGCGATATGCAGCAAAGCGAACGCACAGAAATCTTGGCAGGCTTCAAAAGCGGTGAAATCAAGCTTTTGTGTGCCTCGGACGTGGCCGCACGCGGTCTAGATATCCCGGATGTTAGCCACGTCTTCAATTTCGATGTTCCAAGCCACGCTGAGGATTATGTTCATAGGATTGGGCGAACTGGCCGTGCGGGCCGAGAAGGTAGTGCCTTTACCTTCACAACATCTCGCCGTGACGACACCAAATATGTCGCAGCCATAGAAAAGATGATCCAAGATAAGTTACCCGTTGTTGACCTCAAAGATTTCGGTGGCAACCCGGCTTCAAAAGCCAAGACTGCTCAAAAATCACAAGAAAAAGAGGCACCAGAGAAACCAGCCCAAGCGAAACCAGCCCAAGAGAAACGAGGACAGGAGCAGCCTGAGTCTGGGCAGAAGCATGCTAAGACTGGGCCAGAGCCTCAAAACTCTGAGCCTAAGAGCTCTGAGCCTAAGAACGATACGTCGGGACTGAAAGCTACTTCTGGTCAAAACAATCAAGTGGCTAAGCCGAATCAAAACAATCGACGCAGTGGCCGCAATGATGTGGTTGATATTGGTAGCTTCCCAGACGATCAAGTCCGCGGCATGGGCCATCATGTTCCCGAATTTATGGTGCGTCCGCTAGCAGAGAAATAGGCGCACTTTAGTTCGGTCCTCGGTCGATATTTAGCCTGCAGTAAGGCTTGATTTTCCAGCGCTTATAGGTGTAGCTTAAGCGCAAGCTGAAAACAGCAACGACCCAATGACCGGAGACTAGCATGCAGCAACACTCACAAGATGAGGCAGAGGTAATTGCTGCGAAAGCGATTGCTTCAATTCGCGAGAAGAATTTAGCCTTCACGCCGGATTCCTTTGAACTTTTTTATGCCTACCATTCAGGCAACGCAACTTCTGTAAAAGCAGAGATAGACGCTATCTCCCGAGCCAACAAACCGCTAACTAGCAAGATTGTTGAGCGGTGCGCCCATACAGTGCGGCAAGCGAGTGGCCCTGGCGCACAAGTTAGTAAGCTTACGAACGAAGTTTCAAATGTGGTCAACGATGTTCTGGGCTCAGTGCGCGACTCCACAACAGGAAATAAAAGCTTTTCCGATAGCCTAGAAGGTTTCGCTAGTACCCTCGATGGAGACAGTAGCTCTGGTGCGATGATCCAGCAAATGCTGGAAGAAACTCGCCGAGCCATAGCATCTCAGTGGGCGCTCCAGGAGAAACTAACGACAGCTACCGAGCAAATTACCAGTTTAAAAAGCGAGCTTGAAAGCGCCACCAATGCATCGCTGACCGATCAGCTGACAGGCGTCGCTAATCGTCGGGCGCTTGATGAATTTCTTGAGCTTGAAATTGAGAGAGGCACACAGCCGATATCCTTGATCATTGGCGATGTTGACCACTTTAAGAATTTCAACGATAAATGGGGTCACGCTTTTGGCGACCAGGTGCTGAAACTGGTTGCTAAATCAATCAATCAGCACGAGCCGGAAGGTAGTATCACCGCTCGCTTCGGCGGTGAAGAATTCATCATGGTAGCGCCAAAAATTGGCCTGCAGGCCGCGATGGGTGTTGCAGATGCAGCGCGTAAGTTCATTGGCTCGAAGGTTTTAAGAAAAAGAGGCAGCCACGAAAACGTTGGTAATCTTACGATTTCAATGGGTGTTGCCTGCCGAAAGCCCGGCGAATCTGTCGAAGATTTAATTAACCGCGCCGATTCCGCTCTCTATCAAGCTAAAAAAGCTGGTCGCAATAGAGTGATGAGCTCTAATTAGGCCCTTGAATGTTGGCGGAAACCCGGCTCATCTACCCTTAAAATTAATTAAGCATCCAAATTGTCATTTTACCCCTTTTTTTGCCACGATTAGACAGGCATAAAGGAATCTAAGAATAGACTATCGTTCAACCGAGTTGGGAATCCCTATTTTGACAGCCTTATTGGAACCATTTGCAATCGTTGGTCGGGTATTTTTACTAGCCCTAGCCGAGATCGGCCAGTTGGCGAGATTTACCGCCACCACGATTAGCCATATCGTTAGGCCACCGATATATTGGAAGCTTTTGCTCAAGCAAATGCTTCAGATAGGGTATTTCAGTTTGCCGGTGGTCGGCCTGACTGCTTTATTCACAGGAGCGGCCCTTGCCCAGCAAATTTTCGTCGGCGGCTCCAGATTTAATGCTGAAAGTGTTGTACCGGGCGTTGTTGTTATTGCAATCGTGCGAGAGTTAGGTCCTGTTTTGGGCGGCCTTATGGTCGCGGGTCGAGTATCGAGTGCAATGGCTGCAGAGCTAGGTACGATGCGGGTGACCGAACAAATTGATGCGCTGACAACACTGTCTACCGATCCATTTAAGTATTTGGTTGTACCAAGGGTTCTGGCTAGCCTGATCACCCTGCCCCTCTTGGTTCTTGTGGCAAACATCGTCGGTGTCCTTGGGGGCTATTTGATTGGGACTGAGCGGTTAGGCCTGAATGCTGGCACATATCTGAAAGTCACCGTTGATTTTCTTGAGCAATCTGATGTCGTTTCAAGTATGGTTAAGGCTGCAGTCTTTGGATTTTTCATCGCACTTATGGGCAGTTACCACGGCTATAATAGTAGCGGCGGTGCCCAGGGAGTTGGCAAGGCAACGACCAATGCTGTGGTCTCCGCATTCATCATGATCCTGTTATCCAACTTGATCATCACCGTCATCGTGTTTGGCACATAGGGGAAATGATATGACTGAAAACACCCCAATGATCGAACTCAGAGACGTTAAAAAAAGCTTTGGCCCCAAGGATGTCTTGTGCGGCCTCAACCTTCACGTAGACCGCGGTGAATCGCTGGTGATTATTGGCGGGTCCGGCACGGGTAAATCGGTAATGCTTAAATGCATTCTGGGCTTATTGAAGCCTGATCACGGCGAAATTTTCGTTGACGGTCGCGATGTTGTTCAAATGAGCAATAGCGAACGCAAGAAAGTACTCACTCAGTTTGGAATGTTATTTCAGGGCGCAGCGCTTTTTGACAGCATGCGGGTGTGGGAGAACGTTGCCTTTGGGCTTATCCAAGGTCAGGGAATGAACCGCAAAGACGCCCATGAAATTGCTATCGAAAAGTTAAGACGGGTTGGCCTTTCCCCCGACGTTGGGGACTTGGGCCCATCCGAACTATCTGGCGGTATGCAAAAACGCGTAGGGCTAGCTCGTGCCATTGCGAGCGAGCCTGAAATTATCTTTTTCGATGAGCCAACAACTGGGCTGGACCCAATTATGGCTGACGTTATTAACGATCTGATCGTTGAATGCGTAACAGATTTGGGCGCGACCACCCTATCGATCACTCATGACATGGCAAGCGCCCGGAAGATCGCAGACCGGATTGCTATGATCTATAAGGGCGAGATTATCTGGGATGGTCCAACGTCCACCATTGATACCAGCGGCAATGACTATGTTGAACAATTCATTCATGGTCGAGCCGACGGTCCGATTCAAATGGAAATCTTGAAACCATAGACCAGTAAAACCATAGACCAGTATTGGGGCTGCAGATGGCCAAGGCCAAAACAACATTCGTATGTGCAAGCTGTGGCAGCGTATATAAGCGCTGGCAAGGCAAGTGCGACGACTGCGGTGAATGGAATAGCATTGAACAGGAACAAGCAGCGGTCTCCGGTGCGCCCAAGGGCCTATCTGCCAAGCGCGGCAATACAATCAACCTGACCGGGCTTGATGAACCCGCCGAGGACGCACCCCGTCTAACTACTGGAATTGCAGAATTTGATCGGGCTCTTGGCGGCGGATTGGTGCGCTCCAGTGCCATTCTAATCGGCGGTGATCCGGGTATCGGAAAATCGACGATCTTGCTACAAGCTATGGGCAATCTAGCCAAGGCCGGTCACGACTGCCTATATATCTCCGGTGAGGAATCAACAGCGCAGATTCAAATGCGGGCCGAGCGGCTTGGCCTGACAGGTGTTCCCCTGAAATTAGGTACAGGAACCAGTGTTCGTGATATCTTAACGACCATGGATGAAGGCACGCCGCCCAAGGTCGTCGTTATTGATAGTATCCAAACAATGTTTGCTGATCACGTGGAAAGTGCGCCCGGCACCGTCAGCCAGGTCCGCGTTTGCTCCAATGAACTGATCACTTTCGCGAAACGCAGAGGCACAATTGTGCTCATCGTCGGACACGTCACCAAGGACGGTCAGATTGCCGGACCCCGCGTGTTAGAACATATGGTCGATACTGTGTTATACTTCGAAGGCGACCGAGGTCATCAGTTCCGAATTCTACGCGCCGTCAAAAACCGTTTTGGTGGCACAGATGAAATTGGTGTTTTTGAGATGACGGGTGAAGGCCTTAACGAGGTCCCAAACCCATCCGCCCTCTTTCTTTCCGATCGCAACAGCCGAGAGCCAGGCTCCGCCGTTCTGGCTGGCATGGAAGGCTCCAGACCAGTGCTGGTCGAAATACAGGCCCTCGTTGCCCGCTCAGGAGCAGCTAATCCACGGCGTGCCGTCGTGGGTTGGGACAGTGGCCGCTTAGCGATGGTTTTGGCCGTTCTCGATGCTCGGTCAGGTCTTGGTCTAGCTGGTTGTGATGTATATCTGAATGTCGCTGGCGGCCTTAAGGTGAACGAGCCTGCTGCCGATCTTGCGGTAGCAGCAGCGTTGATCAGTTCCATCGCGCAAGTACCGGTTCCGGATGAGACAATTATTTTTGGTGAAATAAGCTTGTCGGGCGATGTTCGTGCGGTCGGCCAAGGCGATAGTCGCCTTAAAGAAGCCGAAAAGCTGGGCTTTACTGGGGCAATGATCCCCAAGGGCCAAAAGCTTGCTAGCAAAGCCTCCATCTCAATGCAGACGATGGAACGTGTGAGCGATTTGGTTGACTTCTTTTTACCCGGCGGCGTTGAGGCGCGGTCATAAATACCTGATAACGGAGACACACATAATGGACGGAACAACTTTTGACGCATCGGCCTTTACGGCGTTCGACATCGGCGTTCTTGTTATTGTAGGGCTCTCAACCATATTGGCTTTCGGTCGTGGTTTTGTCACGGTCGCCCTTTCACTCGCCGCATGGTTCGGCGCTCTATTTGCCTCGGTCTTCGGCTATAGCTTGGTCAAGCCCTATGCCCGCGATATCATCAGCCCACCGGAACTGGCGGATATTATCTCGCTCGTCGTCATCTTCATTGTCAGTTTATATTTACTGAAACTGCTTGCTGATATGATTGGCAAGTCAGTCAAAGATGGGCCTCTAGGGGCCCTTGACCGATCGCTGGGCGCATTATTTGGCCTACTTCGCGGCATGGTTATGGTCGCCGCAATGTACCTTGCTGTGTCTGTTTTCTTCACCGCCAGAACAATGCCCGAATGGGTGAAGGATGCAAAGATAAGACCAATGGTCGCTTGGTCCGCTGATATGCTGAAGGAATTCGCCGAAGATATTCTTGGTCGCCAAGACGACGGCGATGCCGAGCGTATGCTGCGCGACGCTGCGGACGGCGTCTCAAGTCAATTTCAAACGGAGGCCGCGGAGGAAGCAGCGGGTGCGGTCTTAAGACGCGGACAAGATTTGATTGGGGACCTTATTGAGGAAACCCAGGGCGAAAACACCAAGACCAAAGAAGAATCTGAAAGTAAGTAAATCAAGATCAGATTTCTCGGGACATCAGTAGACTTTTTGGTTATGTATCAATTTGATTATGGCTGATAGGTCATCATGATCATGACCTGGCCCCACGTTACGCTGGAAGCATCGCATGAGTAATAAACTGGCTCACTATTCAACGAACCCTTTTGACGATGATAAGCTGCGCGAGGAATGCGGCGTGTTTGGTATCTGGGGATCGGACGATGCGACCGCCCACACTGCGCTTGGATTGCATGCCCTGCAGCACCGGGGCCAAGAGGCCGCTGGTATCACAGCATTTGATGGTCACGAGTTCCGGACAAAGCGTGTCTTGGGTCTTGTTAGCGAAAATTTCACCAGTCAGGAAGTGATTGACTCGCTGCCGGGCCATTCCGCAATCGGGCATGTCCGCTATTCAACAACTGGGGAGACCATCCTTAGAAATTGTCAGCCGCTTTTTGCTGAATTTTCGAATGGTGGCTTTGCTGTCGCCCATAACGGCAATATCACGAACGCTGCACACCTGCGTAAGGGGCTTATCAAAGACGGTGCCATCTTCCAGTCCACTTCCGACACAGAAACAGTGCTTCACTTAATTGCAAATAGCCGTTTTGAGAAACTTTCTGATCGCTTGGTCGATGCACTGAGGCACTTAGAAGGCGCCTATAGTTTTGTGTGTTTGAGCCAGAAGAAGATGATTGGTGTTCGTGACCCGCTAGGTGTCCGACCGCTGGTTCTTGGTCGTCTTGATGAGGCTTATATTCTATGCTCCGAGTCGTGCGCGCTTGATATTATTGGTGCTGATTATGTCCGCGATATTAAGCCCGGAGAGATGGTTATCATCGACGGCACTGGCCTTACCAGCAGTAGGCCCTTCCCCCAAGCTGATCCCCGCCCCTGTATTTTTGAACATGTTTACTTCAGTCGCCCTGATAGCTTTATGGATGGCCGCAGTGTATACGAAACGCGAAAATGCATTGGTGCTGAACTAGCACGTGAAGAAAACGTCGATGTAGATCTTGTTATACCGGTTCCCGACAGCGGCACCCCGGCCGCGATTGGATATTCTCAGGAAAGCGGCATTCCGTTTGAGCTGGGTATCATCCGCAATCACTATGTGGGCCGCACCTTCATTGAGCCATCTGATCAAATTAGGCACTTTGGGGTAAAACTAAAACACAACGCGAACCGTTGGCACATCAAGGGCAAAAAGATCGTCTTGGTCGATGACAGTATCGTTCGCGGTACGACCAGCCTGAAGATTGTCGAGCTAATGCGTCAAGCCGGCGCAGCTGAGGTCCATATGCGGATCGCATCGCCGCCGACAAGTTACCCTTGTTTTTACGGCGTTGACACACCAGAGCGCGACAAGCTGCTGGCGGGCCGTATGGATCTGGAGGCTATGCGTGATTATATTAAGGCTGATAGCTTGGCCTTCATATCATTTGATGGCCTTTACCGCGCATGCGGCGTGACCGCTGGACGGAACGCGGACAAGCCCGTCTACTGTGATGCCTGCTTCACTGGCGAATATCCAACTATTTTGACTGACAAAACAGAGCGCGAAATCGCCGCAGCCGCCGAATAATCTATCAAAGGAATGAATATGAGCAAGCCTCTTGAAGGTAAGATTGCCTTGGTTACTGGTGCATCTCGGGGGATTGGCTATGCCGTTGCCAAAGCCTATGCAAATGCTGGAGCCCATGTGATAGCAGTCGCAAGGCCCAAAAGCATTGGCGCCCTTGAGGAGCTTGATGATCAAATCGTAGAAGACACAGGCAGCAACGCGACAATTGTGCCACTTGACCTGATGGATGGTGGCAGCATAGATCGTTTGGGCGGCGCTATTTTTGAGCGCTGGGGCAAGCTAGACATCCTAGTCGCCAACGCTGGCCTGCTCGGCCCAATCAGCCCAATTGGTCATATCGATCCAAAGGAATGGGATAAAGTAATCAGCGTCAATTTGACAGCTCCTTACCGGCTCATTCGCTCAATGGATCCTTTGTTAAAGCTTTCAGATACACCGCGAGCGATTTTCGTGACAAGTGCAGCCGCAGGCAAAAACCGGCCATTCTGGGGACCATACGCTGCATCAAAGGCTGGGCTTGAAGAATTGGCGAAGACTTATGCCAATGAAAGTAAGATCGCGGGCATCAAGGTTAATTTGATTGACCCCGGCCCTATCCGCACAGGAATGCGGGCGCAGGCAGTTCCAGGCGAAGACCCTATGACACTGCCAACCCCTGAGCAAATGACTGGCTTATTTTTGGAGCTGGCCTCCCCGTCCCTTGTGAAAAGTGGCGAGTCCGTCAGTTTCTATGATTGGGCCGGGATCGAGCGCTCTTAAACACTATAAGCAGCGCTGACCACCTAGTCTCCTCGCGGCTCAGGCCGGTCCATATATGTCTTCAACAAGTCGAGCGCTGCTTGTGGGATAGCTGTACCCGGCGGAAAGATCGCATCTGATCCCATTTGATGCAGCCGCGCATAGTCCTGCGGAGGAATGACACCGCCCGTCACGATCATAATATCGTCACGGCCTGCATCGCTCAGCGCTTGCTTAAGCTCAGGTACTAGCGTCATATGACCCGCTGCGAGCGAAGAGGCTCCGACAACATGAACATCGGCTTTTACAGCATCGGCTGCGACTTCGCCCGGCGTTTGGAATAGTGGCCCGATCACAACATCAAAGCCCAGATCGGCGAAAGCGGAAGAGACCACTTTTTGTCCGCGGTCGTGGCCGTCCTGCCCCATCTTCGCGACAAGTATCTTTGGCTTCCGGCCAAATCTCTTTTCAAACTGGCCTATCATATCTTCCACCTTTAAGACTTCCTCAGAGGCTCCTGCTTCTTCCCTGTAAACCCCTGAAACAACTTTTACCTCGGCTTTATGGCGGCCATAAACCGTTTCCAAAGCACTGGAGATCTCGCCCACTGTTGCCCGCACTCGGGCTGCTTTTACGGCTATGTCTAGCAGGTTCCCAGTACCATTTTTTGCCGCATCCGTTAGAGCCTGCAACGCGCTTTGAACATCCTCTCCGTTACGCTCGGCCCGCAGCCTTGCAAGCCTTTCGATTTGCTGCTGGCGGACGACGCTGTTGTCCACCTTTAGAACAGGCACGTCCTCATTGCCCTCAAGCTGATATTTGTTGACGCCCACAACAGTCTGCTGGCCACTATCAATTCTAGCCTGTGTTCTAGCCGCTGCCTCTTCGATACGCAGCTTTGGAATGCCTTCGCCAATCGCCTTGGCCATCCCCCCAGCAGCCTCAACTTCCTCAATATGCCGCCAAGCTTTTTCCGCCAAATCCGCGGTCAGACGTTCCATATAATAACTGCCAGCCCAAGGGTCGATGACCCGGCTAGTTCCGGTTTCCTGCTGAATGAACAGTTGAGTATTGCGGGCGATCCTAGCCGAAAAATCCGTCGGCAGGGCTAGCGCTTCATCAAGCGCGTTTGTATGTAGGCTCTGGGTGTGGCCTTGGGCAGCAGCTAGTGCCTCAACGCATGTTCTGGTCACATTATTGTATACGTCTTGCGCGGTCAGTGACCATCCAGATGTTTGGCAGTGGGTACGAAGGCTAAGCGACTTTGGGTTAGTGGGTTTAAACTGATTAACCAGCTTAGCCCAAAGCATCCGGGCCGCCCGCATCTTAGCAACTTCCATGTAAAAATTCATACCAATCGCCCAAAAGAAACTGAGCCGAGGCGCAAACTTATCAATATCCAATCCGGTCTCAACACCAGCACGGATATACTCCACACCATCAGCTAATGTATAAGCCAGCTCCAGATCGGCTGTCGCTCCCGCTTCCTGCATATGATAGCCGGAGATAGAGATGCTATTATATCGCGGCATGTGTTCGCTGGTATAAGCGAAAATATCAGAGATGATCCGCATACTCGGCTCAGGCGGATAAATATAAGTGTTACGGACCATAAACTCTTTTAGGATATCGTTTTGGATAGTGCCTGAAAGCTGCTCCGGCTTTACGCCCTGCTCCTCAGCCGCAACGATATAAAGCGCCAGCACAGGTAGTACCGCCCCGTTCATGGTCATCGAAACCGACATTTGATCCAGCGGGATACCATCGAACAAAATTTCCATATCCAGAATACTATCAATGGCCACGCCGGCCATTCCAACGTCGCCTGCGACGCGCGGGTGGTCGCTATCATAGCCACGGTGGGTCGCCAAATCGAACGCCACCGACAGACCCTTTTGACCGGCAGCTAAATTGCGTCGATAAAAAGCATTTGATTCTGTAGCGGTCGAAAAGCCTGCATACTGGCGAATAGTCCAAGGCCGCTGCACATACATGCTTGGATAAGGGCCGCGTAAAAACGGCGCAGCACCGGGCTTTGTATCTAGGAAATCTAGCCCCTCTAAATCCGCAGGGCTATAGGCAGGCTTAACAGCGATTTTCTCCGGCGTAATCCACGCTTCGCCCTCGATTGGCTGAGCGCTGTCAGTTGCTTGATAGTCGAGATTGGCAAAATCAGGAATCTTGCTCATGACTGGCCCTCCAATACTGACCACAGCCGGTCGGCGCTTTCTGTCAGATCACCACCGAAGGCTATGGCCCCGTCCAAGCCAGCCTCTAGCATACTGTCATCCGGCTTCCCCGCCAGCCAAATGCTTTTGCATCCAGCGGAAAGTAGAGCCTCAATCATCGCTATACCATGATCATGATACAGGCCGTCCGTTCCGCACAGAACCGCAAAAGGTGCTTTAGAATCCTGCCACGCTTCGACCATCTCATCGGCGTCCAGGCTGCCCTTAAATGACTTAGCTTCCAGGCCAATGGCCTCAAACCAATTCTTTGCAAAGGTTGCTCGCGCCGTATGATCGGCAATTCTGCCCATATTGGCCATAAAGATCGATGGTCGGTTGCCGTGCGTCTTCTTATATGCGTCCGAGCGATCGCGGAAAGCTTCAAAAACAGCCGCTAGATAATAGTTGCCCAGAGGCGTCGCAGTCTCACCAGCTTCGCGGTGCGAGGCATAATGGACAGCAACCGGCTCCCCTTCCAGCGGGTCTTCGTGTATATTTGGGAATTCTGAAACGCCGGTGATGGCCTTCTTCCGCCGCGCAATATCACTATCAGTCGTTTCTCGCATCGCCTGAAGCCGCGCATGTAATTCGCCCGACCGAAGCGCTTCCACCGCGCCCCCCGTGGCTTCAAAGCTTTGGAATTCAGCCCAAGCCCTTTCGACCAAATCGCTCGTCAGATTTTCCAGTGCCCACGAGCCGGCCGCAGGGTCCACAACCTTCGACAAGTGGCTTTCTTCTTGCAGAACAATTTGAACATTACGAGCAATTCTGCGAGCAAATGGATCATTGATATCAATGCGACTAGTGTGCGGGGCGATATTAATCCGGTCAGCACCACCAACACCTGCCCCAAAGCAAGCCATTGTTTGACGCAGAACATTTACCCACGGATCGCGCTGGCTATACATGGTCGCGCCCGTGACTGCTGTTAGCTCCATCTTGACGGCTTTTACGTCGCACGCGTCTAAAACCGTGGCCCACAGTCTGCGCGCTGCCCGCATCTTAGCAATCGTCATATAGAGATCAGCATCCGCGGCGACGGTAAATTCGATCTGCCGAGCCGCATCAGCCAACGACATTCCCGCCACTTCCATGGACCTGAGATAGGTCACCGCGCTAGATAGCATGACGCCCAGCTCAATACTAGTTGTACCCCCAGCGTTATGGAGACAAACCCCGCTCGCTTGAAACGTGCGAACTCTTGGCCATGCGTCCGCTACAATCAGGGCGGTACCCGCTGCGCTGGCAAGGGATTCGGAGAAACTTGACGCCAGCCGACCTGTTGTGGCCAAAACAGAGAAAGGATCAGTCCCGAGACTTGCAGACAATTCACTTGGCTTAACGCCTAATTGTGCGGCGTATGATAAAAAGCTATCGGTACAGGTCTTAAAGGCTTCACCTGGCTCAATGCCAATATGGATCATATTTAGATATACGCCTTTAAGCATTAGCTCAAAGTCCGCAACGCTTTCAACCGGTGCGCCGGATGTCTCACCTGCTGCGGCTCGAACAGAAATGGCGCTGGCGCCACCTGCCAGATCGCGTAGGATAGCTGTATTGTTTTGGCGATTGTCGCCGCTAGCATAGCCACACTCTACGATCCAAGGCCCGACACGTGTATCAGTATGGGGATGCACCGTTGCAGAGGCCTCGCTATACAGCGCCTTCAGCGCAATATCCTCGGCCGTCTTGCTGGTCATCACTTTATCGAAGTCGCGGCCACCCAATGTCTTCTCGACCATAAGGCGCCACTCTGCGTCAGAAACCTGAGGGAACTCAGCTGCGAGTGACAAGGGCGTTTCCATCAATATATCCTTAAATAGTATAAAGCTGCGATATCTGGTAACCGCCAATGAATGGCCGTTTTATCGTCAATCAATGCGTCTTAGTCAACCAATTTACACTACTATACTGCCATCAGGTAAAGAAGGTAAGAAAGATCATCCGCCCCGTGGAGACCAATAAAAACCCACCGAATATCATGCTAAGCGAACGCTTTGGAATCCGGTGAGCGACAACGGCGCCAAAAGGTGCCATCGCAACGCTGAGCGGCGCCACAATCAGCCAAGCGGGCAGATAAATGAAGCCTAACGACCACTCCGGCAGAGCCTGATTGCCTTGACCTGCATAGAAAAAGCCTGCAGCACCCAGTGCGCTGATAAACAACCCAATCATTGCCGCGGTGCCAACCGCACTGCGGACAGATACACCAAATAACGTCAGGTATGGCACGGAAAACAGGCCTCCACCTATCCCCATTACAGCCGAGAAAAAGCCGATAAAAGACGGAGCGATAAAGCGAAGCGGTGACGTCGGCATGTCTTCTCTCAACCGAACATCATCAATTGGCAGCAGCATTTTTAAGCCCATCAGCAACGTCAGGCAGGCAAAGAATATTACCAGCGTCTCGGTCTTTAATCCCTCCGCGAACTGGGCGCCGAGGGCTGCAAAAATAACAATCGGCAACCACCACTGACGCACAATAGCCCCATCGATCCCATCTTTTTTCTGGTGCGTTCTAGCACTCGCCATACTGGTTGGAATAATAATAGCTAGACTGGTCGCCACCGCCATATGCATCGCCCACTCCCCGCCAATCGATAGGCTGGAAAAGGTAAGAAACAAGATAGGAACTGTGATTAAGCCGCCGCCGACACCCAATAGCCCGGCCATAAAGCCTGCAAATAAGCCAGCAATAACCAAGGGAAGCGCCAGTGGTATTATGCTTTCCACAGGTCTAGCCTATGCGGTAAAGCGGGAAAAATCGGGAGCGCGGCCCTCTGTGAAGGCTTGAATTGCCTCATGGCACTCGGGCGATGCCAGCGCTTCCGCGAACAACGCACCCTCGGCTTGCATCCTCTCCCAAACCTCTGTCGTATCGCCCTTCATCAACTGCTTGGTCTGCCGCATCACCTTGGGTGGTTTAGCTGCAAACATCGCTGCGGCCTCATCGGCTAGCTCATAGGCTTGCTCGGCAGTATCAACGATATCGGTTGCGATGTGGTATTCCATCGCCTCATCCCCTGTAAAGGCCCTGCCCGACAGCAATAATTCAGCGGCGCGGGTATAGCCCATTTTGCGCGGTAACAGCAGCGAAGACGCTGCCTCAGGCACTAGTCCCAGATCGACAAAGGGCATGCTGAGTATCGCGCCCTGTGTCACTATAACCTTGTCAAAATGCAGCAACATCGTGGTCCCAACACCGACGGCGTGCCCGTCAACCGCTGCGATCACCGGTACCGTGATCGTCATTATCGCCTTCAGGAATAGATTAACCGGTGCATCCATGCCGAACTGCGGCGAGCCTAAAAAGTCAGCCAAATCATTACCGCCGGTAAAGACCCCGCCCTGCCCTTTGACGATGATCGCCCGGACGCTCAAATCAGCTTCCGCGTCCTGAAATGCTTCGGCCATCACGCGATACATGGCGCTGGTAAGCGCGTTACGCTTCTCGGGCCGGGTCAACTCGATGGTGACAATGCCATCTTTCTTTATAACTTGGATATCTTGCGACATGTGCGTACTCCCTAACTGCATGGACTTTGACGCTAATGACTCAAAGCACCGCGATCAAGCGCTATGTAAGGCCTAGTCGTAAAGCTTATGATCAAAGATCGCCGGCGGGGCAAAGCAAACTGCCCTCGCTACTTGTCAAGGGCTAGAAAAGTTCCGTTATTTTCATAGGTGAGCACCCTCATTAAGCGAGCGAAGTTATACGCTGTTACCGAGCCAGCCATTGATGGAAATCCAATACCGTGAATTCGCACCTTAGTGTCAGCATTAGCGCCTAATTTGTTCACTTGTCGAACCTGATCAACAACATCTTGTACGCTGGTACCCGCAAATTCATCACCAAGAACATAGATTGAAAGGCTTTGATCCGAGCGATAGAAGTCCCTAATTGCTATATTTATGCCTTCTACAGGGCTACTGTTTGAATAAGGGCTCCAAGACGCCATTCTTGATTGGATTAAGGATCGCATACGCGGGGAATCAGGCAGCCAATTTTTGCCGCGTTCGCTAAACATGTACTGGCCCATATCATTCATAACCTGCACGCCCTTAACCTGAGGGTGCATTTCTAGGATATTAGCAAGCTCCGCTCGAACCCGTGGCCATACGAGCTTCATCGACCCAGACGTATCAATCACGAAAACGATATAGTCGCTATCCACAGGTATCCCGCCCACTTCGGCTGACATCTCTTCATT
>Ga0316189_10001260_pt1 | contig 25184 bp, 25 predicted proteins | sample LowCovwburrow_MG_FD_204930 | JGI IMG/M metagenome (GOLD analysis project Ga0316189, IMG submission 204930) | Coastal sediment microbial communities from Maine, United States - Lowes Cove worm burrow | ecosystem: Environmental > Aquatic > Marine > Coastal > Sediment | place: USA: Maine... | reverse complement strand
TGTAATTCGTCAGTGCGAAAGGCATGACCTTCTGCCGTACCTTGTAATTCAATATAAGCACCGGCATCATTCATCACGACATTCATATCTGTTTCCGCATTGGAGTCTTCAGCATAGTCAAGATCAAGAACCGGCGTGCCTTGATAAATGCCAACAGAGACAGAGGCGATTTGGCCGTGTAGCGGACTTTTTTTGATTTTCTTTTTGGCTAATAGATAGCTGATAGCATCATGTAGAGCAACAAATGCACCGGTGATAGAAGCTGTTCTAGTGCCACCATCGGCTTGAATGACATCACAGTCAATAGTGATACTACGCTCACCTAATGCTTTTAAATCCACTGCTGCACGGAGAGAACGACCAATCAGGCGTTGAATTTCCATAGTACGACCACCTTGCTTGCCACGTGCGGCCTCACGGCCCATTCGGCTGCCTGTTGAGCGCGGTAACATACCATATTCAGCGGTTATCCAACCTTCATTTTTACCGCGTAGAAATGGGGGGATCTTTTCTTCTACCGAGGCGGTACACAATACTTTGGTATCACCAAATTCGACTAAAACGGATCCTTCAGCATGTTTGGTGTAGTTGCGTGTGATGGTAATGTTTCTTAAAGCATTAGGCTGACGACCGCTTGGGCGCATAGTGGGAGTTCCTTTGGAGAAAATCTGGCTATTATACGTGGCTAGTATCTTATTAAGGGTGCTTTTCGTTAAGATGTGGTTTTTAAATTGATTTGGATAATATTGTGACACGAAGTATGACTGCATTTGCTCGTCAAGAAGCGCAAACCGAACAAGGTGGTTTGAGCTGGGAGATCCGCTCGGTTAATCATCGTTATCTTGAGCTTTCACTGCGCCTTGATGAACGTTTTCGTTCATTGGAAATGCTGATTCGGAAGCTGTTTGCTGAAAAATTAGCACGAGGCAAAGTGGATGCTGTTCTGCGCTATAAAGTGCCAGAGACACAATTGTCTAATGTGGATATGGATCAAGATTTGGCCAAATCTGTGGTGGAAAGTTGTGAAATAGTGGCTGGCTTTACAGGTCAGGCAGCGCCGATTGATCCGGTTAAAATTTTGCAATGGCCGGGTGTGTTAAAAGCAGAAAGTTTGGATCAAGTTGCCTTGAATACATCGGTAATGGCGCTATTACACAAGGCAATTGATGAATTGATTGTAACGCGTGAGACTGAAGGCGGGGCGTTACAAACTATGATTGCACAACGCTGCGATGAGATTGATGGTATCGCCAAGGAAATTAGACAGAGAATGCCTGATATCTTGGCCCAACATCAACAACGGATGCAGGAACGGGTGGCTGAGTTGCAAATAAATTTAGATCCCGAACGTTTAGAGCAAGAAATGGTGTTATTGGCGCAAAAGAGTGATGTGGCTGAGGAGTTAGATCGTTTGGAAAGTCATGTTAGTGAAGTGAAACAAGTGTTACAGCGAAATGAAGCGGTAGGACGCCGTTTGGATTTTTTGATGCAAGAATTAAATCGCGAGGCGAATACCTTAGGATCGAAATCGATTAATACCGAAACGACCAATTATTCAGTGCAGCTAAAAGTGTTGATTGAGCAGATGCGAGAGCAAATCCAGAATATTGAATAATATCTAAGTCTGAAATTAGCTTGGCTAGTTATAGGGGGCCATTTAAAATTTAAATGTTCGCTTTCTAACTGGTATCCTTAGGATCTATTTGTGTTTTTATTGATGGAATTCGACTCATGTTAGGTAGCCTTTTTATTGTTGCCGCACCTTCGGGCGCAGGGAAAACGAGCCTGGTCAATGCCTTAGTTGAGCAGCAAGATAATATTGCGTTATCGGTTTCGCATACCACGCGGTCGGCACGTGATGGCGAAGTCGACGGTAAAGATTATTTTTTTGTCAGTCCTGACGTATTCAATGAGATGCGAGATCGTGGCGCTTTCTTAGAATCTGCAACGGTATTTGATCATTGTTATGGCACTTCATCTGAGGCTGTTTTTGAGCAATTGAAAGCCGGCATAGACGTTATTTTAGAGATTGATTGGCAGGGTGCTGAACAAGTGCGCCGGAATTATCCAGATAATAGCAGTGTCTTTATATTACCGCCCTCAAAACAAGCATTAGAGCAGCGTTTGCGTGGCAGGGGGCAGGACGATGAAGATGTTATTGCTCGCCGTATGCGTGATGCAGAAAATGAAATTTCACATTATGTCGAGTTTGATTATTTGATTGTTAATGATGACTTTGAGATTGCTTTGGCAGAGTTGGTTGCTATTATTTCCGCAAGAAGACAGTCGATGGTGATTCAAATGGCTGCTCAAGCCTCACTATTAAAGACATTACTGGCTTAAGTAAGCGATATTTTGTAAAATAATCTGTTTTGGTTTTGGGGAAAATGTTATGGCGCGTACAACGGTAGAAGATTGTTTAGAAAATGTAGAAAATCGTTTCCAATTGGTATTAATTGCGTCGAAACGTGCACGTGAAATCGCGATGGGGTCTGACCCATTGGTTGAACGCGATAATGATAAGCCAACAGTCATTGCATTACGCGAGATTGCAGAAGGTTTGACGGATGCAAGTATCTTAGAGAAAAAAGCGAAACCTGAGCCAGTTGAAGAAGTCATTGTTACTGAAGAACTTATTCCAGTAAAAGTGTAGCGTTGTGACTGCAAAACCGACCGTCGATTCTGAATTAGAGCTCATTCATGATGCTGAGCCTAAGTTGACAATTGATGATTTGTGTTTTGCGGCCGCCAATTACTTAGAAAATCATCAAGTTGAAAAAATCCGTAGCGCGTATCACTTTGCGGAACAGGCTCATCAGGAACAAAAACGTCGCTCTGGCGAACCCTATATCACACATCCATTAGCGGTTGCCCATGTGTTAGCGATGATGCATATGGATTATGAATGCATTATGGCTGGGCTATTGCATGATGTGATCGAAGATACCGAGGTCAGTCGTGACACTTTAGCCGCAGAGTTCAGTGAAGAAGTAGCTTTATTGGTTGATGGGGTCAGTAAGCTGGCTAAAGCAGCATTTGAAACACAACAGCATGCACAAGCAGAAAGTTTAAGAAAAATGTTGTTAGCGATGTCAGAAGATATTCGTGTCATTATAGTTAAACTAGCTGACCGACTTCATAATATGCGTACCTTGGGACATTTAGGCCCTGAAAAACGTCATCGAATTGCCCAAGAAACCTTAGATATTTATGCCCCTATAGCGCAACGCTTAGGCATGAATTTAATGCGATGTGAATTGGAAGATTTGGGTTTTCATGTCCTCTATCCATTGCGTTACCGAGTATTGGCTGGTGAAGTGCGTAAAGCACGGGGTAACCGCAAGGAAATCGTCACTCAGATTACAGAGTCCATCGTGCACCGGATGGAGCAAGAAGGCCTAACGGCAGATATTCAAGGCCGAGAAAAAGGTCTATATAGCCTATATAAAAAAATGGTTCGGAAGAAGTTACCTTTTTCTGAAGTATTAGATGTGTATGCTTTTCGTATTGTTGTAGACGATGTCGATGCGTGTTACCGAATGTTGGGCGTGATGCATAACCTTTATAAACCAGTGCAAAATAAGTTTAAAGACTATATCGCCATTCCTAAGGCTAATGGTTATCAATCGCTTCATACTGTCTTATTTGGCCCTTATGGTGTGCCAGTCGAAGTGCAAATTCGGTCGCAGGATATGGATCAAATGGCAGAAGCGGGTGTTGCTGCACATTGGTTGTATAAGGCGGGTGAAAATGAAAGTGGTAATTTAGCACATCGTTTAGCTCGCCAGTGGTTGCAGGGGCTATTGGAAATGCAGAAGAACTCTGGGGACTCGATTGAGTTTTTAGAGAATCTACGTATCGATCTATTCCCTGAAGAGATTTATGTTTTTACGCCGACAGGTAAAATTATGACATTGCCAAGAGGCGCGACGGCCGTTGATTTTGCTTATGCGGTGCATTCAGATGTAGGTAATCACTGTGTTGCTGCTAAAGTTGGACGACATTTAGTGCCTTTAAGCACACCACTAGAAACGGGACAATCAGTCGAAATTATTACAACGAGCTCGTCTCATCCTAATGCGACGTGGTTGAATTTTGTGACGACTGCAAAAGCGCGAACTAATATTCGGCATTATTTGAAGCAGTTACGTAATGATGAAGCGGCATTATTGGGTCGCCATATGTTGACTAAGAATTTACAGGCTTTCTCTAGTAGCATTGATAGCCTGTCAGAGCAACGAATAACAGATGTGATTGCAGAGTTTGAGCTAGATAACTTTGATCAATTGTTAGCAAGTATTGGTTTAGGGGACCGCTCGGCGTTATTGATGGCTCAGAAGTTAGTGAATGGCGATGACAAGCTTGGAGATATCACTCCGCAGCCGTTATTGATCGCGGGTACGGAAGGCATGGTGGTGAGTTTTGGCCGTTGTTGTCATCCTATTCCAGGTGATCCTATTCATGGCTTTATCAGTGCAGGGCGCGGGATTGTTGTCCATCAAGATAATTGTAAAACGACCTTGAGTTTACGCAGCCAAAGTGAAAAGTGGCTAGATGTCGCTTGGGCAGCTGATATTAACCGTGAGTTTTCAGTTGAAATTTTAGTCCATGTTAAAAACCAACGCGGTGTGCTGGCAACGATTGCTGCCGCAGTGTCCGAAAATAATTCGAATATTGATAATGTCATCGTTGATGAACGTGATAGTGAGTATAGTGATTTGCGTTTAACAATAGGCGTATTGAGTAGACAACATTTAGCGAAGATTATTCGACGATTAAGACGTGTTGAAATGGTCGAGCGGATTACACGATTAAAACAATAACTGGTATTTTGGAGAGTGAGAACATGGCGCGTGAGATTATTCACACAGCAAAAGCACCACAAGCAATTGGCACCTATTCACAGGCTGTAAAGGTTGATAATGTGGTTTACTTATCAGGTCAAATTCCGCTAGTACCTGAAACAATGGAAGTGGTTGATGGTGATTTTTCAGTTCAAGTGCGTCGCGTGTTTGATAACTTATCTGCTGTAGCAGAAGCAGCGGGTGGTCGTTTACAAGATATCGTGAAACTAAATATCTTTTTAACAGATTTAAGTCATTTTGCGACAGTAAATGAAATTATGGCGGAGTATTTTGAACAACCCTATCCTGCTCGTGCGGCGATTGGTGTCGCTTCTTTGCCCAAAGCAGTGCCGGTTGAAATGGACGGTGTTATGCATATTGATGCATAGCCAAGCGTAAGACAAAATCATTGGTAGCTAGCGAGAGTAATGCATTAACTCAGCCCATTACCGAGCTAAAAGGGGTCGGTAGTAAAATTGCTGAGCGTTTGCAAAAGTTGGGCATTGAGCAGATCCAAGATTTGCTGTTTCACCTGCCTTTACGTTATCAAGATAGGACACGATTATTACCCTTGGGTAGTTTAAAGTCAGGCCAAGAAGTTTTGGTTGAGGGGACGGTACGTTTGAGTCAAGTGAAATTTGGCCGTCGCCGCTCTTTACTTTGCTATCTTGATGATGGCTCTGGTTCGATAGTGTTACGGTTTTTCCATTTTTCAAAAGTGCAACAGCAGCAATTATCACAAGGTGTTCGAATACGTTGTTTTGGCGAGGTTCGTAATGGGCCGTCATCATTAGAGATGGTGCACCCTGAATATAATATTATTGCTTCAGATAGCGTTATACCCGTGGATGCAGATTTAACACCGATATATCCAACAACAGAAGGTTTGCATCAATTGAGTTTTCGAAAGCTGATTAAACAGGCTTTGGGTTATTTAGATGATAGGGCCTCATTACCAGAATTAATACCAGCCGAAGCACGTCTGCATGCTGTTGCCGACTATTCCCTAGTGGAAGCGTTGCGCTTCGTGCATCAGCCACCGCCTGATGTGAATGTGCAATTACTATTAGATCGTCGGCATCCGAGACAGCGTCGTTTGGCTTATGAAGAGTTATTAGCGCAACATTTAAGTTTACGCAAAGTGCGATCGCAAATGCAGCAGCATCAAGCCCCGATTTTAAAAACAGATGGTCAACAATATCGTGCTTTATTGGCTGCATTACCTTTTTCACTCACTGCGGCTCAGCAACGCGTCATCAATGAGATTTTGGCTGATATTCGCTTAGCGTTGCCAATGCAACGTTTAGTACAAGGTGATGTGGGTTCAGGTAAAACGATTGTCGCAGCTTTAGCCGTTTTAGAGTCTGTTTCAGCAGGTTTTCAAGCTGCGATGATGGCACCCACTGAGTTATTGGCGGAGCAACATTTCCAAACTTTTCATGATTGGATGGCACCTCTAGGCATCACCGTTGGTTGGTGTGCAGGTAAGCAAACGGCTGCCAATAAGAGAGCGGTATTAGCTCAACTTGCTGAAGGTGAAATTGATGTGTTGGTGGGGACGCATGCTTTATTTCAGGATGATGTGCTGTTTGACCGATTAGGTTTAGTCGTCATTGATGAGCAACATCGCTTTGGAGTACATCAACGTTTAGCATTGCGAGATAAAGGGCGGCAAGCCAACGTTTTTCCACATCAATTGGTGATGACGGCGACGCCGATCCCAAGAACCTTGGCGATGACGGCTTATGCAGATTTAAATGTGTCAGTGATTGATGAGTTACCGCCGGGGCGAACGGCTATTACAACAGCGGTGATTCCTGATACACGGCGTAATGATATTATTCAACGCGTTCATATTGCTTGCCAAGAAAGTAGGCAGGTGTATTGGGTGTGTACCTTGGTCGAAGAGTCTGAGCATTTGCAATGTCAAGCCGCTGAGGATGCAGCGACTGAGTTGCAAGCCGCATTGCCCGATTGTCGTATTGCACTGGTACATGGTCGAATGAAGTCAATTGAAAAAGATTTGGTGATGGCGAGTTTTAAAGCGGGCGAGATCGATCTATTGGTTGCAACAACCGTGATTGAAGTCGGGGTCGATGTGCCCAATGCCAGTTTGATGGTGATTGAAAATGCAGAGCGCTTAGGTTTGGCACAATTGCATCAATTACGTGGCCGTGTGGGCCGTGGTAAAGTGGAAAGTCATTGTGTCTTGATGTATCACTCACCGTTGTCTAGGAATGGTCAATCACGCTTAAGTTGCTTGCGTGATACCAATGATGGCTTTGTTATTGCAGAGCGGGATTTAGAATTACGCGGCCCCGGTGAATTATTGGGTACGCGCCAGACAGGTTTGCCACAGTTTAGAGTGGCTAATTTGATGGAAGATCAGGATTTGATTAATGTGATGTCGGCGGCTGCCGATCAGTTATTAGCGGTTGCACCGAAAAATAGTGATGCGTTGGTGACACGATGGTTTGGGCATAAAATTGATTTTGGACAGGTATAACATGATAGTGGGATGTCAGGCATGAATGGTTTAACAGCTTGGCATCAGCCTCAGCGTCGTTTAATGCCGACGGAGCTTGCGCCTTGGTTGCTTGATAAAGGCTCGCTAACCCGTAGGCTTAAAAAATATAATCGACATGGCTTTGCAGTCGATCTGCTGGGTAATAGTTGGATTAAGCCATTAACCGATGAGAGTTTGTCTCTTCGAATCCCCTTAAATGAATTAAGTTATCAGCGGGAAGTACGCTTAATGGATGGCGATAGAGCCAATGTCTATGCCAGAACAGTGGTGCCTAGAGCCACTTATATGAGCATGCAGCATCGTTTTAATCAATTAGGTAACAAGCCTTTGGGTGAACTATTATTTACAGATCCGACGGTGAGCCGTGGCCCGATTGAGATCGCATGCTTAAAGCCCGGTCAGTGGCTATATGAAATGGCATTATTAGAGGAAGATGAACGCCCGGAGGCTTTGTGGGGCAGACGCTCACAGTTTTATATTGGAGGCAAAGCGCTGCTCGTTAATGAGATATTTTTACCCGCCCTGCAAGGCGCTGATGATGGACGATAAGATGACACATTATATCCAGCTTATGCGTTTAGATAGGCCGATTGGTATTTTATTGTTGTTATGGCCGACCCTGTCTGCATTATGGATTGCAGCTGAAGGTGTGCCTGACTTATTAGTGCTGGTGGTGTTTACGCTCGGTGTGATAGTGATGAGGAGTGCTGGCTGTGTCATCAATGATTATGCTGATCGACATATTGATGGTCAGGTAGTGAGAACGATGAACCGGCCTTTAGCAACGGGCGCATTAGAAGCAAAAGACGCGCTGCGCTTATTTGTCATTTTAGGCATTGTGGCCTTTCTGTTAGTGTTATTGCTCAACACATTGACCATTTTAATGTCCGTTGTCGGTCTGTTTTTAGCAGCCACTTACCCCTTTATGAAACGTTATACTCATTTGCCACAAGTGTATTTAGGGGCGGCTTTTGGCTGGGCGATACCAATGGCTTTTGCTGCTCAAACAGGCACTGTGCCATTGATTGCATGGTTATTATTTTTGGCTAATGTATTGTGGTCAACGATTTACGATACCTTTTATGCAATGGCCGACCGTGAAGATGATTTATTGGCAGGCGTGAAGTCAACAGCCGTCTTGTTTGGTAACGATGACATAGTCATTACTGCAGTTTTACAGGTCACTTTTCTCGTGGTGATGGCGTTGATTGGTAGTCAGCTTGAGATGAGTTTTATCTACTATATTGGCCTAATAATAGTGGTAGGACTTTTTATTTATCAGCAGCGTTTGGTGAGTGATAGACGTCCTGCTGATTGCATACGGGCATTTCTCAACAATAATTGGGTAGGTGCGATTTTATTTGCCGTTATCACCGCACATTACGCGATTATTTAAAGCTGTAAAAAGGCGGTGAATGGACAATCAGTGCCAATCGTCAGGCATAGTGTTACAGAACATGATTGAGGTAGTGCCGTCTGGGCAGCTTAAGTCAGTTTGAGTGGCATGCGTACTATTGGCATTTTATAAGGATATAAGTCGATGAATATGCGTGTGATGCTTGCTTATTGCCTGCTTTATTGTAGCCCTAGCTTGGCCGATACATATCAGAGTAGAGATAGAGAAAGCGGCTTTGTCGTATCTGATCGTAGTTTTGAACAAGGCGATCAATTCACTACCATCCACCCGCGTCGAGAGCGAACTATCGCCAGTGTTTATGATGGTGATACCGTTAGATTTGACAATGGTCAACGTGCTCGTCTATTAGGCATTAATGCACCAGAAATTAAGAGTCGATACCGAGCGGGTCAAGTGGGCGGTACTACGGCAAAGAAATGGTTACAGCAAAAATTAGCGGGTAAGAAGGTGCTGGTCGAATATGATCAGCAACGGTTAGATAAATATCAACGGCAGTTGGTGCACCTGTTTTTACCGAGTGGCGAGCATATCAATGCTGCGATGGTTGAGACGGGGTTAGTGTCTTCATTGATCATTCCACCTAATCTTCGTTATGCAGCCGATTTGGTCAATGCTGAAAAGAAAGCGCAATTGCAGCATAAGGGAATTTGGGCAAATTCAGTTTATCAAGTTAAGTCCTTACATCACTTATTAAGGCAGAAAAAACCACAAGGCTGGCGACGTTATAAGCTGATGGCAAAGTCACTTAAACACAGTAAAAAATATAGTCGCCTTATCGTGAGTGATCGGGTCGATATTCGTATTCCAAAACAGAATTTGAGTGTGTTTCCTAAGCTGGACAGTTATTTAAACCGAGAAATAGAGGTGCGAGGCTGGGTATCACGTAGGAAGGGCCATTATTCTATTTTGATACGTCATCCCAGTGCGATCATTGTGGATTAATTAGCGCAATGAACACGGTTTCGGCCAGAGACTTTGGCGGTATAAACGGCTTGATCCGCTGCGCTGAGAAGTTGCTTGGTACTGTCGATAGCAGAATCATCATCGATCATCGCCAAGCCGATGGACATGGTTACTGACAATGTTTCAGTTTTAGATATTTTGAAAGCAGTTTCTTCGATTGTTTTTCTGATCCGTTCTGCAATGTCTTGAGCAACAGCACGTTTTGTATCAGCAAGCAGTATCACGAATTCTTCACCACCAAAGCGGGCTAATATATCAGTGGTTCGCATAATGTCTGCCAGCACTTGTGCGACTTTTTTTAATACGATATCTCCAGCTTGATGACCATGATTATCATTAATGCTTTTGAAGTGATCAAGATCGATAAATAGGCAAGATAAGGCCGTTTTATTTCGATGTGCCAAGGTGACTTCTTCTTCAAGGCGTTGATCAAAAAAGCGACGATTGTTGATGCCGGTTAAGGGATCTAACAGCCCAAGTTGTTTAATGTTTTCTTGTAGGCGCGCATTTTCAATACAGGCTGAAACGACAGCGGCTAGATGTTGTAGAAATTGTGTGCCCATATCGGCTTGAAAGCGATTAGGGCTACGGCTACCTAAGTTCAATGCACCAATAAATTTATTTTGACGAATGAGTGGCAAAATAGCGACGGATTGCAGTGATTGTGAGTTTGGAAATAAGTTCTGGTGGCGCCGTTGAGCATAGCGCGATAAACGTGGTTTTCGCAGTACAGAAAAGTGTTGACTGATTGTTTCTAGCTCTTCGGTAAACAGCAGGTGTTTTTGCCATGCGGGAGCGGGGACACTACTATCGAGTAATCGACGAAACTCGTACTCTGGATCGAGCAGTAAAAGGGTCACATCAGACAGTTTGAAGCGCTCGCGGTGTTGATCCAAGATAATCGTTAACAGTTGATTGAGATCGTTACTATTGAATAGACTTAATTCATATTCTTGGAAGTTATTTTGTTTCAGCTCATTGTTTTTTGCAATACGAAGCAGGGCGTCGAGCTTGTCTTGCATGACGTCAACATCTTGTGCAGTTTCTGTATTGTTTGAAGATGAGATTCTATCCATGAATAGAATGATGTCTTATTGTTCGTGCAATTGTCCATAGCTCAACTTTTTTAACCCCGTTTTGAATCAATATTTTAGCGGCCGTATCTGCGGTGTGTCCAGTCGTTAAGACATCATCAATGAGGGCAATATGCGAGGGTAAAGAAGGGCTATTACATTTGAATGCGCTACGGATATTCTGCTTTCGTTCTGAATAGGGCAATCTGGTTTGCGGTAAGGTGTTTTTGATGCGCGTTAAAGCACGGTTATCATAGGGAATATGGAGTTGTTTTGACAGTATTTTGGTCACTTCGGTAGATTGATTGTAACCTCGTTGACGTATGCGTTTTGGGTGTAATGGGATGGGGATCAATAAGGCTGGCATAAGATCAGATCTAGCTTTGATGTGTTGGGTGAACTGTAGGGCAAAAAAATTCGAGACAGCAAGCCGGTCATGATATTTTAAATCGGCAATGAGTCGATCAATCGGGGATTGATAAGGGAAAAGACAATGTGTTAAATGCCTGATCGGCGGTTTTATTAAGCATTGTCCACAAAGTACGCCTTGTGTGATGGGTAGAGCACAGCGTTGGCAAACATGGCCTAATTTAGGCAGTGAATCGGTACAAGGCAGACAAAGCGTGTGTTGATCCGTGTGGCTGCCACAGAGTAGGCACGGTGTTAGAAGCAGTTTGCTGTATAATCTTGCGATTCGATGCGTTATTTTATGTCTAGAAGTTGTTAGTGATTTCATTAACATTTAAGATTAATCCGTTTATCTAAATGAAAGTATTATTATGTCTCAGAATATAGCTAATCCCGATCAAACCTTACGCCATGACTGGCAACTTGAGCAAGTTGAAAGCCTTTATGCCTTGCCATTTGCCGACTTAATGTTTCGTGCTCAGACGGTTCATCGTGCTCACTTTAACCCTAATGAGGTCCAAGTGAGTACCTTATTAAGTATTAAAACGGGTGGCTGCGCTGAAGATTGTGGTTATTGTCCACAGAGTGCACACCATGAATCTGCGGTGAAAGCGGAGCCATTGATGCCGTTAGATCGGGTATTGGAAAATGCCAACAAGGCGAAAGAATCTGGCGCGAGTCGTTTTTGCATGGGCGCTGCATGGCGTAATTTAAAAGACCGTGATCTGGAGCGTGTTGCTGCGATGGTCACCGGTGTTAAAGATTTAGGCCTAGAAACCTGTGTGACATTGGGCATGCTGGAAGGTCATCAGGCGAAGCGTTTAAAGGAAGCGGGTCTTGATTACTATAATCATAATCTAGATACCTCTCCTGAGTTTTATGGCGATATTATCAGTACGCGTACTTACCAAGATCGTTTAGATACGTTGGGCCATGTGCGTGATGCAGATATTAATGTGTGTAGTGGTGGTATTGTGGGGATGGGGGAGAATCCTCAAGATCGTGCAGGTTTATTAATGTCTCTAGCCAATTTGCCAGATCACCCTCAAAGTGTGCCAATTAATTTATTGGTACAAGTTGAAGGGACGCCGATGGCGGAAATGGATGAACTGGATCCCTTAGATTTTGTGAAAACGATTGCCGTAGCGCGTTTGATGATGCCTAAATCGCATGTGCGCTTGTCAGCAGGTCGTGAACATATGAGTGATGAATTGCAAGCGATGTGTTTTCTAGCGGGCGCGAATTCTATTTTCTATGGTGAGAAATTATTAACCACGGATAATCCTGATACGGCACATGATCAACAATTATTTGAGCGTTTAGGGATCAACACCTTGCCTGACACGGGTGCGGGTGAGCACGCATCAGCGGCTTAAGTGTCCAGCTTACCTTGGTCTACGGCATTAGCAGCCACATTAGCTGAGCGACAACTAGCGGGCCGCTATCGCAAGGTACGTACGCGCTCGGGTGAGCAAGGCGTTAAGGTGATTATTGATGGCAAAGCGATGTTGTCATTTTGTAGTAATGATTATTTAGGTCTTGCAGCACATCCCGACATCAAAAAAGCCTTTATCAGTGCGGCTGAGGCTGACGGTGTGGGTAGCGGTGCGGCACATTTATTAAGCGGCCACAGTCGCTATCATCAGCAATTAGAAGAGGCATTAGTCGATTTTACGGGTCAGCAAGCAGTCTTGTTATTTTCATCAGGTTATCAAGCGAATCTAGGCGTGATTGATGGCTTAATGTCACGTGGTGATGTGGTGCTTCAAGATAAGTTGAATCATGCCTCGCTATTAGATGGCGGTCGTTTATCGGGTGCGAAACAATGGCGATACCCGCATGTGGATATGCAAGGGCTAACGAGACGATTAATTCAGACAGAAGCGAATGCTCACCGCTTGGTCGTGACGGATGGTGTGTTTAGTATGGATGGCAATCTGGCGCCCTTAGCCGACATCACCCAATTAGCACATGATCATCAGGCGGCTGTGCTGGTGGATGATGCGCATGGTTTTGGTGTTGTGGGTCGGCAGGGTCGTGGTAGTGTTGACCATTGGCAAATTGCTGCACAAGGTTTACCCCTTGTGATGGGGACCTTTGGTAAAGCCCTAGGGACTGCAGGCGCTTTTGTAGCAGCAGATAGCGATGTTATTGAAACCTTGATTCAACAATCTCGATCTTTTGTCTATACCACGGCACAGCCAGCGGCTATTGCCGCTGCAACACTCGCTAGTTTGGCTTTAGTACAAACAGAAAACTGGCGGCGAGAAAAGCTGCAAAGTTTGATTCAGCAGTTTAGACAGGGCGCAGCGCAACTTGGCTTAGCATTGATGGGCTCAATGACACCGATACAGCCAATTGTGATTGGTGATGATAAACAGGCTGTCGCCATTGGCGAGGCATTAGAAGCTAAAGGGTTCTTGCTTGGGGTGATAAGGCCACCGACCGTGCCTGAAGGCTCAGCAAGGTTACGTATTACGCTCTCTGCCGATCATACTGAGCAAGACGTTACGCAGTTACTCGATGCTTTAGAGGACGTGATATGCATATCACGGTAAGAGGCCAAGGGCCGGATGTAGTCATGTTACATGGTTGGAGTATGCATAGTGCAGTTTGGCATGATTTGGCCGATGCTTTATCCGGTCACTTTACCTTACATTTAGTTGATTTACCCGGCCATGGCCAGAGTAACTGGCAGCCCGGTGATTTTGAACTTGATCGCGTATTAAAGCAGTTAGCGAGCGATTTACCTGAGATGGCCCATTGGCTTGGTTGGTCATTGGGTGGGGTGATCAGCCTGGCATTTTCACAACGTTTTCCTGACCGTGTTAATAAGCTTATATTATTAGCCGCGACCCCCTGTTTTGTACAAAAACCAGATTGGTCTCAAGCAATGCAGGCCAAGGTTTTTCAAGACTTTTCTAATAAGTTAAAGCACGATCAAGCAGGTACATTACAACGCTTTTTATTATTACAAGCGCGTGGATCAGACCATAGTCGAGAGACGATTAAAACCTTAGCGGCACAATTAGTGGCACAAGGCCCAGCACATGCTGAAGCGTTAGCTGAAGGTTTGTCATTATTAATTAATCTGGACATGCGTGTGGCATTGTCGGATTTACGTTGTCCTGTCAAACTGGTTTTAGGGCAACAAGATACCTTGATTCCGCAGGCAATGGTAGATGATGCATTGTCATTGAATGCGAGTCTAGAAACAGCCGTGATACCCGGTGCGGGTCATGCGCCTTTTGTTTCGCACCCTGCTGAATGTATGTCATCGGTGATGGCCTTTTTAAAACCGGAAACGCGACATGACTGAGCCATTTAAACTCAATAAGACATCAGTGGCTAAATCCTTTGGTCAAGCAGCACTACGTTATGACGATGTGGCTGTTTTGCAGCGCCAAACCGGTGATGAGTTACTAGAACGTCTGTCTTTAGTGACTTTAACCCCTCAGTGCATTTTAGATTTGGGGACAGGGACTGGGCGGAATTTAACGCAGTTGGCAGCACGTTATCCTGATGCTGAATTAGTGGCCGTAGATATTGCCCCTGACATGGTACAACACGCGAAACAGACTTTTCGTACTGCAATGGGTTTGAAGCGCTGGCTACCCAAGCAAAAGAGACCTTTATTTATAACAGGGGATGCCGAGAATCTCCCCTTGGCTGATAACAGTGTGGATTTAGTGTTTGCTAATTTAGCCTTGCAATGGTGTGATTTGCTGACGAGTTTTACTGAAATTGAGCGTGTTTTAAAACCTGATGGTTTATTAATGTTTACCACCTTGGGGCCTGATACCTTATTTGAGTTACGCGAGGCTTGGGCCAGTGTTGATAGCTATCCCCATGTTAATGTTTTTTACGATATGCACGATGTCGGCGAAGCAATGATGAATGCACGCTTAGCTGAACCGGTATTGGATATGGATCGCTATCTACTGACTTATACTACGGCGATGGCACTGATGAAAGATCTTAAGGTCTTGGGCGCGAGTAATGTTAATTATGGCCGTCGCCGCGGCTTAACGGGTAAGCAGGCATTGATGCAAGTGGCCGATTATTATGAGCAGTTTCGTGAAGAGGGCGTGTTACCGGCAAGCTACGAAGTGATTTTTGGTCATGCTTGGGGTGGTCGGATGGCGAGTCAGTCACCACATCAGGACGGCAGCATCCATATTCCGCTTAGTGATATTAAAGGGCTGAGCCAATGACAAGCTTGTTTGTCACCGGCACCGATACCGAAGTGGGTAAGACAGCCGTCTCTGTGGCTTTAATGTCTTTACTCAAACAGCAAGGCTTAAGCGTAGCGGGCATGAAGCCGATTGCGAGTGGTTGCGAAAGCACAGCGGATGGATTCAGGAATGATGATGCTTTGATTTTGAATCGGCAGGCCAGTGTCGAGTTGGATTATGATCTGGTTAATCCTTATGCTTTTGAACCTGCAATCGCACCTCATATTGCAGCAGATAAAGTGAGCATCGCGATTCAAGCTAACGTTATTCAACGCCAGTTTTATCAAATTCAGCAACAGGTTGATAGTGTCATTGTGGAAGGCGCCGGTGGCTGGTTGGTGCCTATTGATACAACACTGACAATGGCTGATGTGGCGATAAGACTCGGTTTGCCTGTCGTGTTGGTGGTGGGCATTCGCTTAGGGTGTATTAATCATGCCTTGTTAACCGTGCAAGCGATTGTGCAAAGTGGCTTGCCTTTCTACGGTTGGGTGGCAAACCAGATGACTGACAACGCAGAGTCCGAAGCGATTATTGAGAGTTTGAAAACCCGCATTTCGGCACCCTGTCTGGGTGTGGTGCCGGTATTAGCTGAAGGCTGCCAGATGACGGATTACATATCACTGTTAATTCCTGGGAAATAAATGCTGTCATCGTTGTCTTTCCATGGCGCCAATTTGATCATCATGGTATTGAATGAGACTGAGTTTAAAAACTGATTAAGCCAAGCTTGGACTCTTGGGTATGGGGCTTGATCAAACCAAGTTTTATCGACAAAAGCGAATTGCCTAATAAAGGGTAATAGTGCGATATCAACCAAGCTTGTGCGATCGCTTATCAAAAAGTGATTCTGAGTGAGTCTTCGTTCTAAATCATGCAAGGTTGTTTCGGCTTGTTGCCGGTAATACTGTTCACTGTGTTCAGGATAACGATCGGCATATTTATAGCGATCTAAGAAGTACTTGAAGGGCTGATCGTTTTGTTTTATGAGTGCTGTGGTGATGCGTTGCTGTTCAGGTTCAAAACATAAGTAGTTTTTTGGATCTGACTGCTGCAATGCCCAAACCATGATATCAATGCTTTCATCGATGACGTGACCATCGGTCGTGATTAAGACGGGCACGGTGCCTTTGGGTGAGACATTGAGCATAGTGTGTGGTTTGTCTTTGAGCGCAACTTCACGCAGTTCAACTTCGATGCCACTGGCGGCAATAGCCAGCCGGGCACGCATAGCGTATGGGCAGCGGCGAAAACTGTATAAAATGGGGTGTGACATGGGGTGTTATTGCTGAGTGAGAATACTGTTTTTAAGCAAAACTAAGGTGAATTAGGCTCGGCATTGTTCGCTTGCAATTCCTCAGCCTGTCTGAATAAAATATGTTCTATCAATAGCTTGCGGTCGGTATCACTCATCTTTGTGAAAGCTAATCTGAGCAAGTAGGGGGTTTCTTTGTTTTCAGGAAAAGTTTTGTTACATGAAATGACATTGGCAATGCTATCAATGATGACGCCGGATGAGCTGAGCTCCATCTGAATGCTTAAAGGACTTTTAATTTCTAATAGTTCTTGACAGAGAAAGGCCAAGCCACCGCCACTTATATTGACTTCAGTGCTTTTAGTTTTAATATTATCGTGACGATTTTGTAACCCACAGCTTAGAATATCGATTTTCTCGTTGAGTAATGCTAAGGCTTGCGCTATATCACGATCATTGATTTTATCGGTCAGTAAGCTAAACGCAGTTTGCAAAGTGCGAAGCTGATCTTGTTGTTTGCCTTCATTTAGAAGCGGGTTTACGATGTTTTGGCCTAGCTGCTCAGCGCTTGCTTGATCGATAGCTGTGTATTGTAGAAATAGCGTGTCATTAATTCTGAAATGTTCACGCCTTTCATTTTGTGCGTCTTGCATTAACACCATGGTGGTTTTCTCCTGACTCATTAGCTTTGCTCAACACAAGGACACGGGGTGTGATCGCAAGCTTTTATTGAGGTCATATCGTTAAACACAGTCGTTGTTGCGCTATTATGCCAGATTTATAAATATTCTGAGGCATAGTCTGCAAGACGAGAGCGTTCACCTCTAATCAAGGTAATATGGCCACTGTGCGGCCATGATTTAAAGCGGTCGACAACATAGGTGAGGCCTGATGTTGTCTCACTGAGATAAGGCGTATCGATTTGAGCAATATTACCTAGACAAACAATTTTTGTGCCAGGCCCAGCACGGGTAATAAGCGTTTTCATTTGTTTTGAAGTGAGGTTTTGTGCCTCATCTATAATGATGAATCGGTTTAGGAAAGTGCGACCACGCATGAAGTTTAGTGAACGAATTTTAATCCAACGTTGCAATAAATCATTGGTGGCTTGTCGTCCCCAATCTCCTTCATCTGTTTGATTTAAGACTTCAAGGTTATCCATTAATGCGCCCATCCACGGCGTCATTTTTTCTTCTTCTGTACCCGGTAAAAAGCCAATATCTTCACCGACGGGTACCGTTACGCGCGTCATAATAATTTCGACATACTGCTTTTGTTCTACGGTTTGTGTCAGTGCGGCGGCCAGAGTGAGTAGGGTTTTACCTGTACCCGCTTGACCCAATAAGCTAACAAAGTCGACATTTGGATCCATGAGTAAATTGAGGGCAAAATTTTGTTCTCGGTTTCTGGCATTGATGCCCCAAATTGCATGACTCTCTTTACGATAATCATTGATAATTTCAATATCAGCTGTGGCTTCATGATGATTGCGAACTGCGGCTTCAATGCTGCTCGTTTCTCCTGGAGAATAAATCAGCTGATTAGGGTACCAATCTTTGACGATGTCTCCAGAGACCTTATAGAAGGTTTGACCATCGGTACTCCAAGACTCTAGGTGCTCGAGGTTCTCCCAGAAATCGGAAGGAAGTTCAGTTGAACCGAGATAGAGTAAGTCAACATCATCAAGTACTTTATCATTGTAATAATCTTCGGCATGGATACCGAGAATAGTGGCTTTAATACGGAGATTAATATCTTTAGAAACCAGGGTGACAGTGACGTCTTTGTGTATTTCTTGCAGCCCACTGGCAATGGCTAAAATGGCATTGTCAGCTTGGAATCCGGGTAGGCTCTTTGGTAATGTAAATTCGACTTCTGTTGTTTGAAAAAATAATTTTCCACTGCTTGTGGGCTGACCCTCTTCGCTGTTGACACTAGGCAACGCTAAGCCTTGGGTTATTGCTTCGGAATCAGTGGCTTTTAGCATGAGTTCGTCAAGTATTCGACTGACTTGACGCACATTGCGAGACACCTCCGAGACGCCTTTTTTACCTCGGTCTAATTCTTCTAGTACCACCATCGGAAGGAAAATGTCATGTTCATCAAAACGGAACAAGGCGGTTGGATCATGCATTAAGACATTGGTATCGAGTACGAATAGTCTTTTCCCTGAGATGGCTTTTTTGATCATAAGCAGTATTCCTCATTCATTAAAAAACAGTGCGTGACTAGCCTTGATTATGATCTATGTTTATAAGCTAGGGAAGGGTTAATTGATGTCGGTTTTTCAGACTGAATAAGGGATGTTTCATCTGCTATAATTAGCGGTTACCGCATTGATAGTAAGCTATCAATGGCTGCTGATATTTTCTATCTTGAATTCAAACACTTATGACAATAGTCTGTTTTGTCCTAAGACGGGTGACAGGATAAAGCACTATTTGGCGCCTAATTCTATGAGGCTGGGGAGACTGAGTGAACACTACGACTGATCTGAATAATGCGATTATTGATTTGCAAACTAAGTTGTCATTTCAAGACGGTTTGTTGGAAGACTTGAATAAGGTGGTCACCGATCAGCAGCATCATATTATGCGTGTTGAGTCTGCGCTCGAGACTTTACGTGTTCAGGTCAAAACCTTACAAACTGATCCAAGCACAGGCGAAATGAAAGAACCGCCTCCACCGCATTATTAGTGGGCTTTTGTTGTTAAATGGAACAACGTCAATGTGTGCTGTTAGTTGGAGACAGGCGGTGGTGTGAACAATCATCAAAGCAATTATTGGCTGGCTTTGATGTCAATCGTGTTATTTGTTTTTCCGACTGTGCATTTAAACCTTTTCCAAGCTTAGCGCAAAAGCAAGCCAAAACTAAATTAGGCCATGAGTTTGATGCGGTGGTCTTCGAGGCTTTGGCAGCATTGTGCCCAGATAGCTTGGGGATTAGCTTAGGCACTATCAGAGCTGGCGGTGTCTTGATACTGTGCTTGCCAAGTGAAGTGGATGATGCCCTATGGATGAGGCGTTTTAGAAAGGTTATTGATTGCTATACCTTGGCAACTGATCAATTTTATCGGCTTGAGCAAGGCGATACATTGCCGACATTATCGAAGCCTCAACAAGGCATCACTGAATTAAAAGACTATAAAACAGCCGATCAGCTAGCAGCCATTGAGGCCATATTGAAAGTGGTTCATGGCCATCGGAGACGGCCCTTAGTGTTATCTGCCGATCGAGGTCGCGGTAAGTCGGCGGCGTTAGGGATGGCAGCAGCGACATTATTACTAGAAGGTAAGAAAAATATCTTAGTCACTGCGCCGAGTTTGGCCATTGCTGATACAGTATTTAAGCATGCGGCATTGCTGCTACCCGAGGCCAGAGTATCCCGCGGTTTAATTTGTTTGTTGAGCGCAGAGATACGCTTTATTGCACCTGATGCTTTAATTGAATCAAAGCAGCAAGCCGATTTATTGTTGGTTGATGAAGCTGCGGCTATTCCAGTAGCGATGTTGGAAAAAATGTTGCAGTATTATTCGCGCCTTGTTTTTTCGACCACGTTGCATGGTTATGAAGGCACAGGCCGGGGCTTTGCGGTGCGATTTCAGCAATTGTTAGATCAACAAGCACCTGACTGGCGGACTTGTCATTTGGACAAGCCCATACGCTGGCTCGAAGATGATCAGTTAGAAGCAATGAGTTTTGATGCTTTATTGCTGGATGCTGAACCCGTTGAGGGTGGTTTGCTTGAGGCTGCAACGGTTGAACAATGTGTCATCGAGAAGCTATGTCGACAACAGCTATTAGATGATGAAGCTGTGCTCAGGCAATTGTTTGGGCTGATGGTCTTGGCGCATTATCGAACGCGACCCTCAGATTTAAAAATGTTATTAGATCACGAGGATATGTCGGTTTATGTAGTACGTTATCAGGACCACATTGTGGGTAGCGCTTGGGTGGTTAACGAAGGTGAGTTAGATGCAGAACTAGCGCAGGCTATCTATAGAGGTGAACGCCGCGTAGCCGGCCATTTATTACCGCAATCTTTATTGAGCCACACAGGTTTACAAACAGCAGGGACGTTACGATATTGGCGATTAATCCGAATAGCGATTCATCCACAATTGCAGCGAAGCGGGCTGGCGACGGCATTGATAACATCGCTTTTCGATGATTGTGTTCAGGACAATGTTGATTTATTAGGCACTAGTTTTGGAGCAGATGCGGCTTTAATCGCATTTTGGCAGCAAGTTGGATTTAAGCCCGTTAGGTTAGGAGTACAACGCGATGATGTGAGTGGTCGTCATGCCTTGATGATGTTGCGATCCAGTTCTGATGTCGGAACAAAAATCTTAGCCATGCTCTGCAACCGCTTTGAGCACCAATGGCTGACATTGTTATCGACCCAGTTTTCAGATTTGAATCCTTCTCTGGTGTTGGCTATCTCTCGTCAATGTGAATTAGAGGCCATGCCCTTATCTGATTGGGACTGGCAAGACGTTAAAAGTTTTGCAGACAACAGCAGAACGTATGAATCGTGCCAGATTGCTTTGATGCGCTTTGTTAGTGCGATGTTAAACAAAGCGTGTTTTCTTGAATTGGCTAATCAGCAACAGCAGTTGTTGTTGATGTTGCTTATCCAGCAGCAAGATCTGACAACTGTTGTTACTAGGCTAGAGTTGGGTGGCAAAGGGCCATTGATAGTGGCTTTAAGACAAGCAATAGGTGCCTTAATGATGTCAGTCTATCAAGACAAGCGCGCTGTTGTCATCCCCGTTCTTTAGACTAGGGTCTATAAAGGCCGGTGGTGGGCGCGAAGGACTGACAATTGGCCAGCACAGCGTGACATTATTTGAGACTAAGAGAGGCTATAGTCGATTGTACTGATAGCGAATCGAATAGTATGTTTTGTTTATTTTCGGCGGTTTATTGTTTGGTGAGCTAATTCAAGTTGTTGTTTTTAACTAAAGGTGTAGCCAAATTTTGCCATCATCACTTAAGGCGATCGGTAAGCTTGTCAGTTTCTCACCACTGCAGGGGCCCACAATACAAAAGCCATCATTAGGATTAAATAGGGCGCCATGGGTCGAGCATTGGATATGCGTTTGTTCTAATGATAGAAAATCATCAGGTTGCCAATTGAGTGGAATATTGAGGTGGGGGCATTTGTTTTGATAGGCATAGAGTTGGTTTTCATACCTCAGGATGAACAGGGCTAATGAGGTGTGTTCAGTCGTTATTTCAAACTCACGGGGCTGGGCTTCGATAATGTCTTGTTGATGACACAGAAAATGACGTTGCATTATTCTTCTTCTTGTTTATATTGAAATGAAACGGTTAAATCGCTGAGTCCTAATTGTTGACATTTATGATGAGCTAATTGGACAGCATAATTTATTGCTTGTTGATGCGGTTTTTTCATAACCAAACTATGAATCAGCCCGGCATTAAAGGTGTCGCCCGCCGCGAGTGTATCAATGATTGGGTTTTCATGAGTGGGAGCATTGTGGTGGAGTATGTTTGAGCTGTCGATGAGCCACGCGCCACGGCTTCCCCAAGTGCAGGTGGCTATTGTGTTGTTAGGTTTATTTAAGTTTATTAAGAAGTCAGCAGGGTCATTTTTACCTGTAGAGAGCACGTAGTCTTTAGAGAAAAGTAAGACATCGGGTAGATTAAATAAGGTGCTGATGTCAGGACGTTGTTTTTCAATTTCAACTGAGCAGGGAATATCTGGGTGACGCTGTTTTAGATGTTGGAGCATGCGCTGCGTTTCATGAATATTTCGCCCCTCAAAATGAATCCAATCATAGTCGCTTAAATTGAGCGTTTTAAAGTGATCAAAACTGTATTCTGGACAGTCGCGAAAGTGCACAATAGTCCGACTGCCCGTTTGTTGGTCAAGGGTAATATAAGAGGTGGGCATTTTGCCATTTTTGACCTGCTGGCAAGCATGGGTGTCGATATGGTATTTAGCTAAGTCATTACGAATGCGTTGGCTATCCGTTTCATCAACCAATACGCCAGCCCAGTGGCATTGATGTCCAAGCTGACTCAACACGGCGAGTGTATTAGTCGCGTTGCCACCACGTGTTTTTTGTTGGGATAGGGCGCGGATTTCGCTATCCTCGGTAGGATAGCGATCAACGGTGTTAATGATATCGAGTGTGGCAATACCCACTGCTATGATCTTAGCCATAATGACGGCGCTTTATCGGGGTGTGTCGGCTATCTAAAGGGTATCGAAAATATTGCCAACCATCTTAGTGATATTGTCGACATCGCCTGTGCCAACAAGACTATGTAGCTTTTGTTGTTGCTGATAATAATTGACTAACGGTGCGGTTTGTTGCTGGTAAACATTCAAACGATTGCCGATGGTTTCTTTATTGTCATCAGCGCGTTGGAATAGTTCGCCATTACAGCTATCACAATGTCCTGCTACTTTTGCGGGAGAAAGGTGGATATTGTAGATGGCACCACAGTCTTTGCAGCTACGACGGCCTGTTAAACGTTGCATCAATTCTTCAAAGGGCACATCCAATAAGACAACACCTTGTAAAGGTTGTTGGAGTTCATTAAGCATTTGGTCTAGGGCTTCAGCTTGTGGAATATTGCGTGGGAAACCATCTAAGATATAACCATTTTTAGCATCACTTTGTGAGATGCGTTCTCTGATAAGACCAATCACAATATCATCTGACACCAAAGCCCCTGCATCCATGGCTGATTTCGCTTTTTTGCCAAGCTCACTCCCTGCGATGACGGCTGCACGTAATAAGTCCCCCGTCGAAATTTGAGGAATATTATATTTTTTAGAGAGTACGACACCTTGTGTGCCTTTACCTGAACCTGGTGCGCCGAGTAGAACTGTTCTCATGAATTGCCTCTTTAAATAGAAGATTGTCTTTTAGTAATGGAATGGTAATTTAAGCAGATGTGAACGCAGATGTTAAGCCCGTTATTTTGTCTGTTACTTGCCGTAGGATAGTTGGCACTTGTTGTTGGCCTAAATTAATCTGGGCCCATGCAGTGGGGTCAAGGGGAGGAACATGTTTATCACCACTATGTCCGAAGGTGCCTGCAGTGGTGATTATAATATCTGAAAGATGAACAATTGCAGTTTCCACGGGGAACTGCGTGGCTTGTGAGGGGGTGTGGTGGTGACGAATGATTTCAGTTAATGAGGCCGGTAATTGCCATTTCTGCGCAAGTGCAGCACCTACTTCGGCATGGTCAAAGCCCAATACACGCTGTTCGGCCTCATACAAAACTTTATGATCAGATTGTGCATGGGTGATGATTTCTTTTGCTAACTCTGGCACGGTTTGAAAAATCACTAAGCTGCCAATATTTTGTAGTAGCCCAGAAAGAAAGAGGTGTTCTGCTACCGGTAATTTACATTGTTTTGCTATCAAGCTGGCTGCGGTGGCACAGGTGATATTATGTTGCCAGAACGTATCCATTTTGATGAGACTGGTTGGCATGTTATTAAATGCATTGATGACGGGGGTCGCTAATACCAGTTGTATGAGTTCTCTGCTACCAATAATCGTAATGGCTCTAGACAGGGTTCTAATCTGCGATGGGAAGCTATAATAAGGACTGTTGACGACGTTGAGTAAGCGCGTTGTTAAAGCAGGATCGGTATTAATAATAGCGCTAACATCATCAGCCGAGGAATGGTCATCATGAACTAAGGCATTGAGCTGGGTGTAGAGCGTGGGGGGGGTGAAACAAGCGCTAAGGATTTATTGATCAGTACATTAGCTGTCAATGACATCATTTAATCCGCTGAGTTTGTTGGCTCATTATCGAACGGTAAATTAAACAAAACTTTGCATCACCGGATGGTTGAGAGCGGTATGGTAAAACAGTGCTTGTCGTTGGGAGAGTTCTAATGTGTGTGCCGTCATGATTATTGAATTTTTGCTGTCGAGAGATTGATCAATCCTTGGCTGATGCTAGCACCGAAGCGGCCTGCAAATTGGTCTAGATAATTAGGTTTGGGCGTGTAATCGACAATGTCTGCTGCACCGATTTTCTCTCTTGCTACAGTACTGCTATTAGCTAGGCCATCAATTAAACCAAGGGGCAAGGCTTGTTCACCAGACCAGAACAGGCCTGAAAATAGGTCAGGGTTATTGGCTAAACGATCGCCACGACCTTGTTTGACCACATCAATAAACTGCTGATGAATGTTGTTAAGCATGTTGTGGGCATGTTGAATGTCTTTCTCTTTCATCGGCAGGAAAGGGTCAAGGAAAGCCTTATTTTCCCCAGCCGTAATGGAACGACGCTCGACACCGAGTTTGGCGATAGTATCGGTAAAGCCAAAGCTGTCCATTCTGACGCCAATTGAACCAACGATACTGGCTTTGTCGGCATAAATCTCTTTAGCGCTGACTGCAATGTAATAGCCGCCTGATGCACAGACGTCTTGTATCACGGCATAAACTGGAAACGTT
>Ga0316189_10001259_pt1 | contig 25188 bp, 20 predicted proteins | sample LowCovwburrow_MG_FD_204930 | JGI IMG/M metagenome (GOLD analysis project Ga0316189, IMG submission 204930) | Coastal sediment microbial communities from Maine, United States - Lowes Cove worm burrow | ecosystem: Environmental > Aquatic > Marine > Coastal > Sediment | place: USA: Maine... | reverse complement strand
CACGCTCATCCGCAGCATCAGCGGCTGGTCCGAAGAGGGCTATGTGGATCTTGCCCTGGATAAGTGGTGGGCGGCCCAGGCGCTTTCTTTGCGGCCCCGGGAGATCCACCTGGGTTTTCCGTGCAAGGGTCTCAAACAATCTCTGGCTGTATTCGACAAGGAGTGGGCTGAGTCACTCCCTCCGCCGGAATTGGAACTGGAAAGAATCAGGATTCCGCCGGCCAAGCACTATTTCTTTTCCGTCGACTGGCGGAACAGATATGTGTTTGAGTTTCTGATACCCACTCCCGAGACCCTTTTTCAGCAGCGGGAGAAAAGAAAAGAACAGGGTACCCACAGAGTGGATGAGCAGCTGGATCTCAATCTCGATCAGATAAAAGAACAGATAATCGTATTTCGAAAGACGGCACTATATCTGTACCAACAGGGTCTTAATGTCTATATTCGTGAAGGTACTGACGGCGTTCCTCTACAAATAATCGATGCGGAGAGCAGCTAAATGGGCAGGTCCGAATCCAAGGCCAAAAAAGCCCTTCTCAAACTCTTGAAGAACACCTTTTCCGACCTGGTGCAATGCGAAGAGGTGGATGTCAAAGAGTCTTACCGGCTGCCAGACAAAAAGGTGAAGGTGCATATCGGGGACTATCCCTTCCAGATAAACCTCTACCCGGACGGCAAGGCCTTGCACCTGTATCCGGAACAGACCCTGAAAAGCAGCGACGAAAACAGCGAACCGAAACGCTATATCCTGTTCGATCCCGAAAGCTACTATTCCCGGATCAGCGGCTTCTACCGTATCGAAGAGGGAGAGAAGATCACTCTTGGCGGCGACGACATAGAACAACAGGATTTTCTTAATATCTCAAACGAAACTCCGCAGCGTAAACTCAGCATCAGCAACGACGATGGATCGCTTATATTCAAGAGCCACGTCCCCAACCCGAAGTCCTGCATCGCACCGCTGCTGAAAGACAAAAAGGTAAATCTGGTCGTCAATTGGCGACAGAAAAAACTCCAGCGGCTGCGCGATATATTTGGCGGGCCGATACAATGCCTTCCAGAGCCGGAGGCGCTGTCGCTTATCCGGGAAGTCAATGGCATCCTGGAGGATGAGGCCTACCGGCCCAAGGACAAGTCCGGCCAGCCTGGCGGTATTATCGCCTTACCCGCGAAACTACAGGTCTTCATCGTAGGAGACTTGCATACCAAATACGACAACCTCCTCACCATCCTCAGCCAGAACCATTTTCTCGAGGGGCTCGAGGACGGGAGCGCCTGCCTGCTCATCCTGGGGGATGCGATACATTGCGAAGAGCCAGGCCATTATGACGAGATGCAGACTTCACTATTGATGATGGACCTTATTTTCAAACTGAAGGTGCGCTTCCCAAATCAGGTTTTCTACTTACGCGGTAACCATGACAGCTTTTCCGAGGATATTTCGAAAGGCGGAATACCACAGGGGATTCTGTGGGAAAACGAACTGAAAAAATCCCGCGGCAAAAGTTATCTGAATGAGATGAACCGCTGTTACCAATTGCTTCCCTACGTCGCCTTTTCGGATCGATTCATCGCCTGTCATGCCGCTGCTCCGACCTCATCGGTCTCCAAAGATGCACTCGTCAATATCAAAGATAATCCGAAACTGATTCAACAGGTGATCAATAACCGACTGAGAAAGCCGAACCGACCGGCTGGCTACTCCAAACGTGATATAAAAAGATTCAGAAAGTGTCTCAATGTCTCGGAAAAAACGCCGGTTATTGTCGGTCATACACCCATGTCGATGGATGAGACCCTATGGGAAAGAGTCGGCGAGATAGACGATCACTTTGTAGCCTACGCCGCCAACAACGATTGGGTAGGAGTCATGGCTCAGATTCAGGATCGCCTGTACCCTCTCAGATATCCCGTGGAGCCAGTGGCTGCCATCATCAATTCACTTCCGAACTGATTGGAGAATTCTAGTGGACCTTACTTTCTGGCTGGAATTATTGCTGTTCATTTTACTGCTCGGCTTTTCCGGTTTTTTCTCGAGTTCGGAAACCGCCATGTTCTCCCTTAACAGCGTACAGCTGGAGCAGATGAGGCAGGCGGGGAACCCCAACATAGGACTGATCGAACGGTTATTGCACGAACCCCGACGGCTGATCGTTACCATCCTGATCGGCAACGAATTTGTAAATGTCGCTGCCTCGGTAATCTCGGCAGCCATGGTGATCCAACTGTTCGGCGCCGAAAACAAGCTTCTCAATTTGCTCATTATGATACCGATCCTACTGGTTATCGGGGAAATCACACCAAAGACCCTGGCAATAAGGAACAACATCGCCTTCGCCAGTTTTGAAAGCCGCCCTATAGCCATGTTTGCTCGCATCATTACCCCCATCCGCTGGGCGGTAAGAATAGTATCCGAATGGATTACCACGCTGCTTATCGGAAAAGAGCGCTCGCCGGGTAACATTATTACCGAGGACATGGTCCGTACACTGGCACATGAGGCGGTGGGTGACGGCGTACTGGATCATACAGAGGCCCGCTTCATAGATCGGATTTTCGAACTGGGCGAAAAAACCCTCGAAGATCTGCTGACGCCAAGGGTTGAAATAAACTTCATCCCTGTGGATAGCCCCTCCTCCGAGATACTCAGGGTGTTACAGCAGACTCGCCAGTCAAGATTTCCGGTTTATGGAGAGCACCGCGACGACATCATCGGCATTCTGCATACCCGGGATCTACTGAATTTCGACCTGGGTCAACTGGAAGCAGACCGCAAACGATTTCTAAGACTGCTGAGAAGACCCTATTTCGTACCTGAGTCCAAGCCCGCCCTCGAACTTTTCGACAGTTTCCGTGAAACCAAGCGATCTTTCGCCCTGACCGTGGACGAATTTGGGGGGATCACCGGCCTGGTTACCATGGAAGACCTGCTGGAATGCATCTTCGGTGATATCCCAAGCCCATCGGATGAAACCGACCAGTTCCGGATACAGGAACTCGGTGAAAACCGCTACAGTGTGGAGGGCGCCATGCTGCTGGAGGAGTTCAACAAGAAGTTCGACGCCCTGCTGGCGGAGGCCGAGATGGAGACGCTGGGTGGTTTCGTACTGCACACATTTGGCGAACTGCCGCTTGAAGGCGCTGTGATCGACATCGACAACTTCAAATTCACTGCCGCAAAGGTCGCGCAGAACCGAATCGTGGAGCTTTACGTGGAACAACTGCCGGGGTCTGCTGCGCTGCAGCAGGCGGCCCCACAGGCAGACGATGAAACCCCCGACGAAGATGACGGCAACTAGATGGATATCTGGATTACACTTCTGATCATCTTCCTCTGTCTCCTGCTGGAGGGCTTTTTCTCCGGCTCGGAGATCGGCGTGGTGAGCGCCGACCAGATAAAGCTTCGACATAAGGCAGCCAAGGGCTCGAAGGGTGCCCAACTTGCCCTCAAGATGCTGGAGAAGCCGGAATGGCTGTTGTCCGTCACGCTGGTGGGCACCAATATATCCGTGGTCACCAACACCACCATGGTAACAGCGCTGATGATCCATCTGTTTGGCGACAATGGGAGCTGGCTGGCCGTGGTGTTTGCAGCCCCATTGATTTGGATATTCGGCGAGATAGTGCCCAAGAGTGTGTTTCAGCAGCGGGCCGACTCTTTCACTCCCAATGTGATTTTTATCCTTCGTTTCTGCTCGATTCTTTTCTACCCCATCCTGATCGTTTTCAGTTTTATCACCCACGTTCTGGCCAAAATTGCCGGTGGCACCGGCAAGAATCCCTTTACCCTGCGTGAAGAGATCGTGACCATGCTGCACATGCCGGCTGCGGAAGAGGGAGATATACAACCGGTCGAACAAAATATGATCCGGCGTATGTTCAACTTCACCGAGACCACCGTGGGGGATGTGATGCGGCCCCTGATCGAAGTAACCGCGGTAGAACAGGGGATCTCCTGCGGTGAAGCCCGGCAGATATCGGCGCTGGAGTCACATATACGACTACCCGTCTACGACGAGCGTATCGACCAAATAATCGGCATTTTGCACACCCTGGATCTGCTCAATGTCGAAGCGGACCAGCCAATCAGGGATTATATCCGTCCCGCCCTCTATGTGCCGGCAGCCAAGAGTATCCAGGCTCTGATGCTGGAACTGAGAAAAGAGGGGACAGTGGTGGCCATCGTGGTCGACGAATTCGGCGGCGCGGAAGGCATCGTCACCATGGAAGACATTATGGAAGAGGTGGTGGAGGATCTGGAAGATGAATATGACCGCCAGGAGGAAGAGGATAAGCTAATCCAGCGCCTGGGCGAAAAAGAATACATCGTTAGCGCCCGCATCGAAATGGACGAACTTTGCAACCGCCTGAAAATCGATCTGCCCAAGGGACGGTACGCCACCCTTGCCGGCTTGATTCTAGATAAGACCCACGCCGTGCCCTCGCGGGGAACGACGATCAGGGAGAATGGCATCTCTCTGATCGTTCATCGCAGCACGGCACGGGCGGTAATGGAAGTGCGAATCTGCTGGTAGTAGCGGGGTACGCTAGTCTACTCCTGGTAAAGGGCGAGCCATTCACGGCGGAGCGCACCTTACACCCCAAGGGCACTTCCATCGGGGCGCACTGCCAGCATAGGCGTGCTCTGAATGTCACAGGATTAGTGACGAGCTTCACTAGGTTTGGCACTTGTCCTTTAATTCTTCCCGGCGTTCGATGCCTTTTCTCCGCTGCACCGCAATAATTTTAAGCTCCGTCTTGAGACGCTTCCGTTTGGCTGAATCCTTTTCCTTGTCCAGTTTTTTCTTGAGCTTTTTTTCTTTTTCCTCCAGTTTTTCCAGAATCTCATCAATCCGGCTGCAGTTCGCCTTTTTTGCCCGGGCCGCTCTGTCCAGATACTCTTTCAGCTTTTCCAGCTGTTTTTTGATTCCCACAGGATTTAACCTCTCTGTAACTCCGGTTCAACAGTCGTCGGTATGATCTGATTGTAAAGAATTCCCCTCAGGGGAGACTACCGATTTTTTCCGCGGTGCCTACTCCTGAGCCGCATCCGATGACAGAACCGTCTTCGCCATGCGCTTGGCGAAATAGTAGATACGTTTCTGCTTTTCGATGATATCGACCTCGATAGTATAGGCCGCAATGCGATTGGGTTCCTCCGCCACCAGCCGCTCCGCCTGATGGGTTGTTGCTGATTCGGCCAGGTTGGCGATCTCATCTTTCATGGAAATCACCAGTAATGCCGCCTCCTCGTTACTCTGGGATACCGCCTGCACTGCCGTCCCAAACGCCTTGGTCACCACCTTGTGAAAACCGTTCAACACCTGCCGGGTCTGCTCACTGATGGAGAATCCAGCGTCGATGCGATCATAGCCCAGGGCCACCAGATTGGTCTCGATGATGTCACCGATATTCTCCAGGTCACTCACCGCTTCCATCAGCTTGAGCAACTCCTCCGTCTGACCATCCGTCAGCGAACGCTTACTGATCTTCCCCAGGTACTCGATGATCTGCTCGTACAGAATATCTACCTCATCGTCCTTCTGCGCCACGGCCGAAAGGGAATCGCGATTTCCGCTGAGGATCGCAGGCATGATGCTATCCACCATCTCCTGCACCGATTCTCCCATATGTAACACCTCCAGACGTACCCGATCCAGGGCGAGGGAAGGTGTCGACAACAGTTCTTCGTCCAGATACTTGGCCCTGACGACCAGCCCCTCCTCCTCCAGCGCGCTGTCTGGAATAAGTCGTTCGACCAGACGGGCAAGCTGGGTCGTAAAGCCAATGAAGATGAGGGTATTAGCGATATTAAATACGGTGTGGGCGTTGGCAATCTGGCGCGGTGTTTCCGCCGCCAGGCGGGCGGTCCCGGACAATTCCGGATGGGCGGGTGAAAACCAGGTCACGAATTCCGCCAACTGGGGAATGAACCATACCCAGAGGACAACCCCCCCCACATTGAACAAAATGTGAACCAGCGCCGCCCGCACCGCCTCCCGAGGTTTGCCGATGGAGGCAAGCAGGGCGGTGACACAAGTGCCCACATTGGCGCCAAACGCCAGGGCGATACCGGCCGGCAGGGTGATAAAGCCCTGACTGGCCATGACGATGACAATACCGGTGGTGGCGGATGACGACTGTATCAGGCCGGTAAAGGCGGCAGCCACCAGGATACCCACAATCGGATTCTCCATCTGGATCATCAGATCCAGGAAGGGCTGGTAACTGCGCAACGGCTTCATTGCATCGCTCATGACGCTCATGCCGTAGAACACCAGGCCCAACCCCATCAGCATGGCACCGTACTGCTTGGTCCGCTCATTCTTTGAGGCGAAGAGCATGCTGAAACCGATACCGATCATCAGCAATGCCGCCTTGGTCACCTTGAAGGCTACGATTTGCGCCGTGATAGTGGTACCGATATTGGCACCCATGATGATCCCGACAGACTGCGCCAGCGACATCAGACCGGCGGTAATGAAGCCGACCACCAGAACCGTGGTGACAGACGAGGACTGAATGATCGCGGTCACGAATGCGCCGGTCACTGCCCCCATGAAACGGTTGGCCGTCAACTTGGCCAAAATCAGCTTCATGCGCTCGCCGGCGACTGCCTTGAGCGAATCGGCCATCTGTTCCATGCCGAACAGAAAGAGGGCCAGGCCGCCAAACAGCTTCATGCCCATCACGCCCCATTCCATGCCCCCCTCGGCCTCGGCCGCGGCGATCGCCGGAAACGCCACCAGACCGGCAATAACGCCGGCTATCAGAATGAATAGCAGCCTCGTTTTCAAGTCGAAATTCAACGCCGGGAAAAACCGGAGCATGCCTACCTCCTCAATTACTGTTGTTCTGATTTAACGATGGTGACGGGGATCGGGCAAAGACGTACCACCTGCTCCGCTTTAGATCCGAGCAACATGTGCTCCAGCCCCGTTCGGCCCTGGCTTCCCATCACCACCATAGAAGCCTTGATCTTCTCTGCCACCTGCAGGATCCGGGTGACTGGCAACCCTATAACCAACATGGTTTCAACCTTATGCAACGACTTGAGATCCGGATGATTCTTTTTGACGGCGCCAAGGAATTCATCGAACATCTCCATCGCAACGTCCTCCATCCGTACCAGTTGTTTCTTTTTGGCAACCTGTTGGTAGTAACCGGGCATCTCCGAAGGATCGTGCACCACATGAAGAACGGTGACTGGGAGTTTCATGCATTCAGACCACTCGCAGGCCTGCACTAACGCCGCTTCCGAGTGGGAAGAAAAATCCACTGGTACCAGAAGGGGTCGCTTACTTTTTTTCTCCGCCATTTTGTCTCTCCTAGGTTCCAAGCCCGACAAATTCCTAAACTGATCACTCTAAATACACCGCTGAAATCAGCAAACAGACGCAAAACCGCCCGCAATCACGATGTTCAACCGCATCCGAGAAATGGATTTCGTGCGGAACAGTCAGATACGCAGCAACCCGCGTCATACTGCTTAAGAAAAATGCTGACGCTCAGGTGATTTCAGCGAGTAGTTGATCTTTGTCATAAAATTTTAATTATAATGTAACATCAAATAGACTGGGATCGAAAAACTTTTCGTCGGCAATTTACACTGGAACGTTCGCAGATAGTTTCCGGGTAATAGAAAGCCGAAAGCCCGTCCTAACACCGGGAAAACACGGGCACCACCGGAAACCGCCGGGGGCCAAGCACTAGTTTATAGGCCACATCGGCTTCCCGCGGTTTCGATTGCGCTGAAATCAGCGATCACTGAAGTCGCCCTCGAACGGGGCACATGGGGTTCGGCCACATCCACAATAGCCCAACCCCGCTACACTGTTTGGTAGCCGTTTTTTTATCTATATACCGATTTACCTTGGAGCCACTAAGGAATTGACCGTGTCTACTCAACAGATGATCTATGATGCTCCGGACAACCTTCCTTTAAGGGAATTGAAGGCCTGGCTGTCGGGCAGTCACTCGGTAACCACCGAACCGGAAGCCAAGCTGATGCGCGTCTACCTCGATACATTCGATTGGCGGCTACTGCAGTCAGGAAGCGTGCTGGAGGCGTCGTTCAAAGATGGCCGCTACCTGCTGACCTGGAGAGAATTGCAGACCGGCAGAATCCTGATCAACAGAATGATGCGACAGGTACCCCGCTTCGCCCACGACCTCTCGGCACCCGGTTTGCGGGATCGGCTAGAATCGGTGTTGGGAGAACGCACTCTAATGCCCCAGGTTTCAGTAACCAGCAATACCCAGACGTTGTGCCTACACAACAACGAGGAAAAGACCCTGTTACGGGTTGAATTGCGCCACGATCATGTGCTGGCTCCCCAGAGTACCGGTTATTTCAAGCTTCCCACCCGGGTTCATCTGTTTCCGTTTCGTGGCTATGAGCCTATCTACAAAAAACAACTGCACCAACTGACCGCAAAAGGGAGGCTTCGGACAATCACCGAGGATCCACTGCTCACTGCCTTGGATTTCCTCGAGATAAGACCGGCGGAATTTTGCAACCAGCCCAATGTTCAACTGACCCCGGAGCAACCGGCATACCAGGCGCTGGGCAACATCCTGCAAGGCTTCCTTCGCATTTTAAAGCAGAACGTTGAGGGAGCCTGCCAAGACAAGGACCCGGAATTTCTGCATGATTTTTTAACTGCGGCAAGGCGCATCCAATGCCTGTTAAACCGATTTTCGCCGATTTTCCCGGAACAGGAGTTGGCGCTGATAAGGCAGGATTTTGGCTGGATCGAACAGGTCACTACGTCGGTTCGCGACATAGATATCTATCTGAGCCTCTACGGAGATTTCGCCGCACGCCTGGATTCAGTGCATCGGGCCGCGCTTCGATCGCTGCACCAGTATCTGAAAGAGCTGAAATTCAAACAGCAGAGGCAGATGCGGGTATCCTTGGAAAGCCCGCGTTTCAACCGCTTGATACAGCTGTTCGAGCAGTTTCTGGAACACAACTTGTCACGCCGGAATCCGCCACCGGCCGCTACCAAACCGATTCTGGAACTCGCCAATACCTCTATCCTTAGGTTGTACCGAGACCTGAGAACGCGGGGCCGTGGCATCACTGCTGACAGCCCGACTGATGAGTTGATCGAGCTCCATCAGATCTGTAAACGCCTTGGTTATCAGATGGAGATCTTCCGGGGTCTTTATCCGGAAAAGAAGATAAGCGCTTTAATTGCAGGACAAGAGCGCCTGGAAAGCTGCCTTAACAGATTCCATGACCTGAACTTGCAGCACGATGCGTTATTGGATTACCGAACCCGGATGAAGCAGGAACAGCGGGTATTTCCCGCCGGCCTGGAGGCCATAGACCTGCTGGTTGCAGACCGCGCCAAGGAACGACATATTGTGCAAAAGCAATATGCGGACCGCTTCGAGCAGTTATCGAAGAAAAAGATAAACAAACGTTTTGTCTCCCTGTTCTCCGACAGCTCGGATAGACGCAAGGATTGAGCATGAAAATCGTCGCCACCTACAATATTAAAGGGGGAGTCGGGAAGACCTCCACCGCCGTCAATCTGGCCTATCTGGCCGCTCGGGATGGTTATAGAACGCTACTGTGGGATCTGGACCCCCAAGGGGCGGCCAGTTTCTGCTTTCGTGTCAAACCCAAGGTCAAGGGAGGCATTCAGGCGCTGAAACAGCGTAAGAATGTGCTGGACAAAGCAGTAAAAGCAACAGATTTTGAGGGATTGGATCTGATACCAGCGGATTTCTCGTTCCGTAACTTCGATCAGGTATTCAGTGACGGAAAGAAACCCGGGAAACAGTTACTCAGGATGCTTTTTCCCATGGCACGGGAATACGACCTGCTGTTTATCGACAGCGCCCCTAGTATCTCGCTTGTCGCCGAGAATATTTTCTATGCCGCAGACGCCCTTCTGGTCCCATTGATTCCAACCACGTTTTCCGTTCGCACCTTTTATCAGTTGCTCAATTATTTCCGGAAAGAGCCATCAAAGCATCTTAAATTACTACCCTTTTTCTCCATGTATGATAGAAAAAGGCCTTTGCACCGGCAGATCGTAGCAACCCTTCCAGGGGAATTTCGGGGTATTCTCAACACCGCCATTCCCTACGCCAAACGTGTCGAGTTGATGGGTATAGAACGCGCACCGGTTGGCCACTTTGCGTCCCACAGCAAGGCAGGAAAGGCCTATCAACGACTCTGGCAGGAGGTTCAAGAGCAGGTTCTTGATAACTGAACAACAATCTCTTTAGCCACTTTTAATCGGTTGCAACGGAGAGGGATTTCTTGCTCTTTGTCGCTTCCTCCTCCACCTGCCATGTGATCCGTATATTTATGCGACGACGATTCTCTTCGCGGCTCGCGGTGAGTTTAAGATTAAGCAGACCCTTCGGCTCCATCAGGATCTCGCCGTCCTCGTCACTGAAGACCACCTTGCCTTTACTGATTCCGCTGGTAACGGATTTGAGGATTTTCTGGATGGAACGGGAATCCTGAAGAGATTCGTGCCGGAAGCTGTTTTTGCCGTGGCTCATGATGCTGATACTCGCTCCTAGTTATGTTGACTGGGGATCGAAGGTCTTGATAAAAGGGTAATCGCTGCTGACACCCATGGCCACTCCTTCTGGGAGAAAGATGGTAGCGGCCGCTGCTGGACCTTTCAGCCCCTCCTTCTTTCGGGTATTACGATCCATAGTGCTGTCGCACTGGAAATTAACCATGCCTTTCCGCAGCATGATCCGCTGGCCGCGCGGGAGATTGAGATGTCCGTGAACGATGGCATAGATCCCTTTGCGACGCACCGATTCCACGCCCTGTCGGGTCAGCGGCATGTCGACCTCTCTATATTTAGTTCGAATACTGTTCGCCAAAGGACCGTAATAGAAATCGAACAAATCTTTGTGTACCTGTCTACGGAATTCCTGATTGAGCGGCTTGATTCCGCTTTCGTTGATAATACGGGCAATACGATCATCCAGGCCTGCATGTATAAACAAAAAGGATCCTTCGCGGTGGGCCAGCCTCATCTGGTCGTAAAACCAGTAAAACTCTCCTTTCGGATGCAGAAAAAGCTGCTGCCATTTTCTGGCAGCTGCGTAGGCGGTGCGCAGAGTCAGGCCGGCGCTGTTGACATCATCCTCGAAGCGTTCCATCTTGGTACGCAAGCGCTTCATCTCGCGTTCTATCCCCGAGTCAGGCATCACCCAACTGGCCAAACGCGGAAACTCGTTGAACCAACTCTTTGGCGGAAATAACCTGCGTCTACACTCTCGGCTGGTCGGCAGGTCACGCAGTGCATTCTTCCCCTGCAGGTACTTATCGTGGATCTCTTTCAGGAAGGGAACCACCTTGGGCCCCATGCGGATAAAAAAATGATCGGTTCGCGGGTCTGAAGGGAGCCCAAGGGAACGGATTCCCAGCATCATACGGACATCGTGATTGCCGGCCAGAATCCGCACATCGGCCTTCCGGTCCATGAGCATGCGAATCGACTGCAGCAAACGAATACTGCTCGGCCCCTTGTCAATACAATCGCCGCCGATAATGAACCGGGCCTTGCGGCCGATCCCTGTCAGTCTGAAATCGTTATCTCCGGGACCACGCTTTTTTATACCCCCGGAGGCGACAAGAGATGCAATAAAGGCATCTGTGTCGGCATGCATATCGGACAGAAAAATAATCGGCTGTTTCGGCCATTTCCAGCGATCGCGCTCGATCAAGGCACGCAGTTCTTCGCCCACTGGACCCCGATGGTAGAGATCCTTTCTGATCGAATCCCCCTTCCCTTCCGCCCAAGGCTGCCGCTGAACCGGCAACTGAGGTTGAATCCACTTCTTCCCGCGATATCGAATACGACCGTTTGCACCTGCTCTGTTAGACATAACGACACCTAGTCCAAAAAATGGCTCCTGCTATTCCGGATCTTCCACTCACCCTCGATATGGTGCCATTGGGTGTCCGCCAGATACTCCAGAAACACCGGTCGTCCATGATACATGCTGAACTGGGAGATCTGCTCGAACTCGAGCACGCCTAGATGAAATGCAGCATGGCGAAAGGCGGCACCATGACCGACGAACAGTTTCAGCACATCCCGCCGGCTGATCTCCGCCAGCGCCTTCATTCGGCGGATGAGATGGGCCGCGACCCGTTCGCCCGCCTGCAGCAGGGATTCAGCGCCCTGTAAAGGCAGCTGGTAACCGCTGTTCGACTTCCAATCCTCCGGAGGATCCGGAAACCTAGGGTCCCGCTGCACAATGTCCCGGATCTGTGCCACTGTGAGATTAGCGGCGCTGCCAAGCCCCCGCTCCGCCAGTTCATCGAAACTCTCCACTGACGCCTCGACAGGGAACAGCCCGGCCATCTTTTGGGCGATGATCCGCGCCGTTTGCCAGGCCCGCAGCATACGGGAACTGTCGATAACGGGATCCAGTGTCCAACTGTGTGCGGCCATTACCTCGCGTAAAATCCCTGCTGCCCCTTCGGCCTGAGCCGCACCTTCCACATTGAGGGGAAACGGCTGATGCGCGCTGGGGGTATCGGGCAGCTGATAATAGTCGCCGTGACGGATCAGGGCCGCAATCAGTCTGGCCATATCAGCGTGGACTAAAGTCCAAGCCTTGCCGCCAGTGATTGCACCAAGGGTTTCAGCTCCTCCTGTTTGAGACGTTGAACCGCCTTTTCCGGTGAAACCCATTCCCGTCCCCGGTGACGCTCCTCCCACTCGGATTCTGGATTGACCTTAGTGACCTCCATCGGATAGACCTCGACCGTGCAGGTAGCCCCCCATTTTTCATAGGAGTAGCTTCCGATCGCTGCCTCCGCAACCACCCCTTCCACTCCCGCCTCTTCCCAGGCTTCCTTCGCCGCAGATGCCTGGGAAGAGAGCCCTGGGTCCTTGATGCCCTTGGGCACCACCCAGTGTTTCTTCTTGCTGGAAGAGATGAGCAAGATCTCCAGCCCGTCGTCACCCACGCGATAGGGAATAACGGAAGACTGGGTGTAATAGTAGGCCGGGCGATCCCGACGCTCCCCACCATCAGGGCTGGGGAAAGGAAACTTCTCGGGCAGAGCAGCGGGCCGAACGATAGATTCCAACCGTGCGCAACCCTTATCCAGCTCGGCCCAATCCTGCTTTAGGCTCAGTCGGGCCAGGGTTGCGGTCGGGAGTAATTTACCGTCCTCAGGAAGCGTAATTTCCTGGTCCGCCAGAAATTCGAGTAACTCCTCCAACCCCGGATTGTGACCCACCAGCATCAACCGCCGGCTCTGCCGCGGACAGCCACGAACAACTTTCAGTAGATTATTCAAGCTAGCAGCATAGATCAGACGCTCAGTTTGTATTGCATCCGCCCCCATGCCCATGGCCTTGCAGCATTTCTCAGCGGTAACGATGGCGCGTTCCGCCGGCGAACTGACCACACAATCGGGCAGCAGATTCTGTTGCTGCAGCCAGACCCCCATATGCTGGGCAGCTCGCTTGCCCCGGTCTTTCAGCGGACGATGAAAATCGTCGGTATTGTTATCCCAATCAGATTTGCCATGCCGCAGTATCAATAGTTCACGGGTCATATAGGATTCGATCCTCGTCTTCTTCAGACTAAAATGTCGGAGAGGCAGTGATCGATCAAGCCTTCAAAATCGACCCGCCCCTTAGCCTCGTAGGCCTTAACCCCTGCGAGGGACTGCAGGTACGCCTGTTCGTCAAACGGCGTGGCGTCGGAGTAAAAAGAACCATCCGGATATTGATAGAAGGGTCCCGGGGATTTCATGATGGCGGCCAGCAGATCTTGGCGAACGGACAGATCCACCGGCACGACCTCTAACGGTTGATCGGAGTCGCGCTGCCAGTTGAGAATCAGGAAGGCGCAGAGGGGGGCACTCGGCCTTATCTTGCCCTCGCCATATACCTGCTCCAACTGGACATCGTACTTGTCCTCTATATCCCACAGCTCCTGTGGTGGCAACCGTAGCAGATCCTGCCGCTCCTGTTCCGGAATGAGGCTGTGCAAACGCGGATTATGGACAATGGTGCCAGGATTGATCCGTGGCAGCTTGGGAATACCTACGGCCCGGGCCTGATCGGATTCCTGGCGGACGAACAGGCGATCATTCGTGAGATACAGTACCTCGTCATTTTCCATCAAATGCAGCATCAAGGTTGATTTGCCACCCCCGGAGAATCCTGCAATACCAAGGCAACAGCCGTTGTAGACCAGTCCGGAGGCATGGCAGATCATCCAGTCGCGGTGCTGCAGCCAATTCATGTACTGAGCATTGATGAAGTTGATCACCTGGTTATCGTATTGGAGACAGGGCCCGGCGGCGATCCGATGACTTTCACTTTGCAGGAACACCATGCCGGTCCGCACCTTGACTACCAGCCGACCTCCGGGAAGATCGAAATAGGCATCCTTGCGGCCGGTCTTTCCGGGCTCCCGCGCCCAGTCGACGAACTCCACGCCCAGGTCGGGGGCTTCTCGTTCGATGGCTATCATGTCGAGGTCCGGAGCCGTGGCATCACCTAACACATGCCCGAAATAGCTCCTCAGCCCAGAGATCAGTGGGGCGGAATTGGAACGTAATCGCAAACTGCATGCGCCCAGCTGCAGATACAGCTCATCGTCGCACAACGGTTGGTTGTCACGGAGCGCATCGGCAACAGTGATCAGATCAAGATCCATATTTTTTTCATCCCCCTTTCAACTGGGTCAATACATGTTCGACATACCGCTCGGCAGCGTTGATACCTATGCCCTCCAACGCTCCCCGGAAACCGCCAAATGCGGAGACCTCGAAAACGATGGGGGCCCCCTCCGTCTCTGCTACGTCTACGGTTGTAAAATCCATGCCGAACGGCGCTTGCGCCCGACGGGCGAGATCGATCAATTCGTCCGAGGCTGTGTGTTCGGCATAACGCCCTCCACTGTGTATAGTGGTGTTCCAGGCATCACTCTGAGATACCCTGGCGTAAGTCCCAAGATATTCCCCTGCCAGAAAGACCATGCCGAGATCACGGCCCGGCAAAGAGATCTTTTTCTGGATATACATCATGGGGTTTTCCAGTTGAAAGTCGCGTATCTCCCGCTCCTTGCGTTTCTTGTCCCACTTAGCCTCTATGACGCACATACCTCGAGCCTTGGTGGAGTAAAGCGGCTTGAACACGGCACTGCCGAAATCTTCGACCGCAGCCATAGCCGCCGCCGGACTCTCTGTTACCCGGGTTTCCGGCATCGGTATTCCCGCATTGCGCAGGGTAACGGTGCAGGCCAACCGGTCGATAAGGCGGAGAATGTGTTCCGCCCGGCTGAATACCCTGACACCGGCGGCCTCGGCCACCCGCAGCAGTTCCAGTCGATCCAGTGTGTTGGGACTGTAGCTGGCACTGATCTTTTTGACGATCAGGGCGTCCAGTTCACAGAGGTTTTCGTCGCCGAAGAGCAGGCGGCGACCAGCCAGATCCAGACTCACATCTCCCATGTCAATGACACGACGATAGCCTGTGCTGGCCTCTACCGCGTCTGCCAAGGTCTCGGTAGACCATTTTCCAGGAATACCCACAACACCAATTTGAAAATTAGCCAACGAATATCTCCTTGATTGGAACACGGTATTTGGCGACCTGGTTCGGGTCGATTGCCAGTATCTGTTCGATCAGAAAGCGAGAGCGAAGAAACATTGCGTTTGCCAGGGATTTATCCAGGATAAAACGGGTAGACGTGGCAAAGGAACGCGCCAGACCAAGCGCAAGACGCAATTCGAACCCGTCGTCGCCAACCTTACGCGCATAACGACTGGCAAAACGATAGAAATCACGGGCCAGTTTCAGGATTCGCTTGCGCGACGGCAGATCGAGAATCTGAAGCCGGTAGATGGAGACCATGAACACCGAGATATCCTGAACATAGTCCATATAGCATGATCGATGCAGATCGATGAAATTGATCTTTTTCTCCATTGGATCATAGATGATGTTGTCGACGTTGAAATCACCGTGGATATAGACAGAGAAAGGCGCTTTGACTTTGGACTCGTAGGCCATTGCTTTTTTCAGCAGTGAATCAAACGAAGGCACCACCAGGCCGCAGACGCTGCTGTCGCTCTGCCTGAACTCGGGATGAATGGTGTAAACCTCGTCCAGGCGCTTCGACAACTGCTGCATGAAGTGTGCGGCTACCGGTTTTTTTGTCTTCGTTTCCCGCCATATGGATTTGAGCGTGGCGTTGAGCTGTTTCAGCGTCTCCTGCAGCAGTGCTGCCGGTTCGTGCAGCAGAATCTGCTCGAAGGTCAAGCCGGCCAGGTGCTCTATCAGCAGTGATGCAGACTGACCACGCTTTTTATAGGAAAGAATCTTTGGCGCGAGTCCGGGGAATATTTCATGCCAGCTTTCTACCCCTTGGCGCTCCTCTTTGAGCTTGCGTTTCCGTCCATCCTTATAGATCGCGACATAGCCTTCTTCCTGATCGGGTGCGCTGATCCCGGAAATCCCGCTACCCGAACGGGTCTCTGCGATCGGCTCAACCACCAGATCCGAAAAGGCATCGTCCGACCCCAGCTGTTCGACCGAAGCCTTGATCGAATGATATCGATCAATATTCACCGGTTGACCCAGATTGGCTGAGATAATCGCCTCACTGATATTGAGCAGGGCGTCTCCCATCTGTTCTACGCTTTGGGCCACGAACAAGGCTGAAATCAGATCTTCCGTGTGCTTCTTTCGTTTCAGTTCCACGGTGTAACCCTTTCTCAACTTCCGGTAGGCCTGATCCAGTTTCTGCTCGATACGACCGATCTTAAGCGCCAGGTGGGTATCGCTGTCTTGAACAGCGTCTTCGACCAGATCCACGCCCCGGACGACACGCTCCAACAGGGGGCCGTACGCACTACGCCGAAGGTAGTCACGATTTCGCAGGTAACCCATCTGATGGATACAGTCCCGGCACAATTCTGCGATACGCTCCAGATCGGTGGCCACCGACTCCATGGCCCGCAGCGAAAGGGTATCCGTCTCCCCTCCCTTGCGGCATACCGCATGATCGAGACAACTGTTGTGAATACGCATTTTCAGATTGTAAGCGTAGCCGCTGCGATCCAGGATGCGCTGCGCCACGATAACCGAGCCAGTATCAAAAAAGGCCTGCAAATTGGATACTTGAGATCCTACCTCGGCGATCAAAAATCGCAGATTATCTCGAATGCCCTTGGGAACGCGCATGATTTACTCGATCAATCCCAGATAGACGCTCTGGCTTCCGTTTTGCAGTCGCTGAATATAGGAGCCGAGAGATCGAGGATAGAGCGGCATACCCTCAAGGTCGCCGAGCCCTACCCATACCACCTCGATCTGATGCTTATCCGGGTGATGACCATTCATAGGAGCGTAATCTTCTGGAACCGTGCATTCGAACAGGAATTCCACCAGATGCTTGGTGCTCGGTGGCTGGGTGTCTCTAGGTTTAAAATAATCCGCCACATGGACCAGGTCACATATCTTGACCGGGGTACCGATTTCTTCCTCACATTCACGATTGAGTGCCTGTTGGAGAGTCTCTCCCGGGTCCTGGGCACCCCCGGGGAGTGCATACCGTTCACTACCATCTTCATACTCCTTCCGAAGCACAAGAATCCGATGGTCCCTTAGAATAAGGGCCCGAGCGGCATTTCGTATAACCGGCAGGAGATTTTCCACTTTTTGTATCGACCAAGCCGAACGCGGTTGCGCGTAAAGCTGCGCAATTTTCCGCAAGATTACCACTTCTGGAGAATGAAATAAAAGGAGGCATGAAAAAGCGGGTGAAACCCCACACCTAGAAAAGCCAGGCTACGCTAAAATACGCTGGCCGGTAGGCTGTTGACCATGACTAACCGGGGAAAGCCGACGACGGTTGATACTTTAGGTTACCTCGAAAAACTCGAGGTAACTAAGAAAAATGAAGACGATCGGAATTCGCACTTTTCGTTCACTGCATCGAGAAATCCCATGGAAGGAATTTTTCGAAGTACCCTTCAATTAAACATCCGCATCCAGGACGACTTGTCCTGTTGCTGCCCCAGTATCTCCACAGTGGTCTTGCTTCCAGACGAGCCGGCGAGATCTATCGCCTGCTCTCGCTTACTGTTGCGCAAAAATGGATTCGCGCCGGCGTCAAGAAGGATTTTCACTACCTCCACATATCCGGATTTAGCTGCACGCATAAGCGCGGAATCACCGAATTGATTTTGAGCATCTAGCTTGGCCCCTTGCGAAATGAGCAACCTGACACTGTCGGAGTGTCCTTCAGCTGCCGCGAAAATGAGCGGCGTGTTGCCATTGCCACTGACCTGATCTACTTGGACTTGCTCGGTAATCAGCAGCTTCATGATATCAGTATGACCATGTCTGGCTGCTCGCATCAGCGGCGTATTCCCTCTGTCGTCCCCGCTATTCTTGCTCGCTCCACGCTCAATGAGCAGTCTGGCGATATCGTAGCTACCTTTATCCACTGCCTGCCAGAGTGCGGTGCGGCCCACTTTGTCCTTTGAATTCAGATCGGCACCATACTCTACAAGCATCGCCACTATCTGCCGCAAGCCCTGTCGTGCTGCCAAGGTCAATGGGGTACTCTCTGCCCTTCCCTTAACATCAGGATCGGCACCTTGTTCAAGCAATAGTTTCACCGTTGATTCATAAGAGCCTTCTACGGCATATAACAGTGGAGTCGCGCCATTGTCTTGCTGTATGAGATTGACGTCCGACCCCGCTTGAACGAGTAACTTTACGACCTCTGTATGTCCGTTCTCCGCCGCCCAACAGAGAGGCGTCTTCCCATTACTCTGGGCGATGTCTGCTTGCGCACCGTTTTTCAGCAATAATCGAACAATATTCAAATGACCCTTCCAGGCAGCTCTACTTAGCGGCGTATGGCCTTGTGCGTCTTCTGCATTGACGTCATCTCCCCTTGCGACCAGCTCTTTTGCCACCGACTCCTCTCCTCTCCAAGCGGCGAGCATGAGGGCAGTCCACTGCTCAAACGAGGCAGGCTCACCATCCTTTACCTCCCTTACAGATTGGGAATTTCCGGCAAGTGCCTCCAAGTCCGGCAAATTTCGTTTCTGAGCAAGGCGTTGAGTGGCCTTCGCCCCTGAATTTTCCAGGAGCCTTACAACCTTTACCCGATCTCGCCTTATTGCCAGATCAATAGCGGTGTGGCCGTCTTTTGTTTTTGCATTGATATCGGCGCCTTGGTCGATGAGTAACTTGACAGTCCGGGCATAACCCTTACTCGCTGCAATCGCGAGTAGGTTGTAACCATTTCTATCATGGACCTTGATATCCGCTCCATCGATCAGAAGTATTTTAATAATCTCAAATTGATTGTTGCTTACCGCAGCCATCAGGGAAGTGTCGCCGAAATTGTCCTTGGCGGCGGTGTCCGCTCCCTGCGACATAAGATATCTTACGCATTCGATCTGACCATTCATCGCCGCTTCGAACAGGGCCGTGCGTCCATGCTCATCCTTCGCGTTTACTCCCACACCCACCTGAAGGAGTACTTTAACCCTATCTAGCTGACCGGCTCCTGCCGCCCTTATCAGGGCCTGCTCCCTACTTATCTCCAGTGTCGAAAAACGTTTTGTGGAATCTGTCAATCGCTCAAGACGTTTTCCCGAAAGTCGATGCCCCTGTCTGGCGGCCTTCTGAAACCATAGAATTGCTTCGCTGGTACTTGCCTCCACTCCCCAGCCATTTTCATACATAGTACCGAGGCTGTATTGCGCTTTTGCATACCCCTGCTCTGCCGATTTAAGAAACCACCGGAATGCAGTTACATGGTTTTTTGATACACCTCGTCCTGTCCGAAAAAGATTCCCCAACTGATATTGCGCGGCCGAATCCCCCTCTTCAGCCAATTGTTCAAGTAGCCTTGCCGCCTGTTCGTAGTTTTTAAAGCGAATAGCCACCTTGACTTCGTCCATGCTCACGGCCGAAACGTCAGCGACGATTGTCCACAAAAACACCAAAACCAGCCAGAGCCCTAAATTTTTCCTCGGCATCTGGTTGTTTACCGTCGACCCAACTTTTAATCCTTCTTTACGCATTACCATGCTTTGTCTCTATATCCAATCCGATCTCCTTGAGGAAACCAGTCGGCAGAATACCGCCTGCACAAACGATGGTCGCATGATTATCAATCTTTACTGTTTCGCCTTCATAATCCAGCACCGCTGTTTCCCTGGTAAATGACTTTACTGTCGACTTCATCATCAGTTCTATTGCCCCGGAGTCAGCCAACTGATTTATCCTATTTCGGTTTTTCTTTTTAGCGCGATTAAAAGCAGCACTCCTGTAGGACAGAGTAACCTGTGATCCGGGTTGTTCTGCTATGCTTATTGCCGCCTCCAAGGCACTGTCACCACCACCAACAACCAGCACTTTCTGATCCCTATACTGCTCTGGATCAATGAGTCGATAGACCACCTTCTCCAGTTCCTCACCGGGCACACCCAATTTACGTGGCGTTCCCATTCTGCCTATAGCAAGTAACACTGCCGATGTTCGATAGGTTGCCTTGCTTGTTTTTACTTCGAAGAAATCGTCAGTGTTGTCAATTGATTCCACTCTTTCCTTGTAATTTATTCGGATACCTGTTTTTGCTTCCACCCTTTGCCAGAAATCTAGCAATTTTTCCTTGCTCGTTTCCCTGAATTTCATTTTCCCGGCGACTGGCAGCTCTACTGGCGAAGTCATTACAATCTTCCCCCTGGGATACTGAAACACCGTTCCTCCAAGCGCTTCCTGCTCGACCGTAACAAATTTTAATTTACGCTCCATTGCCCTAAGAGATGCCGAGAATCCGGCGGGGCCTGCTCCAACTATCAAAACATCGAGACAGGCCTCATTATTTTTTCTCTTCATTTTTGCGATTGCATCCATCGCCTTCTTCCCTTGCTCAATGGCGTTTCTGATAAGCCCCATACCACCAAGCTCTCCGGCTATGAATATGCCAGGTACCGTAGTTTCATAAGCAGGTGTGAGTACAGGAATATCGACACCCCGCTTTAAAGTCCCAAACACCAATGTAATCGCGTTTAAGGGACAAGCAGTTTTACAGGCACCATGTCCGATACAACTGGCGGGGGCCACCAACATGGCTTTTCCATCTACCAATCCGAGCACCGGATGATGACTCTGTTCTGGACAGGCGCTAACACAAGAGCCACACCCTAGACAGCGATTCGGATCAAATACTGGGTGCAGCGATGCGGGCTCAGTTAGACCCGCTTCCACTTCTTCCTGGTGTAAGGCAAGAAAACCCCGGCTTTTAAGATTTCGTTTCCTAAGATAGGTTATCCAAAGAAGAAGCAACGGGATCAAATAAATGCTTAATAAATCTATTGATAGATCCATATTGGGCGACGCGGTTGAGTTGATTATTTGTCAACGACCGAAAGAAACTATTTAACCTATTTTCCGGTTCAAGCGTAGCGGCCTAGAACACTGTAACTTGAGGGTTGCCGATGGTTGCGTGAATCCTTTCTCAATTCGACTCGAAAACTCTCATGATCAAATAATAAACGTCGCTAGCTACCCTATAATCTCGTAGCCGGAGTGTTAAAACCCGCAAATAATAGCGTTTTCTAGCGGCACTCCTTCTTTTTTGATACTTAGTTCTCATCAAAACTATGAACAGTGACACCATACTAAATCCCGGTGCCGGACGGGCCAGTAAAACCCTTAAAACGCACAGTCGAGAAAGATCTAAAAGCCCGATTCGATTCTTATCATTTGTCACTAATTTTGTTTTCTACGCTGCTATCGGCCTAATGTTGTATGTAGGCTGGATTAATCGTAACTCACACCACCTTACGCCGGAGTCAGGACTCGGTTACGCGCTGGGTATAGTAGGTGGATCTTTTATGATCCTCTTACTTATTTATCCCTTAAGAAAAAAACTCTCAATTATGAGGCGATGGGGCGCTGTCAAATACTGGTTCTGGACACACATGCTACTCGGCGTACTTGGCCCCGCGCTGGTACTTCTGCACACCAATTTTCAACTCGGTTCGATAAACGGAAGAGTGTCATTTTTCAGCATGTTGATTGTCGCGTTCAGTGGATTTTTCGGGCGATATGTCTATACCAGAATTCATCATGGACTGTATGGCAAGGCCATCAAGTTTAATGACCTTAAATTGGACTCGAAGCTGATACTTAGAAAAATTGGCGCCATCCTCGAGGAGGCGCCAGACATAAAGAACGCATTACAAGACTACGAAGAAACCGTGCTCAAACTACCGCGTCAGTTTTTTCCGAGTGGCAAACACTGGGTGAGCATGCGTTTACGAGCAATTCTTCTCTATAGATCATCAATTACATCTGCTCTAATTTTTCTTGATAAAGAGGGCGAACGCCGTAACTGGCCACAACGAAAAAGAAGAGCATATAAAAAAACCGCAAAGACTGTTTTGCTGGCGCATAAAAAAGCGACTAGAAAATTGCTCGAATTTCATTTCTGGGAACGAATGTTTTCACTCTGGCATCTGCTTCATTTGCCTCTTTTCATCATGATGATTGTTACCGGATTTGTTCATATTTACGCAGTACATGCTTACTAGTGAGTAGTTTTTGTGCAGTTTAATAGTAACAAAATATTTTTCTCTATTTATTTTTTGATGCTGTTCTCCACAACAGCAGATGCAATTAATCTTGATCTGTTGCTGATGCCCGGAAAAGTCATAAAAGGTCACGCCGAATACGAGGAAAAATGTGAAGCCTGCCATGAAAAACTAAGGAAGGAGAATCAAGATAAGAAATGCCTAGGGTGTCACGATCATTCGGATATCGAAAAGGACATAAAAAAACGCACTGGATTTCATGGAAAGACCGACAAAATCAGGGAACAACCATGTAAACATTGCCACACTGAGCACAAGGGAAGGGACGCCAAAATAGTTCATTTCGATGAAGAAACTTTTGAGCATATCGCGACTGACTATGAGTTGAAGGGCACTCATTTGGCAGTAGCCTGCCAGAGTTGCCACCCCAAGGAAAAAAAGTTTAGTCAGGCACCCAACGTATGCATAGATTGCCATAAGAAAGACGAGCCGCACAAAACCCAACTCGGAGAAAAATGCGAAGCCTGCCATACGGAAACTAGCTGGAATGAGTTTAAGTTCAATCATTCAGAGAAAACAGAGTTTGAATTGACGGGAAAACACAAGGAGGTAAGCTGCAATCTCTGTCATCCGGGAGAACGCTATAAAGAGACACCGCAAAAGTGCGTTTCTTGTCACAAGATCAATGACAGCCATACCGGTCGATACGGCGATGATTGCGAAACCTGCCACAACTCAGAGGGATGGGATCAGATAGTATTCGACCACGACCGAAAAACTAAATTCCGCATTACAGGAAAACACAAACGTGCGAAGTGTGATAACTGCCATAAAAACCGCCTGTACGAGCAAAAATTAGATCAAAAGTGCAACTCCTGTCATCGCCGTGACGATACACACAAAGGTCAAAACGGCGAGAACTGCGAAAAGTGCCATAGCACAAACAGCTGGGATCAGGCATCTTTCGATCACAAGAAGGACACTAAGTTTCCTTTAGCTGGAAGGCATGCCGAGATAGCGTGCAGGGCCTGTCATCGAGGGGAAGTTACCGAGGAACATCTCGATACACAGTGCATCGCCTGTCATCAGGATGATGATGTGCATCTTAAGAAAGCGGGCGATCAATGCCAACGCTGCCATGATCAAATAGATTGGGGGCAAAATATATTTTTTGATCATGGATTAACTAGCTTTCCTCTATTAGGACAACACGCCACCTCCTCTTGCGAAGAGTGCCATCTGACATCTGTGTTTAAAGATACCCCTTCCGCATGTGAAGACTGCCATCAGAAAGACGACATTCACGAAAAAAACCTAGGTATTGATTGCGCTAATTGTCACAACCCGAACGACTGGCAACTCTGGCTATTCGATCACAACAATCAAACTGAATTCGGTCTTGACGGAAAACACGAGGGCCTGGATTGTCTAGCCTGCCACACAGTGCCCCTGGAAAAAGACAAAAAACCTTCAGATCAATGCGTCTCATGTCATAGAAAAAATGATGTCCATGAGGGTGCATATGGCAATACCTGTGATCGCTGCCATACCACCGAATCATTCCTCGATATCACCATGATGCGGAAGCCTTAACCATGCGCAAGACACCATCATACAAACAAAATATCTTCCGCCCCGGAATAGTTTATTTGATCAATATTCTCTTTATATTTTTCGCTGGGTTAGTATTAACTACACAGGTTCATGCAGCTAATCTAACAACAGATTTTGATCATTTCTCGACTGGTTTTCCTCTCACAGGAAAGCACAGGTCAGTACAATGCGAAAGCTGCCATCAACAGGGAATATTCAAAGGAACGCCCACCAAATGTGACTCCTGTCACTCTCAAGGCGAACCTGGAAAAGGCCGCCCAACGAACCATATAGCCACACGCAGTGTTTGTGGTGACTGCCACAATACCTATTTATGGAGCACCGTAACTCGAGTTGATCACAGCCAGGTTCTGGGTACCTGCTCCAGTTGTCACGACAATTCCACTGCAGCCGGAAAATCCTCGTCACACGTTGCCAGCCACAACAATTGTGAGCAATGCCACAATACGAACACCTGGAGTACGGGGGAATTTGATCACTCCAACGTATCAGCGAATTGCCAAAGCTGTCATAACAGTAAAACAGCGACTGGAAAGAACAACAATCATATCACCAGCAGTGGGCAGTGCGATGAATGCCATTCCACCGGGGCCTGGAAACCGGTCCAACGGGTTGAACACTCCGCCGTGATCGGCACCTGCTTCTCCTGCCACAACGGCCGAACCGCCCCAGGCAAGAACACGACTCACATCGCCAGTTCCAACAACTGTGGCGACTGCCATACCACCGCCAGCTGGTCCACGGTCAACTTCGATCACAACACCGTCACCGCCCCCTGCGCCAGTTGTCACAATGGCTCAGCGGCCACCGGCAAGAACAGTGCCCATATTGCCAGCAGCAGCAACTGCGACAGCTGCCACACCACCAATGGCTGGAAACCGGTCCAACGGGTAGACCACTCCGCCGTGAGCGGAACCTGTGCCTCCTGCCATAACGGCACCACCGCCATAGGCAAGAATACGACGCACATTGCCAGCGGTAATGCC
>Ga0316189_10001258_pt1 | contig 25195 bp, 33 predicted proteins | sample LowCovwburrow_MG_FD_204930 | JGI IMG/M metagenome (GOLD analysis project Ga0316189, IMG submission 204930) | Coastal sediment microbial communities from Maine, United States - Lowes Cove worm burrow | ecosystem: Environmental > Aquatic > Marine > Coastal > Sediment | place: USA: Maine... | reverse complement strand
AGTGCTTGAAGCCGATTCGGCAATTGAAGTAGAGTGGTCAATAACATATATTTCACTTAAGTTTCTTGCACTTGCTACTATTTGATCTAAGTTTTCATCGTATTGTATGGAGTTAAAATGTAACCAATTTGGACTACCATTTCCGCCATTTAAAAAGTTAATATCTAATTTTTCAGGGCTCATGGCTACATCACCAAAATTATCTTTGGTATTATCAAAATCTTGGATGAGATGATCTATGATATTCCATTCCCAAACGATATTACCTTGGGTTGCTCCAACGGGTTCTACTTCAATTATTTGTTCGCCATAAAGTCTTGTTTCAAGAAGTGTACTTGGATCTCTACCAGCCGCTATAGCCTGAGTATCTGTAATTGATGTAGCCGCTAGTATTAAAACGTTACCATTTGGCATAGGGAAAACGTCGTGATGCTGTCTAAATTGATTTGAGCTGTAGGTGTATGACCATATTAAATCGCCATCCCAATTGAACAGCTCAATAATGCCGCCTTGACCTCCGAAAGTGATATTACTACTTTCGTCATCTAATCTGCCTGCTCTAAGTAAATTCCCATTAGGAAGGAGATACACCGCATTCCCAGGAGGATACTGGCTATTCCATTCATTAATGACTTGTCCGCAATTATCTAAAAGAAAAGCTTTAGTGTGAATACTTATTAGCGTATAGGCTTCAAAAACATCTTCTGTAATAAACGTTGTGCCTACTGTATTTTGCGCTTTAATTGTTGATGTAAAGCAAAATGTAAAACAAAGGGTGATACAAATGAATAGTTTTCTTATCATACATTATTTTTATAATTTCCTTGCAATTTTTAGTAAAACTAATGTTTATTTATTGAATTTTTATTTGACGAGCTGAATTTAACAGATGTGAGACGCAGAGTGCTTTAAGGTTTTGTTATAAAATTTAAACAAAAAAAGAGGCTTTCTAAATTTTTAGAAAGCCCCTTCAATTTTTATTGATACTATGTTTTATCTATTTTTCAATTGTCTCTTTTCTTCAAGAGTCATTCTATTATTAATGACTCTTCCTTGAGCAATTTGCGTATCATTACTATCGGTTATGGTATATGTCGTACCAGATTTTTCAATAGTAAACGATGTGATCGCATTACCATTACCATCGTTTAAACCACCTTCGTTTAGCGGGAATAATGATGATAAATCAACCGACTCTACAAAGACACCTGCTTTTAAAAAGTCTATAGATGCTGGTACATTGATTCCATCTGCAGATGTATTGCCATTACCGGTCCAAAAACTGGCATCAATGGTATATGTTCCATCAGCGTCAGATCCCAAAATGATTAACTCTTCTGGACAATCATTATAACTAGTTTGGATATAATTTCCACCAAAAATCAGTTCTAAATCTAAATCTAAACCATTGTCAATATCACAAGGGTCAGCACCACTTTCTAGGTAATCTCCAGCCCAATTCAATCTTGTTACAAGATCAGCTCCTACGAAATCTTCAATGTTTATGGTAATATCTGTACTAATGGTTGCAGTCATTAACGAGGTTGCTGAAAGTCGCAGTCTCACAGTTTTAGAATCTTCAGGAATAAAGTCTTGAATTGTTTCAATATTTAATTCTATAGTTTCACTAAACGCTGGGAAGGTTGCAACGTAACCAGTTCCACCTAGATATCCATATTCAAACCATCCTGATTCAAACCAAGTTGGATAGGGAACTTCGATATCTTCAAATTGGACTCTGTCATAAAATCCATTTCCTGATGCTGGGTCTCCATCTGGGTTTGCTGTAACCACAGGGTTACCTTCGTTATCTAAGACATCTATTCGAATATCTATTTTTTCGGATACTGCATACTCTACATCTATATTAAATGTGGCTGTTTCTCCTTCAGTTACAGTAACAGAACTATTGGCGAGGATTAATTCAGGTTTACCTCTTCTCGCAATAGAATCATCATTGTCTTGACATGAATAGTTAACTAAGCCTAAAAGGAATACAATAACTAATGAGTAATTTATGTTTTTATTTATGTTTTTCATTTCTTCTAGTTTTATAGTGGTGTGTAAACTGAAACTCCATTTTCGCCATAGCCTTCACAGAACCATGACATGGTTACTACTCCTGTATCTGGATCAACAGCATTAACGCCTCCTTCTAAAGGGATTACTGCTCCCCAAGGATCGGTTTGATTTTGCCAAGATATTTCACCACAGTTTTCTGTGAATTCAACATCAAAACTCGTGTCTCCAGTGCCGTATGCAGCAGCATAAGGTCCTGAGCTATATAAACCACTAGACATATCAAATACTCTATATAGACCGTCTCCTAAAGCTTCAATTTCAATATCTGTAGTTTGCGGATTGTAGTCGGGTAGGAAATCGTGATAACCGTATGTGGTTGTAACACTATACATTCCTCCAATATTGGAAAAACAAATACCATTGATATTAATGGTTAATGTTTTAAACAAATCTGCAACTAGACCATTACTAGCCGAAGTAATATTTAAAATCAGAGTTTTTGGGTTATCAACATCGATATTATCAGAATAAAAGTTAATATCAAGTGGTCCAAATTCTCTATCTTCAGGAATGGTTATAGATTGTGAACCATTTACAAAGTCATAATCCTCGCCTGCCACAGCAGTTGAAGTTGGGTCTACCTCGAAATCTACTGTAATACTTGGATTGCTTGAAAAATCACCTCCTCCAAATAAAACAATATTTTCACTGTACAAATTCACTTCTCCATCAGTAAGAAAGGCAGGAGAGGCCACATTGTTATTAAAACCTACAACAAATGGTGTATTAGCAAGGTCTTCCTCTATTTTTAGAGGGTCGTCATCCACCGAACATGATAATGTTAGCAGTGGAATTGCAAATAATAAAATTCTAAATTTTTTCATTTTTCTTTTTTTTTAATTAACATCCCAGAAAATACTGGTATTAAAAGCTGAATCGTTTGTTTGTCCAAATTCAGAAACATTGGCAGTATTACCAACATACTCTGATGTTGGGTATAACATACGTTTAGGCTGAGTTGGTTGACTTGCAATTTCTGGTAGTGGCATATTATTTGGGTATCCGGTTCTATTAAACTCTATCCATGTTTCCAATCCATTAGTGCCTCCAAGTGCAATCCATTTCTGAGTGATAATGGCTTCAACTTTATCTGAAGTACCATCCCAACCAATACCATTAATATTGTCTGAATCTGATAAGTACGATCCAATATTAGCTCCCAGCCTGTTGAAAGAGGAAGTTATACCATCCTGGAATAATGATTTTGCGCTGCCACCTCCTGATAAATAACCACGATGTGCAGCTTCGGCTTGTAAAAATAAAGATTCAGCAGCCGTCATAATATAACCGTCTTGTTCAGCTGAGCTTAGTAAGCCATCTCCAATTTGAGAGGGTTGGCCTTCGCCACCTTGCGTATTACCTTGAATTGCTGATTGACCTCCTCTTACTTTATATAATCTACCAAGTCTATTATCGTTAACACCATTGGATGTTCCGTTTAATAATTCTACTAGAAAGGTTGTTGGTCCTGTAGCTTGGTTTCCGAAAGCTTCACTACCTACATTTCCAAACTCACCAGGGAGAAAGCCAAATTGGGCTGCAAAAGGATTTGCTCTATCAAGAGCATCAGAATATCCAGGATTGATTGTCACATCTTCGCCTAAGCCTAAAAAGCTGGCATCCGAGTTATTTAAACTATTAAATTCTTCTTGTAAGTAAGATTGAGTTGCACCATCCTGATCAGCGAGGTTCATAAGACGAACAAGCAATCTTAGTTTAACTGTATAACCAAACTTCTTCCACATGTCCATATTACCATTTAACATGACATCATTACTTCCCATATTAATTACGGTTGACGTATCTGTATTATCTATTTGGCTAATAGCATCATCAATCAATTCTACTAAGCCTCTATAAACTTCTGCTTGATCATCATATACTGGAAAAAGAATATCACCACGTTGATGCGCTTCAGAAAAAGGAATATCTCCATAAGTATCAACTAAATACTGGAAGTAAAAGGCCTTTAAAATTTTAGCTGCTCCTTGGTAATAATCATAATTTGAATCACTACCACTAAAAGCAATAATACTTGATAGATTACTAGTTCTGATAAAAAGTCCATCCCAAATATCATCATAGAAATCTGCTGTGACTTGTTGAGAGAATTCAACAAAGTAAGGTGCTTGCACTTGTTGTGCATTTCCTGACCATGTACCTATCATTGTATTCCCTAATTGATTCATATTTGACATCAATAGATCTGCAGGTCGAACCTGAGCTCCAGGCATGACTACTTCAGGTAATAATTCCTCTAAATTGGCACCATTAGGATTCTCGTTAACTGATACGTTTTCACAAGATTGCATTAGCATTGCAAAAGCTAATAACACTCCTAAGCGTTTTATATATGTTTTCATAGTTATCAGTTTTAAAATGTTAAATTAATATTCATAGCATAAAATTTTGTAGGTGGTGTTTGTCCAAAACCTCCTAATCCTTGTCCAATTTCTGGATCATTATAACCTCTGTTTTCTTTTGGAAGAATAATTAGTAAGTTCCTTCCACTAACGCCAACAGATAAACCTTGTATGAAAGATTTTTCTAAAAATCTTGTTGGTACAGTATAACCGAAAGATATTTCTCTAAGTTTAAATGCTGTTGCATCTAACACGAAATTTTCATCAACACCAGTAAAATCACCACTTTGTACAAATGATTGGTATTGCGCATAAGCTGAAGGTCCTCCATAGGAAGGTCCTGTAAGCACACTAGTGTTATTCGTTCCTGAACCTTCAACCGTTGAATTTGGGAAGATGAAGTGCCCTCTACCATTTTCGGCAGTGATAAACGATCGACCTTGGCCTGATAGGTTATTGAAAATTGGAGAATAAAATACATGTCCAGTTCTAAAATCTGCAGTAGCACTCAGTCTAAAGCCTTTGTATTTAAACTCTGTTGCAAAGTTTAAAATATAATCAGGTGTTGTGTTTCCAAGAATTTTAAGGGGAACAGATTGTGGTACACCATTCGCATCAACAATGACACGTCCTTCGTCATCTCTGTCATAAGCACTACCTTGAATTACTGGGAATTCTTCACCTTCAATAGCATATAAATTTGGTAATCCTCCCGTAAATATGGGAACAGAATTGGTATCATCAGTTACTTTTACTACAATAGTTCGTGATGTACTAAAGCCTATATTTCCATTCCATTCGAAATCGTCAGTTTTTATAGGTGTAAATCCTAAATCTACTTCAAAGGCATCGGTTTCTGTTTTACCAACATTTATGATTGAAGATGTCGCTCCAGAAGCACTAGAAATTGCTGTATCTAAAATTTGGTTGGTATTTGTGTAAAAGGATGCGGATGCGTCTAGAGTAATTCTAGGTTTACCACCTTTATTTAAAAATTCTAAATTGATATTACCTTCAAATGTAGACACAAATTCTGGCTCAATACCTGCAACTGCCGTTCCTGTTGGATTTAAAAAAGAGTTGACACCACTGGCGAAAGGAAATCCTGTGCCTTGAATACCGATTTCATATAATCGGTGTGGATCTAAAGCTCCTACATTACCAACTTTTACATAACCTGCAGATACTTTTGCTCTATGCAGAAAATCACTTTTCAATTCTGGAAATGCTTTTGTTGGAATAAACGCAGCACTAATAGATGGATAAATGAAAAGTATATCGTCATTAGTTGATGACTGTAAAACAGAATTCCATTCAGCTCTACCGGTCATGGTTAAGTATAAATAGTCTTTATAACTTAAATCAATATTTGTGAAAATTGAATTTTCTCGTTGAATCGTTCTTCCGTCTTGAATTAAAATTCCATCTGAGATATTACTCGCTGTATATAATCCAGGAATAGTGAGATCGTTTCCTCGCGTATCTAAAAAATAGGTTTTTCTTTCAGAGTAATTGACGCCTAATATTGATTTCATTTCGATATCATCAGTAAGTTGATAGTTGAAATTATTAATGAAATCTACATAAAATCTGCTACTAGTACCGCTTTGTAATGCCAGTGCTGATTGAATATTTCTACCATCACCTGTAATGGTGTAAGTCGCAGTATAAGCATTTGTGTAATCAGTAAAGTCATAGTTTGAGTTTACAGCATTTGCTCTTATCAAAGAACTAATATTATCATTAAATTGATACGCAATTTCAGCACTTAAATCACTTGTAAATTGACGAGTTAAACGTCTAGAATTATCTTTTATCCAATATGGACTATCGCCAAAGGCTGTCCAATGATCACCATTGTCACCAGAGCTGAATGTTTCTATGTCTACATCACTAGGCGCTTGGGAAAGATTGCCATAAAGTGATCCTCCCGAATAATTAGAGACTACATTCGTTTTTTCCTTAATAAACCTAGCAATACCGCTAACAGATAATTTGCCAAATGTTTTACCAGCATTTAAATTAAAGAAGTCTTTATCATAAACATCATCAGGAATAATACCTTTAGTTTGCCTTTTATTACCAGAGATTGTATAGAAGCCTTCTGAGTCACCTCCACTAATTGTTACCGTGTTTTGAATTGTAGATCCGGTATTAAAAAAGGGTTTGATATTATCCTCCTTAAACTCATATACTTCATTTCTAAAGTCATTAAAAGTTGGGTAAGGCAGACCTACTGGCTGGATAGAGCCATCATATTCTGGACCCCAAGACCCTTGATCAAAAGCATCTATTTCTCCCCAATATCCTTTACCATAACGGTCTTGAAGCTGCGGTAAAAAGGCAACTTCCTCGAAAGTAACAGAGGACGTCACACTAACGGATACTTTTCCGCCTTGTTTTGAACCTTTTTTAGTCGTTACTACAATCACTCCATTTCCTCCTCGAGAACCGTATAATGCGGCACCATTTGGGCCTTTTAAAACAGTGACATTGTCAATGATATCTGGATCTAAATTAGAGAAAATTGTCGCTGAAGAAATTACATTATCAATAACAATAAGAGCAGCATTATCTCCAGTAATAGATTTAGTTCCTCTCAATATTATTTGAGTGTTAGGTGTCACACCAGTATTAATGGTGTTAATCTGTAAACCAGTAACTTTTCCTGCAAGTGCTTGCACAGCATCTGGGTTATTAGCAGCGTTAATTTCATCTGCTTTTAAATTGTCATAAGCCGTTGTGATGGCATCGGGTTTTCTTTTGATACCTACAGCGGTTACAATAACTTCATCTAAAGACTCAGCATCTTCAATCATGGTAACATCAACAGTGCTTGGTATGCCTACAGTAATGTCTTGAGTTTTGAGTCCTACATAAGAAAATACCAAGACGTCACCTTGATTCGCTTTCATAGTATATTTTCCATCAAAATCGGTTTGAGTCCCATTGGTGGTGCCTTTGACCACAATATTAACTCCAGGAATGGGTAAACCTGATTCATCAGATACCGTTCCTGAAATTGTTTTTTCTTGTGCAAAACTAAATTGCACAAAAAACACTAGTAGTAGTGTTAGAATTCCACTAAACTTTGTTTTCATATTTTAATATTTAATTAATTAGAATTAGCTCAATTCAAATATCTTAATAATATGTTAACAAAAATAATATTATGAGTTAAAATTCATGGATATCTTGTAATTTTTGAAGAAAACACAATTATAGAATGATTGAAACACCAATTTTTGCATAAAAATTAGTGTTTCGCTAAAATGTAGTGGTTAAACTCAAATGAATTTTAGAATCTGAAAACCTAAATTTTTGATTCTCGGTTTTTCCGCTGGTGTAATTAAAGCGAAAGAGTCCAGCTTTAGAAAGAAGCCCAAATCCAAAGCCAAAGCCAAAGAGTTTTCCTTTTTGGTCTGCTATTTGATTTTCAAAATATGCAGCATCAATAACAGAGTGGACATAGATAGAATTATTGAGCTTATATCTGTATTCGGTATTAAGAACACCATATAAGTTGGCGATGAGGCTGTTTTCTTCAAAGCCACGAATAGAATTAATACCACCAAATCGAGGAAGCTCATTTTCTAAATAGGTATCAGAGACTAAATAGTTAGCCGTAATTCTTCCGTAGATACTATTTTTTTCGTTGAGATTGAAAATTTTGAAAGTATTGATGTAAAAGTTCGATTGTCGCTCATCGATGTCTTCATAAATTCTATTTCCGAAGCCAGTAGTGACATCAAATAAGAAATTTATAGGAAACAAGAAATCGTAGTTTTGTCTTTTGGTAAACGTATAATTTAAAAAGTACTGGTTGGACTCATAATCCGTAATTTGAGTCGTTGGAACGTCCAACAAGTCTGTTGAGTTCACTGCATTTAATCCAACCGAGACCATGTGTTTACTATTAATTTGATAATTAATTTTTGCCGCTTGTGTAACCGTAACAAATGACGAATCCCGTTTAAAAATATTTAAATTTAAATCGAGACCAACGGGAGAGCTAAAGATATACGGTGCATTTAATTTGAGATCAAACGTTTGTTGGTCATTTTCATCACTTTTATACATTAACCTTAACGATTCGCCATAATTAAGGTTATTGGTAAGATTTAAATCTAAGTAACCGTCAAATTCTATCTTGTTGGAAGCCTCATTGGTTCCAAAACCCAGAAAACCATCAAAGGTATTACTTCTAGCTTTTTCTACGTACATATATAATATGGTAGAATCTTGTGTGAAAAGTACTTCAGGATCTTTAATTTTATTAGCAAACACTAGATCGTTTAGTGCGGCTGTTTTTTCTTTTATTTTATCTAAGCTGAAGGTTTGCCCGGTTTTAATTTTTAGATATCGTTTTATAAATGACTTCGGAAATTTCTCATAACCTTTTAAAATAAGCTTGTCTATTGTTCTTGATTTTGGTTCAGAAACTGATAATGAGCCAGTCAAGGTTTTGTTGTCTGCCTTGTTAATATCATTTAACACCAATGAACTAAATGGATTACCACGATTGGCGATTTCAGAATTGATGGATTGCAATGTGGCTTCAATTTGTTCCATGGGGATAACCAACTGCTGATTCGAATTTAAAAATCCTGTTAATTTCAATATAGCGATATCTACTAAGCCATTATGATTAATTATAATCCTGTCATATTTATTTTTTAAACTGAAAGAGGCGAGATAAGATGAATCGTTTTGTTTTTCGAAATTAATCAACTCACTTTCTATATATCCAATGGTATTCAATTTTTTTTGGAGAATCTTAACTTCAGAATCTAATGATGCAAAATCTTTAAAGGATTTGAGATAACTTAAAGAGTCAATTGTTTTAGTCTCTTTTTCTGAAGAACCAACTGAAGTCAAATATAGGTTTTGAGCAAACATTTCAGCAGGCCAAGTTATATATAAGAGTAGTAGTAAAGGACTAATTTTTTTTAGCATCAATGAAAATATTATTCAAATCTAACGGAAATTACTCAGTAAAAATATGTGACAATAAAAATAAATTGAGAAACTTTGTAAAATTAATCGTTTTGGGTTTGAATAATTGATATTTATTTCTACCTTTGCAGCCCTCTAAAGAGAGGGTTTAATAAAAATTATATAGAAATATATGCCAACAATTTCACAATTAGTACGAAAAGGAAGAGCCAAAATAACCAAGAAGAGTAAATCGGCTGCTTTAGATTCGTGTCCACAAAGACGTGGTGTGTGTACTCGTGTTTACACAACGACACCTAAGAAACCAAACTCAGCAATGCGTAAGGTAGCAAGGGTTCGTTTAACAAACGGAAACGAGGTTAATGCATACATCGGTGGTGAAGGACACAACCTACAAGAGCACTCGATAGTATTGGTTAGAGGTGGAAGGGTAAAAGATTTGCCAGGAGTTAGATATCACATTGTTCGTGGTGCCTTAGATACCGCAGGTGTCGCAGGTAGAACGCAACGTAGATCTAAGTATGGTGCAAAACGCCCTAAGAAGTAATTTAAAACTTTAAGAAGAAGACATGAGAAAAAGAGCAGCAAAAAAGAGACCGCTTTTACCAGATCCAAGATTTAACGATCAGTTAGTAACTCGTTTCGTTAACATGATGATGTGGGATGGAAAGAAGTCTGTCGCTTTTAAAGTATTCTATGATGCAATTGATATTGTAGAATCAAAAAAAACAGACGAAGAAAAGACAGCTTTAGAAATTTGGAAAGATGGTTTGTCTAACGTTATGCCTCACGTAGAAGTACGTAGTCGTAGAGTAGGTGGAGCAACATTTCAAATTCCAATGCAAATTCGTCCAGATCGTAAAGTTTCAACCGCAATGAAATGGTTGATTTCTTACGCAAGAAAAAGAAATGAAAAATCTATGCCTCAAAAATTAGCAGCTGAAATTTTAGCAGCAGCTAAAGAAGAAGGTGCAGCTGTTAAAAAGAGAGTTGATACTCACAAAATGGCAGAAGCAAATAAGGCATTCTCACACTTTAGATTTTAATTTAGGATGGCAAGAGATTTAAAATTCACAAGAAATATAGGTATTGCTGCACATATCGATGCAGGAAAAACTACAACTACTGAACGTATTCTTTACTATACGGGAGTTTCGCATAAAATTGGTGAAGTACATGATGGTGCTGCAACAATGGACTGGATGGAGCAAGAGCAGGAAAGAGGTATTACAATTACGTCTGCTGCAACAACTTGTACATGGCAATTTCCAAAAGAAAACGCACAGGTTTTACCTGATACTAAAGATTATCATTTTAATATTATTGATACTCCAGGTCACGTTGATTTTACTGTAGAGGTGAATCGCTCATTACGTGTTTTGGATGGATTAGTTTTCTTATTTAGTGCAGTTGATGGTGTTGAGCCACAATCTGAAACTAACTGGAGACTTGCTGATAACTACAAAGTGCCAAGAATTGGTTTTGTTAATAAAATGGATCGTCAAGGGTCTGATTTTATGATGGTTTGTGGTCAAGTGAAAGAAATGTTAGGTTCTAATGCAGTGCCTATTGTTTTAAACATTGGTGACGAAGAAAACTTTAAAGGTATTGTCGATTTAGTTAAGAATAGAGCTATTGTTTGGCATGAAGAAGGAATGGGAGCAACATTTGATGTTGTTGAAATTCCTGATAATCTTAAAGAAGAAGCAAAAAAATATAGAGCTTTATTAATTGAAGAGGTAGCTAGCTACGATGAGAACTTACTAGAGAAGTTCATGGAAGATGAAGATTCTATTACAGAAGATGAAGTGCACGCTGCGCTTAGAGCTGCTGTAATGGATATGGCAATCATTCCAATGATTTGTGGATCTGCTTTTAAAAATAAAGGGGTACAATTCTTATTAGATGCTGTATGTCGTTATTTACCTTCTCCAATGGATAAAGAAGGTATTAAAGGTATTAATCCAGATACAGAATTAGAAGAAATTCGTAAGCCTAGTGTTGATGAGCCTTTTGCTGCATTAGCATTTAAAATTGCTACTGATCCTTTCGTGGGACGTTTAGCTTTTTTCCGTGCGTATTCTGGTCGTCTAGATGCAGGTTCTTACGTGTTAAATAATCGTTCTGGTAAGAAAGAACGTATTTCTCGTATTTATCAAATGCATGCTAATAAGCAAAATGCTATTGATTATATAGAAGCTGGAGATATTGGAGCTGCTGTTGGATTTAAATCTATTAAAACAGGAGATACGTTGACAGCGGAAAAACATCCTATTGTTTTAGAATCTATGGACTTCCCAGATCCAGTAATTGGTATTGCGGTTGAGCCTAAAACTAAAGCTGATGTTGATAAATTAGGTATTGGTTTGGCTAAATTAGCTGAGGAAGATCCAACATTTACTGTACGTTCAGATGAAGCTTCAGGACAGACTATTATTTCTGGAATGGGAGAACTTCACTTGGATGTTATTGTCGATCGTTTGCGTCGTGAATTTAAAGTAGAAGTGAACCAAGGGCAACCACAAGTTGAGTATAAAGAGGCTATTACAGCTTCTGCAGATCATAGAGAAGTTTATAAGAAACAATCTGGTGGTCGTGGTAAGTTTGCAGATATCGTATTTACGGTTGAGCCAGCAGATGAAGGTGTAGTAGGTTTACAATTTGAATCTGTAATTAAAGGTGGTAACGTTCCTAAGGAATTTATCCCTTCAATTGAAAAAGGATTTAAAATGGCAATGATTAACGGACCATTAGCAGGTTACGAAATCGATTCTATGAAAGTGACATTGAGAGATGGATCTTATCATGATGTGGATTCTGATCAGCTATCATTCGAATTAGCTGCCAAATTAGGATTTAAAAATTGTGCTAGAGCTGCGAAAGCGGTGATCATGGAGCCTATTATGAAACTTGAGGTAATCACACCTGAAGAAAATATGGGTGATATCGTAGGGGATTTAAATCGTCGTCGTGGACAAATGAGTGATATGGGTGATAGAGCTGGAGCAAAAACTGTAAAAGCAACTGTACCATTATCAGAAATGTTTGGATATGTAACAACATTAAGAACATTATCATCAGGTCGTGCAACATCAACAATGGAATTTTCACATTATGCTGAGACTCCTTCTAATATTTCAGAAGAAGTAATCAAAGCAGCTAAAGGCATAGAAGCTTAAAACTAAAAGAAAATGAGTCAGAAAATTAGAATAAAATTAAAGTCTTACGATCACAATTTAGTTGACAAGTCTGCTGATAAGATTGTAAAAACAGTAAAAAGTACGGGTGCTGTTGTAACTGGACCAATTCCATTACCAACACACAAAAAGATTTTCACTGTATTACGTTCACCACACGTAAACAAGAAGTCGAGAGAACAATTTCAATTAAGCTCTTATAAGCGTTTATTAGATATTTACTCTTCATCTTCTAAAACAATTGATGCCTTAATGAAACTTGAATTACCAAGTGGCGTTGAAGTAGAGATTAAAGTGTAAGTGAAACTTATCGCTTAGTTGATAAAAGCGAAACATGTCCTAAGCTGCGTGCGAAGGAAAAACGGTAAAAATACAATTCAAGGTCGAATGTATTTTCGGCCTTGAATTTTAATAAATAGTAACAATAAATAAATTAATAATTATGTCTGGGTTAATAGGAAAAAAGATCGGTATGACCAGCATTTTCGATGAAAATGGAAAGAATATTCCATGTACAGTAATCGAAGCTGGACCATGTATCGTTACCCAAGTCAGAACCGAAGAGGTCGACGGGTACAGTGCCCTTCAACTTGGTTTCGATGACAAGACAGAGAAAAGTGCTACAAAAGCTGAATTGGGTCATGCCAAGAAAGCTGGTACTTCTGTTAAGAGAAAAGTCGCGGAATTTCAAGGATTTGAAGGAGATTACAAATTAGGAGATGCTATAACAGTAGAACACTTCATTGAAGGTGAATACGTAGATGTTGCAGGTACTTCAAAAGGAAAAGGTTTCCAAGGTGTTGTAAAACGTCATGGATTTGCTGGTGTAGGTCAAGCGACACACGGTCAGCATAACCGTTTAAGAGCTCCAGGTTCTATTGGTGCAGCGTCATATCCAGCGAGAGTATTCAAAGGGATGAAAATGGCTGGTCGAATGGGTGGCGAGAGAGTATATGTTGAAAATTTAAGAGTCTACAAGGTGGTTGCTGAAAAGAACTTACTTGTGGTTAAAGGATGTGTTCCAGGACACAAAAACTCTTATGTAATTATTCAGAAGTAATGAAAGTAGCAGTTTTAGATATAAACGGAAAAGACACAGGTAGACAAGCAGAGCTTTCTAAGGATGTGTTCGCTATTGAGCCTAATAATCATGCAGTATACTTAGACGTTAAGCAGTATTTAGCTAACCAACGTCAAGGGACACATAAGTCTAAAGAAAGAGCTGAAATTTCAGGAAGTACACGTAAGATTAAAAAACAAAAAGGTACTGGTACTGCAAGAGCAGGTAGTATCAAATCTGGTGTATTTAGAGGTGGTGGACGTATGTTCGGACCAAGACCTAGAAATTACAGCATTAAGCTTAATAAAAACCTGAAGCGTTTAGCACGTAAATCAGCGTTAAGTATGAAAGCTAATGATAAAGATATCGTTGTTTTGGAAGATTTCAATTTTGATGCTCCAAACACGAAAAACTTTACAGCAGTATTGAAAGCACTTGAGATCCAAGACAAAAAATCATTGTTTGTGTTGGGTGCGTCAAATAATAATGTATATTTGTCATCACGAAATTTTAAAGGCTCTGAAGTTATAATGAACTCAGAATTAAGCACTTACAAAATTTTAAACGCAAATAAATTAGTTCTTTTAGAGAGTTCTTTAGAAGGAATTGAATCGAATTTAAGTAAATAAGAAGACAATGAGTATCTTAATTAAACCTATCATCACTGAGAAAGCAACAACTAATAGTGAGTTGAACAACTGCTTTACGTTTCAAGTGAACACCAAGGCGAACAAGGTAGAAATCAAAAAAGCGGTGGAAGCTGCTTATGGTGTCTCTGTTGAAAAAGTTCGTACTATAAATGTCCGTCCAGATCGTAGTACTAAGTTTACAAAAACTGGTATTCAACATGGTAAAACAAATGCTGTTAAAAAAGCAATTGTACAACTGGCGGAAGGTGAAGTAATTGATTTATACACTAACATGTAATTAGACAATAATGTCAGTAAGAAAATTAAAACCAATCACATCAGCTCAGCGATTTAGAGTAGTAAATGGATTCGATGCCATCACTACTGATAAGCCGGAAAAGAGTTTACTCGTGCCGAACAAAAGGTCTGGTGGTAGAAACAATCGAGGAAAAATGACCATGCGCCAAATTGGTGGAGGTCATAAAAGAAAGTATCGTATTATCGATTTCAAACGTAGCAAAACAGGTGTTCCTGGTGAAGTTATGTCAATCCAATACGATCCAAACAGAACAGCTTTTATCGCATTATTGAATTATCAAGATGGCGAAAAGTGTTACATCATTGCACAAAATGGATTACAGGTTGGGCAAAATGTAGTATCTGGAAGAGAAGGAGTAGCACCAGAAATTGGTAATGCTATGCCATTAAGCGAAATTCCATTAGGAACAATCATTTCTTGTATCGAATTACGTCCTGGACAAGGAGCAGTAATGGCAAGAAGTGCTGGAGCATTTGCTCAGTTAATGGCAAGAGACGGTAAGTTTGCAACTGTAAAATTACCATCAGGAGAAACTAGAATGATTCTTGTAGACTGTATGGCTACAATTGGAGTAATCTCTAATTCAGATCATCAATTAACTGTATCTGGTAAAGCAGGTAGAAGTAGATGGTTAGGTAGACGTCCAAGAGTAAGACCAGTGGTAATGAATCCAGTCGATCACCCAATGGGTGGTGGTGAAGGTAAATCTTCAGGAGGACACCCAAGATCTAGAAATGGTATTCCAGCTAAAGGTTATAGAACACGTTCTAAATCAAAAGCGAGTAATAAGTATATTGTAGAACGTAGAAAGAAATAATTGATATAATATGGCACGTTCATTAAAAAAAGGACCTTACATCCATTATAAATTAGACAAGAAAGTTGCAGCTAACGTAGCTTCTAACAAGAAAACTGTTATCAAAACGTGGTCTAGAGCCTCTATGATATCTCCAGATTTTGTTGGACAAACTATAGCAGTTCACAACGGACGTCAATTTGTACCAGTTTATGTAACTGAAAACATGGTAGGTCATAAGTTAGGAGAATTTTCACCAACACGATCTTTTAGAGGTCACGCAGGTGCGAAAAATAAAGGAAAAAAATAGTAAGCTATGGGAAGTCGTAAAAAACAAATGGCAGACGCTATTAAGGAAGACAGAAAAAAAGTTGCTTTTGCAAAACTTAATAACTGTCCTACCTCACCAAGAAAAATGCGTTTAGTAGCGGATTTGGTAAGAGGAAAAGAAGCTGAAAAGGCATTACAAATCTTAAGATTTAGCCAAAAAGAAGCATCACGTCGATTAGAGAAATTATTACTATCGGCAATTGCTAACTGGCAAGCTAAAAATGAAGATGCAGCTATTGAAGAGGCAGATTTATTTGTTCAAGAGATTAGAGTTGATGGAGGAGCAATGTTAAAAAGATTGCGTCCAGCACCTCAAGGTCGTGCACACAGAATAAGAAAAAGATCTAATCACGTAACTGTTGTGATTGGAGCTAAAAATAACACACAAGCTTAAATAGAGATATGGGACAAAAGACAAATCCAATCGGAAATCGTTTAGGAATTATCAGAGGATGGGAATCTAACTGGTATGGTGGAAATGATTATGGTGATAAACTTGCTGAAGACGACAAAATCAGAAAGTATATCCATGCTCGTTTATCAAAAGCAAGTGTATCTAGAGTTATTATTGAGCGTACGCTTAAACTTGTAACCGTTACTATCACTACTGCTAGACCTGGTATTATTATCGGAAAAGGTGGCCAAGAGGTAGACAAGTTAAAAGAAGAGCTTAAGAAAATTACTGGAAAAGAAGTTCAGTTAAACATCTTTGAAATTAAGAGACCTGAACTTGATGCGTTCCTAGTAGGATCAAGTGTTGCTCGTCAAATTGAGAATCGTATCTCTTATAGACGTGCAATCAAAATGGCAATTGCTGCTGCTATACGTATGAATGCTGAAGGAATAAAAATTCAGATTAGTGGTCGTTTAAATGGTGCTGAAATGGCGCGTAGCGAACATTATAAAGAAGGACGTATTCCTTTATCTACATTTAGAGCCGATATTGACTATGCTTTAGTTGAAGCACATACTACTTATGGTAGATTAGGTGTTAAAGTATGGATCATGAAAGGTGAAGTGTACGGAAAAAGAGAACTTTCTCCATTAGTTGGCTTGTCTAAGAAACAAGGTGGCAAATCAGGAGGACGCGGTCGTGATAATAATAAGTCTCGTCGTAGAAAGTAATTTTTAAAGAAAACTAATAATGTTACAACCTAAAAGAACAAAATTTCGTAAGGTCCAAAAAGGACGTATGAAAGGAAATACCGGAAGAGGACACTTGCTTTCTAATGGTATGTTTGGTATAAAATCTTTAGATTCAAACTTTTTGACATCTCGTCAAATCGAAGCTGCGCGTATTGCTGCAACTCGTTACATGAAGAGAGAAGGTCAATTATGGATTAAGATATTTCCAGACAAACCTATTACCAAAAAACCATTAGAAGTACGTATGGGAAAAGGTAAAGGAGCGGTAGAATACTGGGTAGCCGTAGTGAAACCAGGTAGAATTATCTTCGAAATTGGTGGAGTACCAATGGAAGTTGCTAAGGAAGCCTTAAGATTAGCTGCACAGAAATTACCAGTAAAAACTAAGTTTTTAATGGCTCGAGATTACGAAGCTTAATTTATTGATATTATGAAACAATCAGAAATTAAAGAATTATCAGTAGTTGAGTTACAAGAGAAACTTAGCGAAACTAAAAAGAGTTATGCAGACCTTAAAATGGCACATGCAATCTCTCCATTAGATAATCCAATTCAGTTACGTAACGTTAGACGTTCAGTAGCAAGAATTGCAACAGAATTAACTAAAAGAGAAATACAATAATTGTATTCTGGCTGAAAGATGGAAAAAAGAAACTTAAGAAAAGAGCGTATAGGAGTAGTTACTAGTAACAAAATGATGAAATCAATCGTTGTTGCTGAAGTAAAAAAAGTAAAACACCCTATGTACGGAAAGTTCGTTTTGAAAACAAAGAAATATGTTGCTCATGACGAAACAAACGACTGTAATATTGGAGATACTGTAAAGATCATGGAAACACGACCTATGAGTAAATCTAAATGTTGGAGATTAGTAGAAATAATTGAAAGAGCGAAGTAATTATGGTACAACAAGAATCAAGATTAAAAGTAGCTGATAACACAGGAGCAAAGGAAGTTTTAACTATCCGTGTTCTAGGTGGTACTAAAAGAAGATACGCTTCTATTGGAGACAAAATTGTGGTCTCAGTAAAAGATGCTACTCCTAATGGAAACATTAAAAAGGGAGCAGTATCAACAGCAGTAGTTGTGCGTACTAAAAAAGAAGTGAGACGTCCAGATGGATCTTATATAAGATTTGACGATAATGCTTGTGTCCTTTTAAATCCGACAGGAGAAATGAGAGGAACACGTGTTTTTGGACCGGTAGCTAGAGAACTTCGTGATAAGCAATTCATGAAAATTGTATCATTAGCACCAGAAGTGCTTTAATGACTAATAAAATGACAAAGTTTAAAATTAAATCAGGAGATACTGTAAAAGTAATAGCTGGAGACCATAAAGGTACCGAAGGTAAAGTACTTAAAGTATTAACAGATAAAAACAAAGCCATCATAGAAGGCGTGAACATGGTTAAGAAACATACTAAACCAAGTGCACAAAGTCCTCAAGGTGGAATTGTAGAAAAAGAAGCACCAATGCATTTGTCTAACTTATCATTGTTAACCTCTAAAGGTGAAGCAACAAGAGTTGGATACAAAATGGAAGGTGATAAGAAAGTAAGATTTTCAACAAAATCAAATGAAGTAATATAGTTATGGCTTATATTCCAAGATTAAAACAAGAGTACAAGGACAAAGTAGTTACTGCTCTTACAGAAGAATTCGGATATAAAAACGTAATGCAAGTTCCTAGACTTAAAAAGATAGTAATATCTAAAGGTGTTGGTGCTGCTGTTGCTGATAAAAAATTAATTGATCATGCAATTGATGAATTAACTATGATATCTGGTCAAAAAGCTGTAGCAACGTTATCTAAAAAGGATGTTGCCTCTTTTAAATTACGTAAAGGAATGCCAATTGGTGTTAGAGTTACATTAAGAGGTGAGCAAATGTATGAGTTTTTAGATCGTTTAGTAACTTCAGCGTTACCAAGAGTTAGAGATTTCAACGGTATCAAGGCTACAGGTTTTGATGGTAGAGGTAACTATAACTTAGGTGTTGTTGAACAAATTATCTTCCCAGAAATTAATATTGACAAAATCAATAAAATCTCTGGCATGGATATTACTTTCGTAACATCTGCAGATACAGATAAAGAAGCAAAATCGTTATTAACGGAAATGGGATTACCATTCCAAAAGAACTAAGATATGGCTAAAGAATCAATGAAAGCCCGTGAGGTAAAAAGAGCAAAGACAGTTGCTAAATATGCTGAAAAACGCAAAGCTTTAAAAGAAGCTGGCGATTATGAAGGCCTACAAAAGCTACCTAAAAATGCTTCTCCAGTTCGTATGCATAACAGATGTAAACTTACAGGTAGACCAAAAGGGTACATGAGAACCTTTGGTGTTTCGCGTGTAACATTCCGTGAAATGGCAAATCAAGGTTTGATACCAGGTGTTAGAAAAGCATCTTGGTAAAAACCAAAATCGTTTAACAACGACTATAATAGAATTATAAATTGGTTTTAGGTTCGGCATAAGGTCGAAAACCACTACCGCAAATTAATATAAATGAATACAGATCCAATTGCTGATTTCTTAACAAGAATCAGAAATGCAGTGAAAGCTAACCACAGAGTGGTGGAAATTCCTGCATCTAATTTAAAGAAAGAGATGACTAAAATATTATTCGATCAAGGATATATTTTAAGTTATAAATTTGATGACTCTTCTGTACAAGGAACAATTAAAATTGCACTGAAGTACAATAAAGAAACTAAAGAGTCTGTCATCAAGAAGATTCAAAGAATCAGTACACCAGGTTTACGTAAGTATGCGAGCTCAAAAGAAATGCCTAGAATTCTTAATGGTTTAGGTATTGCTATTGTTTCTACATCACATGGTGTAATTACAGGTAAGCAAGCAGAAAGAGAAAATGTTGGTGGAGAATTATTGTGTTACGTATACTAATTTAAAGCAGAAAGAACATGTCAAGAATAGGAAATAATCCAGTAGCCATTTCAGAAGGCGTAACAGTAGATATTAAAGATAATGTCGTTACTGTTAAAGGTAAATTAGGAGAATTAACACAATCATATGATGCTGTTGAAATTAAAGTTGAAGACGGAAACGTACTTGTAACTAGATCATCAGATACTAAAGAACAAAAAGCTAAACACGGTTTATATAGGTCTTTAATGAATAATATGATTGAAGGTGTATCTAAGGGATGGACTAAAGAATTAGAACTTGTTGGTGTAGGTTATAGAGCATCTAACCAAGGTCAAAAATTAGATTTGGCTTTAGGTTTCTCTCACAATATCGTGTTGGATATTGCACCAGAAGTAAAAATTGAAACCGTTTCAGAAAAAGGTAAAAACCCAATTATTAAATTAACATCTCACGATAAACAATTAGTTGGACAAGTCGCAGCGAAAATTCGCGGATTTAGAAGTCCTGAACCTTACAAAGGAAAAGGAGTTAAGTTTGTTGGTGAAGAATTAAGAAGAAAAGCAGGTAAATCAGCTTAAAAAATTAGTTATGGCATTAACAAAAAACGAAAAAAGACTAAGAATAAAAAGCAGAATCCGTAAGGTTGTTTCTGGTACAGAAGCAAGACCTAGATTAGCTGTTTTTAGAAGTAATAAAGAAATCTATGCTCAAGTTGTAGATGATGTATCAGGTAAAACCCTAGCTGCAGCATCTTCTAGAGATAAAGATGTCGCTTCTACAAAAGGAAATAAAACTGAAATGGCAACCTTAGTTGGTAAAGCTGTAGCAGAGAGAGCGATAAAAGCTGGTGTTAACACTATATCTTTTGATAGAGGTGGATACCAATATCACGGAAGAGTAAAATCATTAGCTGAAGGCGCAAGAGAAGGCGGACTTAAATTTTAAGACACTATGTATCAGAAATATAAAAACGCAGAATTAGTTAAACCAAGTGGAATTGATCTTAAAGATCGTTTAGTTGGTGTACAAAGAGTTACTAAAGTAACAAAAGGTGGTAGAGCTTTTGGTTTTTCAGCGATCGTAGTGGTTGGTGATGAAGCTGGAGTTGTAGGTCACGGTTTAGGAAAATCTAAAGATGTAGCAACTGCAATCGCAAAAGCTGTTGAAGATGCTAAGAAAAATTTAGTTAGAATTCCTATTATTAAAGGAACCTTACCGCACGAGCAAAAAGGTAAATTTGGTGGAGCACGAGTAAATATTATTCCTGCTGCTCCTGGTACAGGTGTAATTGCTGGTGGAGCTGTTCGTACAGTTTTAGAAGCAGTTGGTGTACATGATGTATTATCAAAATCTCAAGGTTCTTCTAATCCTCACAATGTAGTAAAAGCAACATTTGATGCTTTATTACAATTGAGAGATGCAAGAGCAATTGCAAAGGATAGAGGGATTTCTCTTGAAAAAGTGTTTAACGGTTAATCAATAGGACGATGGCAAAGATTAAAGTAACAAAAGTAAAAAGCGCAATAAATCGTACTCAAAATCAAAAGAGAATATTATTATCTTTAGGTTTGAAGAAAATTGGTCAAACAATTGAGCATGATGCATCTCCAAGTATACTTGGAATGGTAAATAAAGTTTCACATTTAGTTTCTGTTGAAGAAGCAAAATAATAAGATACAATGAACTTAAGTAATTTAAAACCAGCAGAAGGTTCTACAAAGAATCAAGGTAAGAGAATAGGTCGAGGACAAGGTTCTGGAAAAGGTGGTACTGCAACACGTGGTCACAAAGGAGCAAAGTCTCGTTCTGGTTATTCTAAAAAATTAGGTTTCGAAGGTGGTCAAATGCCACTTCAAAGACGAGTTCCTAAATTTGGATTTACAAATATTAATCGTGTAGAATATCAAGGTGTAAACTTAGATAAGTTACAAGAGTTAGTAGACAACAAGAAAATAAAGGATGCAGTAGATTTTCAAACTTTAGTTGATTTAGGTTTGGCAGGAAAGAATGAAGTAGTAAAAATTCTTGGTCGTGGCGAATTAAAATCAAAATTAAAAGTAACTGCTCATAAATTTACTGCTTCAGCAAAAGCTGCAATTGAAGCTGCAGGTGGAGAAGCTGTAACTTTATAAGAACACTTTAGTATGAAAATTATAGATACATTAAAAAATGTTTGGAAAATAACTGAACTAAAAGATAGAATCATTCTTACGCTTGGTTTGCTTTTAGTGTACCGTTTTGGTGCTCAAGTTGTTTTACCAGGTATTGATGCAAATCAACTTGGAGGTTTATCTCAAGGTGCTAACGATGGTATATTAGGAATTCTTAATATGTTTACTGGTGGAGCCTTTGCTAATGCTTCGGTTTTTGCTCTTGGTATTATGCCTTACATTTCGGCTTCTATTGTTGTTCAGTTAATGGGAATAGCAATTCCTTATTTACAAAAACTTCAAAAAGAAGGCGCAAGTGGTCAAAAGAAAATAACACAAATTACACGATGGTTAACCATTGTAATTTGTTTATTCCAAGCTCCAGGTTATGTCGCTAGTTTACCAGCACTCTCAGGAGCAGGTTCTTTAAGTTCCTTATTAGTACCAGGTTTTTCTACAACAATGTTTATGGTATCATCAGTAATTATCTTAATTACAGGATGTATTTTTGCAATGTGGTTAGGAGAAAAAATTACAGATAAAGGTATTGGTAATGGTATTTCATTATTAATTATGGTTGGTATTATAGCAACATTACCTTCTTCATTTTTACAAAATGCAGCATCGCGTTTAGATGGTGGTGGAAATGGTGGTTTAATGATGATCTTAATCGAACTCGTAGTTTGGTTTGTAATTATATTAGCGTCTATTATGTTAGTAATGGCTGTTCGTAAAGTTGCAGTTCAATATGCTAGAAGAACAGCATCAGGAGGTTATGAGAAAAACGTATTTGGATCTAGACAGTTTTTACCATTAAAGCTTAATGCTTCAGGAGTAATGCCAATTATCTTTGCACAAGCAATTATGTTTGTACCAAGTTTAATAGGAAAGTCTTTTGGATCAGCAAGTGAAATTGGTCAATGGATGCAGGCTGAGTTTGGTAATCCTTTCGGATTATGGTACAACGTTGTTTTTGGTTTATTGATTATCATCTTTACGTATTTCTATACGGCTATTACGGTTCCTACGAACAAGATGGCTGATGATTTAAAAAGAAGTGGTGGTTTTATTCCAGGCATTAGACCAGGAACTGAAACTTCAGAATATTTAGATAAAATAATGTCGCAAATTACATTACCTGGTTCTATATTTTTAGCGCTAATCGCTGTGTTCCCAGCTGTTATTGTTCAATTGATGAACGTACAAGGTGGATGGGCATTATTCTTTGGTGGCACATCGCTACTAATTATGGTTGGAGTTGCAATAGACACTATGCAGCAAATCAATTCATACTTGTTGAATAAACATTATGATGGTTTGATGAAAACAGGTAAAAACAGAAAAGCGGTAGCGTAATGTAATACTAATTTAGAGGTTAATCTTCTAGGAAATTTTTAGGCAAGGTATTTGCTTATCCAAGGTTAATAACTAAAATATATAATATGGCAAAACAAGCAGCAATAGAACAAGACGGATCAATCATAGAAGCATTATCAAATGCGATGTTCCGTGTTGAGCTAGAAAATGGTCACATTGTGACAGCACACATTTCGGGTAAAATGCGTATGCATTACATTAAATTATTACCTGGAGATAAAGTAAAATTAGAAATGAGTCCTTATGATTTAACTAAGGCTCGTATAACGTATAGATACTAATACGATGAGACCGTAAGGTTTTATCTAATAGATTTAAGATAACAACAAAGTTCAGATGAAAGTAAGAGCATCAATTAAAAAAAGAAGTGTTGACTGTAAATTAGTCCGCAGAAAAGGTAGACTTTACGTCATTAACAAAAAGAATCCTAGATTCAAACAAAGACAAGGGTAATTATGGCAAGAATTGCAGGTGTAGACATACCAAAACAGAAAAGAGGAGTAATCTCTTTGACTTATATCTACGGAGTAGGTAGAAGTAGAGCAGTAGAAATTTTAGCTACAGCTAAAGTAGACGAAGGCATCAAGGTACAAGATTGGACAGATGAGCAAATTGGAGCAATCCGTGATGCTGTTGGAACTTTTACTATTGAAGGTGAATTACGTTCTGAAACACAATTAAACATTAAGCGATTAATGGATATTGGATGTTACAGAGGTATTCGTCATAGAGCTGGACTTCCATTAAGAGGTCAAAGAACTAAAAACAACTCTAGAACGAGAAAAGGTAGAAGAAAAACTGTTGCTAACAAGAAAAAAGCAACTAAATAATAAATAGACATTAGTCATTAGTTTTAAACGTTAGAGGAATCTGTTCGAAATAGAAATGTTTAGGATTCTAACAACTAAAAACTGACAACTAGAAACTTAATAATATGGCAAAGTCAAGTACTAAAAAACGTAAAGTGATAGTAGATGCTGTTGGTGAAGCTCACGTAGCTGCATCTTTTAACAACATCATTATCTCTTTAACAAACAAAAAAGGTGACGTTATTTCATGGTCATCAGCTGGTAAAATGGGATTTAGAGGTTCTAAAAAGAACACCCCTTATGCTGCTCAATTAGCTGCAGAAGATTGTGCAGGAGTAGCAAAAGAAGCTGGACTAAAGAAAGTAAAAGTTTACGTAAAAGGTCCTGGAAACGGAAGAGAATCTGCTATCAGATCAATCCATAATGCAGGTATAGAAGTAACAGAAATTATTGATGTTACACCTTTACCACATAACGGATGTAGACCTCCAAAAAGAAGAAGAGTTTAATTTGAACTAGATTCAGATACTGCACGAATTTTAATTGTGCAATCTCACAATAATTATGATAAACTAATATTAATGCATTTATGTATGATATTAGTTTATTTTGCATAAATTTGCAAACTGAAAAATAACAAACAAGTATCAACGAGAGATCAACGTTCGTCGAAGGATAAGATTAAGACCTTAATTCACAAACACTCTCAAAACAAATTTAATTATGGCAAGATATACTGGTCCTAAAACTAAAATAGCCCGAAAATTCGGTGAAGCTATTTTTGGAGATGATAAATCTTTTGAAAAAAGAAACTATCCTCCAGGTCAACACGGAAACGCTAAGCGTCGTGGAAAAAAATCTGAATATGCTATCCAGTTAATGGAAAAGCAAAAAGCAAAATATACGTATGGTATATTAGAAAAGCAATTCAGAAACATGTTCAAAAAAGCAACAGCTGCTCAGGGTATTACAGGTGAAGTATTACTTCAATTATGTGAATCTCGTTTAGATAACGTAGCTTTTAGAATGGGATTATCTCCTTCTCGTAGTGGAGCAAGACAATTAGTATCTCACAGACATATCACTGT
>Ga0316189_10001257_pt1 | contig 25200 bp, 29 predicted proteins | sample LowCovwburrow_MG_FD_204930 | JGI IMG/M metagenome (GOLD analysis project Ga0316189, IMG submission 204930) | Coastal sediment microbial communities from Maine, United States - Lowes Cove worm burrow | ecosystem: Environmental > Aquatic > Marine > Coastal > Sediment | place: USA: Maine... | reverse complement strand
GTCTGATGCCCTGCTGGAAATGTCCCGCAAGGGCCTGGGTATGACTGCCGTCGTTGATAGCTCGGGAAAACTGGCCGGTGTTTTTACCGATGGCGACCTGCGCCGCAGCATTGATCAAAAGATCGATCTGCACACGGCGCTCGTCAGCGAGGTTATGACGGCTGGTTGCAAGACGGTACATCCCGGCATGCTGGCAGCCGAAGCGCTGCAAATCATGGATAGCACCAAGATCAACGCCCTGCCGGTGGTCAACGAAAACAACGAGCTGGTGGGCGCGCTCAATATGCACGATTTACTACGCGCCGGCGTGGTATAGGAACCCGGACTCTCATAATGAAAGACATTCTTGAAAAAGCCGCAAATATCCGCCTGTTGATCTTTGATGTTGATGGCGTGCTCACCGATGGCAGCCTGTTCATTAGCGATGACGGACAGGAATCCAAGGCGTTCAATTCACGTGATGGCCATGGCATCAAGATGTTGCAGAAGCACGGTGTTATTGTCGCCATCATCACGGGGCGCACTTCAAAAGTCGTCGAGCATCGCATGGAAAACCTCGGTGTAGCGCATGTCTACCAGGGAAAACTGCACAAACTGCCCGCTTTTGAGGAGCTGTTGGAGAAACTCGACATTGGCGCGGATGAAACCGCCTATGTCGGCGATGACGTCGTTGACCTGCCGGTGATGCGAAAGGTCGGGCTGGCAATTGCCGTACAGGATGCACATCCACTGGTGCTCACTCACAGCCACTGGCAGACGCCCAGCTGTGGCGGACGCGGTGCGGCACGCGATGTCTGTGAAATGCTGATGGAAGCCAGGGGCGTGTTGCAGACCGAACTGGACAGCTATTTGTGAACATCAGGCAAGCCACGCTGTTCGCAATACTGCTACTGGTTGTCATTGGCACCGGCTGGTTCATGGACAAACAAAATGTCAGCCGACTACCCGCCAGTCTCAGCGAAACCGGCCCCGACTCTTTTGTCGAAGGCATCAACCTCGCCGTCATGGACAAGCAGGGGCAGCTGAAATACCGGCTAAAGGCAGAACACATGTCGCATTTCCCGAATGCAGACCGACTCCGGCTGAGACGCCCTGACATTGATATCTTTCACACGGACGGCACCGTCTGGCACATTATTGCCGAGCATGGCGAGGCCGCCACGGCCGGTGATGAAATATGGCTGCTGGGTGCTGTCGACATTCGCAGACCCGGCACCACCGCAGAAAACGCCATCCGCGTGGCAACCCGCGACTTGCTGGTCAAACCGGAGGAAGAACTTGCCGAAACAGATAAAGCGGCCACAATCACCGGCAATCGTTATGTAATCAATGCCCACGGGATGAAGGCATATTTCAGGTCCGGCACCCTGGAACTTCTCTCCCGGGTAAAAGCAACCCTGGATGGCAAGGGCGATGGCACGGGCTGACAAACAACTAACAGCCTGGCTACTGGGCACTGCCTTACTGCTATGCCTCCTGCCCGTCACTGGCTGGGGACTCGACAGCGACCGCAGCCAGCCAATGAACATCGAGGCCGACAAGGCCACGCTGAATGAAAAAACCGGTGACAGTGTTTACGAGGGCAACGTGCATGTACAACAGGGCACTCTGGTTCTCAAAGGCAGCAAAATGACGGTACAGACCAGCAATAACGCTATCGATACCATCATCCTGACCGGCAGTCCGGCGACTTACCGGCAACGTCCGGATGGCAAGGACAGCGACCAGCATGCAGAAGCCGGACGCATCGAATTCCACGCCGCAGAAGACCGCATCATCCTGCTCGAGAATGCCCGCGTCTGGCAATCCGGCGCCGAAGAATTCCGCAGCGACCGCATTATCTTTAACCTGAAAAGCAACACCGTCAACGCCGGCGGCAACAATCCCGGTGACCGTGTTCGCATCACCCTGCAACCCGGTAGTAAAAAAGATGAGCCACTGCCTGTGCCGCCGCCATGAGTGTACTTAACGCCAGCAAGCTGGGTAAAAGCTATCAGTCACGTCGCGTGGTTGATGATGTTTCACTGAGCGTCAGCAGCGGACAGGTCGTTGGTCTGCTCGGTCCCAACGGTGCCGGCAAGACCACCTGTTTCTATATGATTGTCGGACTGATACCTTGTGGTGAAGGCAACATCGAGATTGATGGCATCGACCTGACCGGCCAACCGATGCACCTGCGTGCGCTGCACGGACTCGGCTATTTGCCGCAGGAAGCCTCGGTATTCAGAAAGCTGTCGGTTGCCGACAACATCATGGCGGTGCTTGAACTGCGCAAGGATCTGAAAAAGGCACAACGCAGGGATACACTGGAATCACTACTGCATGAATTACATATCGGGCATCTGGTTGACCAGCCGGGCATCAGTCTCTCCGGTGGCGAGCGGCGACGTGTCGAGATTGCCCGCGCGCTGGCCGCCAATCCACGCTTCATTCTGCTGGACGAACCGTTCGCAGGGGTAGACCCGATCTCGGTAGTGGATATTCAAAATATCATTCAACACCTGTGTGAACGTGACATCGGTATTCTGATCACCGACCACAACGTGCGCGAGACACTGGGTATCTGCCACCACGCCTACATACTTAACGAGGGCCGCGTTATTGCTGCCGGAGCACCGGAAGTTGTTCTTAACAATCAGCAAGTAAGAGATGTATACCTGGGCAGTGAGTTTCGTCTTTAAGCGATGACACCGAGTAATAACGATTGTATGGCACGAAAAATGCTCTATACTTTTGCTAAGGATGCAGTGACAGCTGGACGTCTCTAAAAATACTTATATGAAGCAATCACTTCAACTCAAAATTGGTCAGCACCTGACCATGACTCCCCAGCTGCAACAGGCCATACGCCTGCTGCAGCTCTCAACCCTCGAACTGCAGGCGGAAGTCCAGGATGCACTGGAATCAAACCCGATGCTGGAGCAGGACGAAGGCAATACCGAGGCACCGGAAACAGATCCTGCCGCCAACAAGCTGGAAACGGATACGGCTGCACCGGCCAGCGAAGCCGACAGCATTCCCGAAGATCTGCCGATCGACAGCAGCTGGGAAGACGTGTTTGATACCGGCGCGACCAGTTACAGCGCACCGGAAGGTGATGGCTCCCGGGATATGCTGGAAAAATTCACTGTCAGCAGCGACAGTCTGCGCGACCACCTGGTGTGGCAACTGGAACTGTCGCATTTTTCTGAAACCGATGAACATATTGCGCGCATCATCATTGACTCCATCGATGATGATGGTTACCTGCCGGTCAGCACAGAAGATATCCATAGCAACCTGGATGCACAACTGGAGATCGATCACGACGAGGTCGAAGCGGTACTGCACCGTATCCAGCAGTTTGACCCGGTCGGCGTGGGTGCCCGCAATCTGCAGGAAAGCCTGCTAACACAACTGCAACACTTTGAAGCAGACACAGCGTGGCTGAAACAGGCCCGCATACTGGTACGCGACTATTTCAACCTGCTCAGCAACCGTGACTTCACACGTCTTGGCAGAAAGCTGAAACTGACTACCGATGATCTGCAGCATGTCGTACACCTGATTCAGTCATTGAATCCGCGCCCTGGTTCACGCTTCAACACCACGGAACCTGAATACATTGTTCCGGATGTGTTTGTCACCCAGAAGAACGGCAAGTGGAAGGTGGAACTCAACATCGACTCCATGCCAAAGCTGCGCATCAACAATATGTATGCAAAACTCATAAAACGCGGCAATGACAGCAAGGATAACAATTTCCTGCGCAACAACCTGCAGGAAGCACGCTGGTTTCTGAAAAGCCTGCAGAGCCGGCATGAAACCCTGATGAAGGTCGCCACCTGCATCGTTGATCGCCAACAGGGCTTCTTCGAACATGGTGAAGAAGCCATGAAGCCCATGGTGTTGCGCAGCATTGCTGAAACCATAGAAATGCATGAATCAACCGTTTCGCGCGTCACCACCAGAAAATACATGCACACACCCAGCGGCATATATGAATTCAAGTATTTCTTCTCCAGCCATGTCAGCACCGAGGCCGGCGGAGAATGTTCGGCAACCGCGATTCGTGCGATCATCAAGAAACTGGTGGCCGCAGAAAATCCTGCAAAACCGCTCAGCGACAATAAAATGGCTGCGGTACTTGCCGAGCAGGGTATCAATGTTGCAAGACGCACTATCGCCAAGTACCGGGAATCACTCTCGATTTCACCATCCAATGAACGTAAACGCCTGGCCTAGGCCGGGCACCAACTACAGGAGCATCACTATGCAAATAAACCTGTCGGGACATCATGTAGACATCACAACTCCCTTGCGTGATTACACCACCAGCAAGATGGAAAAGCTGGAACGTTATTTTGATCACGTTACAGACATCCATGTTGTCCTCGGCGTGGAAAAGCTGCGCCACAAGGCTGAAGCCACCATGCATATCAGCGGCGGAGACATCTTCGCCGAGGCCGTTGAAGAAAACATGTACGCAGCCATTGATGCCCTGGTCGACAAGCTCGACCGGCAGCTAAAGAAACACAAGGAAAAAATTACTGACCACCACCGGAGCGAGGGATCAATAGCAAGAGAGTTATAGGCATACCCGGGAAACACCGGCCATGCACCTCTCACCTAACCACCATGAACATTACAGATCTGTTAATACCGGAACGCGTTACTTGCTGCCATGATGTTGGCAGCAAGAAGCGCTTGCTTGAACATATCAGCGAACTGCTGGCAAGCAGTTCCCCGCAGCTATCACAGAATGATATCTTTGACGCGCTTCTCAACCGGGAAAAACTCGGCAGCACCGGTCTCGGCAAGGGCGTGGCCATCCCGCACGGACGCATGGCGTCACTGGAGAAGCCATTGTGCGCCTTTGTAAAACTGGATAGCCCGATAGATTTCGATGCCTCTGACGGACAACCTGTCGACCTGATCTTTAGCCTGCTTGTTCCGGAAGACTCAACGGAGGAACACCTGCAGGTTCTGTCAACCATCGCTGAAATCTTCAGTAATGCCGGCATCAGCATGGCATTACGACAGTGCGATACCGACAGCTGTCTGCTGGAGCAACTCAGCCAGTGGGAGGCACAGCGGATTTCTGCATGAGTACCACCCTGGAAATCCGGACCCTCTACAAGGCCCTTCAGAAAAAACTCGGGCTGGTCTGGATCGTCGGCGAGGAACACAGCGAAAACACGTTACATTCGAGCAAGGATGATTCTCATGAAATGACACTGGTAGGACATCTCAATCTTATTATCCGGCACCGCGTGCAGATCATCGGCAAGCGGGAACTCGAATATCTCGATTCACTGAAGAAAAATTCCCGCAAGGATACGCTCAGCCAGCTGTTCTCCGGGCAATCAACACTGATTGTCATGGCAAATCGCCTGCCGGCACCGGACGACCTGCAGGACATGGCAGCGGCCACCTGCACACCGCTGCTTTCCAGCAATCTGCCAAGCCAGGAAACCATCGAGAACCTGCAACACTACCTGGCGAATTACTTTGCAGAAAAAATCACCCTGCACGGCGTCTTCATGGAAGTCATGGGTACCGGTGTACTGATAACCGGCGATCCCAGCGTCGGCAAAAGCGAACTGGCTCTGGAACTGATTACCCGCGGTCACCGGCTGATCGCGGATGACGCAACCGAGTTCTCACGTGTAGCGCCTGACACCCTGCTCGGCAGCTGCCCGGAAATGCTGCGTGACTTTCTGGAAGTGCGCGGCCTTGGAATTTTAAACATTCGTGCCATGTTCGGTGCCAGCACCATCAAGCAGCATCGCAACCTGCGGCTGATTGTTGTGCTGCAACAACTGGAAAATGCTACCCAGGTGGACCGGCTGCATGGCAGCAAACGAATGCGCAAGATACAGGAAGTCGATATCCCCGAGATCACCCTGCCGGTAGCCCCGGGCAGGAACCTCGCTGTCTTGCTGGAAGCTGCTGTGCGCAACCATATCCTGAACGTCAAGGGTTATGATGCCAGCCAGGCCTTTATTGACCGCCAGAAGCGCCGCCTTGAAAAAGCCCACCAATGAATATGACCATCATCAGCGGCCTGTCAGGCTCCGGCAAAAGTGTTGCGTTACATGCGCTGGAAGATATGGATTTTTATTGCATTGACAATCTGCCTGTGGGCCTGCTGGATGCCTTCGCCAGCGAAATCCGCGAGCAAACCCTGACAGACGGACGCAATGTCTGCGTCGGCATCGATGCACGTAACCACCCGGACCAGCTAAGCAACTTCCCGAACATCGTCGCCGGACTCAGGAGCAAGGGTATCAACTGCAACATCCTGTTCCTGCAGGCCGACGATGCCACACTGCTGAAACGATTCAGCGAGACACGCCGCAAGCACCCGCTGACCGGAACCGACACACCACTGGCCGACGCCATAATCCGCGAACGCCAGCTGCTCGGCCCGATTGCTGCCAATGCGGACATGTTCATTGACACCAGCCGCACCAATGTTCACCAGCTACGTGCGCTGGTAATGGAATCGCTGGGAAAAAGCCAGAAATCCGGGATCTCGATGCTGCTACGTTCATTTGGCTACAAGCACGGTATACCGGCCGATGCTGATTTCGTGTTCGATGCCCGTTGCCTGCCCAACCCGCACTGGCAAGCCGAACTTCGCAACCTGACCGGCAAGGACCGCCAGGTGGCCGAATATCTCGAGCAGGAAGAAATTGCACGCCTCTACTACCAGCACCTGGAAGATTTTCTGACTGCCTGGGTACCCCGCTTCCAGGCAGACAACCGCAGTTATCTGAGTATCGCCATCGGTTGCACCGGCGGCCAGCATCGTTCAGTGTACCTGGTTGAACGGCTGTCCCGCGAGCTTGGCGGCCAGCTATGCGACATTGTTACCAGACATCGGGAACTTGAATGAAAACCGGCCTGCTACTCATTACGCACGGCAACATCGGTCGTGACATGCTGGACACCGTTACAGAGATCCTCGGCAGCTGTCCGTTGCCCGCCGATGCCATTGCCGTGCACGCGGGCGACGACCCTGACCTGTTAGTCGAGGCAGCCAGCCGGCTTGCCAGTGAGCTTGACCAGGGTAATGGCATGCTGGTACTGACCGACCTGTATGGCAGCACACCCAGCAATATTGCCACCCGGCTTGTCGACAGGCACAACCTGTGTGTCATATCAGGCGCAAACATTCCCATGTTGTTACGCATTTTTAACTACCCGGAACTGGCTTTGGACGCACTCTGCAAAAAAGCCATCAACGGCGCAATTGACGGCATCATTCTCAGCCCGGCAAAAGGGGCTTGCTGACATGCAGGAAAGACCGGTTACTATAATTAACAAGCTCGGCCTGCATGCGCGCGCGGCAGCCCGGTTTGTTACCGTGGCCTCATCCTTTTCCAGCAGTATTGATATCGCCAAAGACGGACAGAAGGTCAATGGCAAGAGTATCATGGGCGTCATGATGCTGGCCGCGTCACGCGGCACCGAGTTAACCATCATCACCGAAGGCAGTGATGAAACAGAAGCCGCTGACAGTCTTGCCAAACTGGTAACCGGGCGCTTCGGCGAAGAGGAATAGCTCCCGCCCGGCGAGCCATGGCCGGGTCACACAGACTGAAGGAAATCAACGGCATATGAGCCTGGCACTTTCCGGCATAGGGGTATCCCGCGGCGTTGCCATCGGCAAGGCGCATATCATTCTGCGTGGCAGTATCGAGGTGCTGGAAAGCGCCATCCCCGCTCACCTCATCGAAGACGAGATCACCCGTTTTCTCGGCGCAGTCGACAGCGCCCGACAGCAACTGCAGGCCATTCAAAAACGCATTCCCGCGAATACCGGCGTCGATATTGCGTCCTTCATCGAAACACACCTGCTGATGCTGGACGATGCCACGCTGGTGACCACGCCAGTGGACCTGATCCGCGAGCATCACTGTAATGCCGAGTGGGCCCTGAAGCTGCAACGCGATGCCGTCGTCAGCGTATTCGAGCGAATGGATGATGCCTATCTGCGTACCCGCCGTGACGATATCGACCACGTTATCAACCGCATTCAACGCGTTTTACTGGACAGCTACCAGGCGGACGAGCATGGCGAAAATATTGCCATGGATAACACCATCATACTGGCTTATGACCTGACCCCGGCGGAAACCGTCATGCTGGAACACCAGGGCGTGAAGGCCTTTGCTACCGAATGTGGTGGCCCGCTCTCACACACGGCCATCCTCGCACGCAGCATGCAGATTCCCGCCATGGTCGGCACACATGGCCTGCAGCGCTATATACATGATGGAGAAACCGTCATCCTTGACGGCCTGCAAGGCGTACTGATCGCCGGAGCAGACGAACAGACACTCGATTACTACCGCGAACAACAGCAGAAGGAGCTGCAACGCCAGGTAGAACTGGACAGGCTGGTGGAAACACCCGCTGTCACACGTTACGGCACCACGGTCAGGCTGATGGCAAATATTGAGTTACCGGAAGACATCGATGCCGTAAGCCGCACCAACGCCAATGGCGTTGGCCTGTACCGCACCGAATTCCTGTTCATGAACCGTCCGGAACCCCCGGATGAAGAAGAACAATATGACTGCTACGTCAGTGTTATCGAGGCACTCAAGGGCAAACCGCTGACGATACGCACACTGGACATGGGCGCTGACAAGCAGCCCGACGGCAACACCGGCTGCAGCAACTCGGCACTGGGCCTGCGCGCTATTCGCCTGTGCCTGAAAAACCGCTCCCAGTTCACGCCCCAGCTGCGTGCCATCCTGAGAGCCTCCGCACACGGCCCGGTACGACTGATGGTTCCGATGCTTTCCAACACCAGCGAACTGCAGCAGGTGCTGGCATTGATCAATGACACAAAAATAGCGCTGCAACGTGAATCACTGGCGTTTGCACCGGACGTGCAGATTGGCGGCATGATCGAGGTACCGGCAGCCGCGCTGACCGCCGCTGATTTTGCCAGCCACCTGGATTTTCTGTCCATCGGCACCAACGACCTGATTCAATATACGCTGGCGATCGACCGCCTCGACGACGAGGTGAACTATCTCTATGACCCGTTGCACCCGGCCGTGCTGAGACTGATTAAAATTACCATTGATGCCGGCAAGGCAGCCGGCATCCCGGTGGCCATGTGCGGGGAGATGGCCGGTGATCCGCACTATACCCGGCTGCTGCTTGGCATGGGACTGAGCGAATTCAGCATGCATCACACCGCACTGTCCGAGGTGAAAAACGTCATCCACTCAAGCTCCATTGCAGCACTCATTCCGCTGGTACAGGAGTTGCTGGACAACACCTGTGCCGGTCGCATCCCGGAGCAAGTCGAGTTACTCAACCAAAATAGCTTCTGAACTGTCCTTCTGCCTTACCGTACGGGAGTCCTGCTGGTACACTGCGCACAGCGCGCAGCCGGCAGGTGCCGGTTTAAAACGGATATGAAGCACCACCATGACTGAGACTGCAGAAACACACACCACCAGTAGCGATCGACTCGAAATACTGACCGAGGCACTTGACTCCGGTGCCGCAAGCCGGATCAGCAACCTGCTTTCCAACCTGCATTCTGCCGAGATTGCCGACCTGCTGGAATCCTTCCCGCACGGGCCGCGGGAAATACTCTGGGGACTGGTTCAGCCGAATGATCACGGCGAAACCCTGGTTCACCTGAATGACGAGGTGCGCGCCGGTCTCATCGAAGAAATGAAAACCGATGACCTGGTGGCCGCCACCGAAGGCCTCGATGCCGATGACCTGGCTGACCTGATCAAGGACCTGCCGGGCGCTGTCATCCAGGAAATCCTGCGTTCCATGGACAAGCAAAACCGGGAACGCCTGGTTGCAGTGTTGCACTATCCGGAAGATAGTGCCGGCGGCCTGATGAACGTCGACACGGTGACAGTACGCGCCGATGTCTCTCTCGATGTGGTACTGCGTTATTTGCGCCTGCATATCGACATCCCCGACAACACTGACAACCTGATCGTGGTTGACCGTAATGACTACTACAAGGGCATCCTGCCCTTGAGCCGCTTGTTGACAAACGACCCGGAACTGCTGGTTGCCCTGATCATGGAGCGTGACGCGCTGACGATTCCTGCGAGCATGTCCGATACCGAGGTTGCCCGCCTGTTCGAGAATTACGACCTGTTGTCGGCACCGGTGGTCAGCGAAGAAGGCAAACTGCTGGGGCGTATTACTATTGATGACGTGGTTGATGTTATTCGCGAGGATGCAGACCAGTCCCTGATGCGACTCGCCGGTCTGGATGAGGAAGACGACACGTTCGCGCCGGTGGTTAAGAGTGCACGCCGCCGCGCCGTCTGGCTGGGTATCAACCTGTTTACCGCGCTGCTTGCGTCGTGGGTCATCGGGCTGTTTCAGGGAACGCTGGAACAGGTGGTAGCACTGGCAGTGCTGATGCCGATCGTTGCCAGCATGGGCGGCATTGCCGGCAGCCAGACACTGATTATCGTCATTCGCGGCATGGCTCTCGGCCAGATCGGCAATACCAACGCCCGCTGGTTGATGTACAAGGAACTCGCCGTCAGTGCACTTAACGGGGTTGGCTGGGCGCTGGTGGTCGCGGTGATTGCAGGCGCCTGGTTTCAGGACCAGACCATCGGCATCATCATAGGTGCCGCACTGGTCATCAACCTGATCTTTGCCGCTGTTGCCGGTCTCAGCATCCCGTTTATACTAAAAACCATGCATGTTGACCCGGCGCATGCCGGCACCGTTTTGCTGACCACGGTAACTGACATCGTCGGATTTGTAGTGTTTCTGGGGCTGGGAACAATCTTCCTGCTGTAGCTACCGGCCAGCAGCCTGCCTGGTCAGGCACCTGCCACCATCATCTTTTCAATTAACACCGAGCCGGTGCGCGTGTTACCACGCAGATCGACATCATTGCCGACCTCCACAATTTTCATGAACATATCCTTTAGATTGCCGGCCACGGTAATCTCGTCGACCGGATACTGGATCTCGCCGCCCTCAACCCAGAAACCGGCAGCGCCACGCGAGTAGTCGCCGGTGACGTTATTCACCCCGAAGCCGATTAGCTCGGTCACCAGCAAGCCGGTATCCATGCTGCTCAACAGGGCCGGCAGGTCCCTGTCACCCGGCGCGATGGTGAGGTTGCGTACACCGCCGGCATTGGCCGTGGTCTGCATACCCAGCCGGCGCGCCGCATAACTGTTCAGCACATAGCCCTGCAGCACACCGTCCGTAACGATATCGCGCGCCCGGGTTGCCACGCCCTCATTGTCGTAGGGTGCACTGCCCATCGCCCTGGGTAACAACGGTTGCTCGTGAATACGCATAAAATCGGGGAATACCGGCTTGCCGATATGGTCCAGTAAAAAACTCGCCTTGCGATACAGGCTATTGCCACTGATTGCGCTGATAAAATGGCCAAACAGGCTGCTGGCAATATCCGCTGCATAGATCACCGGTACTTCACGGGTAGACAATGACCGCGTACCCAACCGCCGCACGGTACGCTCACCGGCAATCCGTCCCACATCGGCAGCTGGCATCAGGTCCGCGCGGTCACGTGCCGACCAGGACCAGGAGTCCCGCTGCATCTCGTCACCCTGCTTGCCGATCACTGCACAACCGAGACTGTGATAACTGCTCTTGTAGCCGGCCATAAATCCATGCGTATTGGCCTTCATCCGCATGCCGGTATTGCTAAACACCGTGCCGCCCTCGGAATTCTCGATGCGCGAGTCTACCCGGCGCGCAGCATCTTCCGTCTCGGTCGCCAGCTCGATGGCCTGCTCGGCAGTGATATTCCAGGGATGGTACAGATCAAGATCAGCAATGTCGGTCGCCATCTGGTCAGCATCCGCGAGTCCGGAATATTTATCCTTGCTGGTATAACGGGCAATATCGCAAGCCGCCTTGACGGTAGCCGCCAGGCTCGCCGGTGCAAAATCTGCAGTGCTGGCAGATCCCTTGCGTTGATCAAAATAGACTGTCAGGCCAAGCCCGCGATCATGGTTGTACTCCAGCGTTTCAATCTCACCCAGTCGAACCGTCACTGAAAGTCCGGCGTCAATGCTGACAGCTGCCTCTACCTGGTCTGCGCCCAGCTGTTGCGCCTGCGCCATTAAATCCTGCACTATATCCTCAAGCCGGGACTGCTCGGGAAATATGGACTGCTGCTCGCTTGTCTGTATGTCTGGCATGTTAATTCCTTATTGGGAGCGACGATTCTACCGGTCACGCGGGTAGCGGACAAATCAGGCCTGTATTACGAATTCAGCCGGTAATAACTGTTAAATGACAACCGACAATAGCATGGAAGACAATGACCAGTTCGAAATCAGTAAATCACAGCGCAAGCGTGAACTGGATGATCTGAAAAAGCTCGGCAGCGAATTGCTTGAGTTCAGTGATGATGCGTTGCGCCAGTTGATAATATCTGAAGTGCTGCTGGAAGCACTGCGTACGGCCAGGCGTATCACTTCAAATAGCGCGCGCAAGCGACAGATGCAATATATCGGCAAGCTGTTAAAAGACGAAGACGCGGCACCACTGATTGATGCTGTAAATACCCGCCATCACCAGCACGCCACCCACACACGGAGTTTCCATAAACTCGAGGAACTGCGCGACAGGTTGCTGGAGGATGGCGACAGCGCGCTACCCGAGGTACTGGCCTTATTCCCCCGGACTGACCGGCAGCACCTGCGCAAACTGGTCAGGCAGGCCCGCAAGGAACAGGAAACAAAACAACCGCCACGCGCCTCGCGACTGCTGTTTCGCTACCTGCGAGAACTGCAGCAAGCACCGGAATACTAGCAACCGTACAGGATTGTTCCGTCATTCTGACAGCCGCCGCCGTGGCTCTGGTACCAAGGTACAATACAATCCATCATCTGCCGGACTTATGATTGGTGTGAAAGGGAAAGTCACCATTCCGGGAGGTAACAGCATGCTCAACAGAAGGGCCAGATCAGGCAACCGCAGGAAATCACCAGGCAGCACCGTTTTACAGCCAGATGGCACAAGCAGACCCGCAGCACAGAATCGCCGCCAGAAAAATACGGAGCGGCGTATCGACAGCATTCAGGCTGCCTTCGTCAATATGCAGCGGTGACCGGCTGCGAGCGCAGCTTGGAGTAACAACCGCCGGGGCAGGCCCGGCCATCTGTTCCGGCATGCGTGCCTGCGATCAAGGCAAAGGTGACGGCAGTGTAAACAGTTCCTGCGGCACGCTGACCCCGCGCAGTGTGTGCACACCGAGTGATACCAGCGTGTCCGGAAAGTGCCGGGCGAATTCGTTTGAAAACAGAATCGTCTGCCCCAGTTGCTTGCACATACTCTCGATGCGCGAGGCCTCGTTCACAGCCGGGCCGATAACGGTAAAGTCCAGCCGCCCGGACGTGCCAATATTGCCGTACATCAGATTACCGATATGGATACCGACCCCGAAATCGATGGCCCTTGCACCACGCTCGGCGCCCTGCTGATTAATGGCAGCGATACGCCGCTGCGCATCCTGCGCGGCCTCGATGGCATGGCCGGCGGCTTTCGGGCTATCGGGATCTTCGATGGGAAAGATTGCCAGCACGGCATCGCCAATAAACTTCAGCACCTCACCGCCATGATCAAGCACCGCTCCGGCCATGCAATCAAAAAACCGGTTGAGCATCTCCAGATATGCTTCACGCGGCAGTAACTCGGACAACGAGGTGGAATCACGCAGGTCACAAAACCAGATAACGGCGTGAATATCTTCTCCATCACCACGTTTTATTGAACCTTCCAGCACGCGTCGACCGGTATGCTTGCCCAGGTAGGTATCCAGCAGGGTGATAGCCGTACGCCGCAGGGCATGTACTTCAAACAAGCGACTCAGGACCGGCAGGATCTCGTACAACTGGCCCAGTTCATCCGTGGCAAAACCACCTGTGCGGTCCGAAACCAGGGTGATGATATTTATTTGCCCGTCTGAAAACAGCAGCGGCATGGCGACATAGTCGGTTGCGCCCAGCGCATGCAGATCTTTCAGAATCGGGAAGTCGAAGTCACGCCTGTCGCCTTCAAGGGTACGACGTACCCCGCCGGCACCGTCCATGATAGCGGCATACGGACTTTCCTTGTGCTGCCTCGTCTGCAGCACTTCATGTGCCGCTCTAAACGTCTCGACCTCGTTGCCGTCACGCCACCAGGTATAGCCGGTGGCATACAACTGTGGATGCAGCGTGCGAATCAGCAATTGCAACCGCCAGACCGGTACACCGGCCGCGAACAGACTTTCTCCCAGTTGCCGCACCAGCTCCGGCACCGAAGACGCATTCCAGGCACGACTCAACAACCAGCCTGAAAAAATATTCAGGTTGGACGGTGTTGTGTCCTGCAGTTGTTCCAGCACCGGCTGCTTGTCTTCATACCAGGCCTCCATGGCGCCCCAGGTGAAAGCAAGATAGCCGCGAATTTCCTGTGCCTCAGGCAACGGATCCTCGTAAGCCCACACCGCGTGTACCGCAACTGCATCATTGACATGAACTGTCCAGTAGGAGGCATTGCCCTTGAATGGACAATGGGTGCGGTGCTGTGTGCGCTGTAAATATTCCATGCGCACATCCTTTTCAGGAAAATAATAGACTGGAGGCAGGCGGGTTTCGTAAAGCACCAGGGCATCGCTACTGTCAGCAATGGTGACGCCGGCATATACCACCCGCACATGCTTGTCTGCCTGCTTGACGATGACCCGGTAGGCGGCACCCGGGTTGTCTCCCGGGCTGGTCACAAACGTTGCAACCGGCGGCCTGTCCGAGCAGCGAATACAGCTGCCGGCATGACGCTGATGCCGCGCCCGCAAACGCAACTAGCGGGCATCTTTCAATGCCTGTGCATATGCCGCCACTATGTCGCCTGCCGGGCTGACACTGCTTATACCCGAGACACTCTTGCCAGCCTGAAAGATATCCTTGTACTGCATACCCCGCAGGGATGCCCTTTTAAGTTTCCAGATGGATTGCAGCGAATAAAAGGTACGCATCCAGTGCTTGGTCTTGCGCCCGCGCAACATCCACCTGGCAAACGAACCGGCACGGGTGCCGACAGTTTCGATGTAGGGAGTATTAATCACCGACACCGGCACACCGGATATCTTTTCTGATAACACGATATCCTGTTCACCGGCAGTGACGATGGCCTGTTTGTAATCGGCATGCGCACTGCACTCTGTCGTTGCGATAAAGCGCGTACCCAGCTGCGCCCCGGCGTAGCCCATAGCAATTGCCGCGGCAAAGTCGTCCGGTGTGCCGATACCGCCGGCACACACCAGTGGCTTGCCGAGCGTACCGATATCATCCAGCAATGCCTGCGGCGAAAGATTGCCGGCATGCCCGCCGGCCCGGTTATTTACACAGATAAATCCATCTACACCACAATCCAGCGCTTTTTCGGCCCACTGGCGGCTGGTGACATCGTGATACACCGTCACCCCGGCCGGTTTCGCGCGCGCCACGACCCAGTCCGGTTTTCCCAGCGCCGTAACCAGAAACGGTACCTGCTCTTGCAGTGCGATATCCAGCCAGTGATGCACCCGCTCAAGATATTTTTTTGAACTGCTTTCAATGATCAGGTTAACGCCGATCGGCTTGCTGGTGAGCGAACGAATATAACGCAGCCCCTCCCTGAATTCGTAACCGTGCACGTAGGACAGGCTGAGCGGCTGTACGATGCCAATACCGCCGGCTTCAGAAACTGCGGCCACCAGCTCCGGGTTTGAGCAGGGATACATGGCACCGCAGATCAGCGGCACCTCAATACCGAGCGTGTCACACAACCCGGCCCGGGCCGACATCAGGCGGTTTTCTCCGGCCCGATCAACCACTGCGCTGTTGCCACCGTGACAATCTCACCTTCCGCATTGCGAATTTCACACAACACGTCAATCTCGCACCCGGTGTTACTTGCCGGTACTTCACAGCGGCATTCGGCGCGCAGCACACCGCGTGCCTTTTTCAGGTATTCAATATTGAAACCCGCGAGAATACCGCGCGTATCGTCAGGCAGACTGTTCATCAGGGCCAGCCCGCTGGCCATTTCACCGAGATTCGCCAGCGCCATGGCATGTACCGAGCGCAGGTGGTTTCGTACCGCGCGACGATCACACAGGCGCACCACGCAATAGCCAGGCTGCAGCACTTCGATATGCGCACCCAGGGTACCGGTATAGGGAACAAACCGGCCCAGCAACCAGCTGAATAGTCGCTTGCCGCCCGGCAGTCGTTGCAGCCGTTGCCAGTGTTTGCGCAACTGCGGACCAATTGAACGACTCACCGGGCAAGATCCGCCAACGACTGGCCTTAATCCTCAAGCAGGGAAACATACTTTGTCTCCGGATTGCCCGTATAGATTTGCCGCGGTCGTGCAATTCGCGAACTTGAAGATTCATTCTGTTCCGCCCAGTGGGCAATCCAGCCAGGCAAGCGGCCGATGGCGAAGATCACGGTGAACATATTCACCGGAATTCCAATGGCACGCAGAATGATACCGCTGTAGAAATCCACATTTGGGTACAGATTGCGTTCCACGAAATAGCTGTCACTCAGTGCAATCTCTTCCAGTTTGCGGGCAATGTTCAGCAGGGGATCATCGGTTTTCATGCGCTTGAACAGGCGTTCGGCCATGCGTTGCAATACTACGGCACGCGGATCAAAGTTTTTATAGACACGATGACCAAACCCCATCAGCAGTTCACCGCTCTCCTTGTCCTTGGCTCGACTCACATATTCCTCCGGCGTCATCTGCCCCTTGTGAATATGCTGCAGCATCCTGAGCACCTGTACATTGGCACCACCATGCAATGGTCCCCAGAGTGCACCTACACCAGCCGCGCAGGAGGTAAACAGGTTCGCCTGACTGGAACCCACCATGCGCACGGTCGAGGTACTGCAGTTCTGCTCATGGTCCGCATGCAGGATCAGCAGCAGGTTCATGGCGTCACGGGTATCCTGGTCGCAGATGTATTCCTCGTAGGGCTGGGAAAACATCATGTGCATAAAATTTGGCACATAGCGCAGTTTAGGATCCGGATAAATGAGCGGCTTGCCACGAGAACGGCGATAGGAATAGGCAGCAATTGTCCTTATTTTGCTGATCAGACGGGCCGCAACGCCCTCCAGCTTGGTAAGATCATCTACTTCCTGGAATTCGGGGTGAAAACAGGACAACGCGTTGATCATCGCCGACAGCGTCGCCATGGGTGGCGAGGAACGCGGAAAGCCCTGAAAACTGTGCTTCATGGACTCATCGATATTGGCTGTGCGGGTGAGCAGTTTGCTGAATCGCTGATATTCTTTCGGAGTCGGCAATTTTCCAAATATCAGCAGCCAGGCGACCTCGATAAAATTGGGGTTTTCTTCAAATTGCTCCAGGGGGATACCGCGATAGCGCAAAATGCCCTTTTCTCCGTCAATGAAGGTAATGGCACTTTCGCAGCTGCCGGTATTACCGAAGCCGGGATCCAGGCTGATCAGGCCGGTTTGCGCACGTAACCTGCTGATATCGATTGCCCGCTCTCCTTCGGTTCCCTTTACCACCGGCAAGGTATGGACCTTGCCGTCAATCGTTAGCGTTACTGTGTCTGTCATTACTGTCTCCTGATACAAACCGGCCGAGCAGCCAGCAGGTGGTCGTCACATATTAACAAGGTACAGCATGCGTCACAGGGGTGCTGATCCAAAGCCGGAAGATTTTGTTGCAACGTTGATCCTGTGCATAAAAAAAACTCCCGTTTTTAGCGGGCAACGGCTGTGTATATATGCAGGTATTTACTTCATTCGCGGTAAAAACACCCCTTGTATTCCTTGCTCAAAATCCAGCTGTCAATGCAGAAAGGCGCTGCACCTGGCAGGTCACCGCCGGTGAGCTGTGATATATCCCGTTGCCCCCAACCTCCAGCAGGGTGTCAGCGCTTCGGTCTGAAATATCATGCATGGACAAATTATACACAGGCAGCGAAATCAGGCGTAAACCAGCGGTTTTCAGCCCCCCACCGCCACGGGAATGTGGCAACCAGCCGCGCGCGCAGGCCATCTCCCGCCGCCGCCGCCGAGCCGAACACTCAATTCATGGACTTATTGGCTTATTGGTTTATAATTCCGCGGTTCTGGCATCGCGTAAACGCGTGTTATCTGAACAGAATTCGAGTCGTGTCAGCTGGTAGGCACCGCGGTCAGCCCGGGGTGTGGTCGAGGCACTCGTCAATTAACAAACCAACTATACAAGAGTAGTGGCAAAATGACTGATTTATCCAAGTACAGAAATATCGGTATCTTCGCGCACGTAGACGCGGGCAAGACGACGACCACAGAGCGTATTCTGAAACTCACCGGCAAGATTCACAAAACCGGCGAAGTGCATGATGGTGAAGCGACCACTGACTTCATGGAACAGGAACAGGAACGCGGTATCACCATTCAGTCTGCGGCTACCAGCTGCGAATGGAACGGACATCGCCTGAATATTATTGACACTCCCGGACACGTTGACTTCACCATCGAAGTGTATCGCTCCCTGAAGGTGCTCGATGGTGGCGTCGGCGTCTTCTGTGGCTCCGGTGGTGTTGAACCCCAGTCTGAAACCAACTGGCGTTATGCCAACGATTCGGGCGTAGCCCGCGTCATTTTCGTCAACAAGCTGGACCGCCTGGGTGCCGATTTCTACCGCGTGGTAAAACAGGTTAAAGACGTTCTGGACGCCAACCCGCTGGTAATGGTGCTGCCTATCGGCATCGAGGATGACTACTGCGGTGTGGTTGATCTGCTGACGCGCAAGGCATGGATCTGGGATGACTCCGGCGATCCTGCCGCCTATGAAATCAGCGAACCACCGGCCGACATGGCCGATGCGGTTGAGGAATGGCGCGAAAAATTAATTGAAACCGCCGTTGAGCAGGACGATGATCTGCTGGAACAATACCTCGACGGCAATGAACCGGCCATTGAAGACATCAAGCGTTGTATCCGCAAGGGCACCATTGCGCTGGACTTCTTCCCGACCTATTGCGGCTCGGCATTCAAGAACAAGGGTATCCAGCTGGTACTGGACGCCACGGTGGATTTCCTGCCCTGCCCGACCGAAGTCAAACCACAGCCGGAAGTCGACCTGGAAGGCAACGAGACCGGCGAGTTTGCCATCGTTGATGCCGAACGGCCGCTACGCGCACTGGCGTTCAAGATCATGGACGACCGTTTTGGCGCGCTGACCTTTATCCGCATCTATTCCGGCAAGCTGGAAAAGGGTATGACAGTACTGAACACCTTTACCGGCAAGACCGAGCGTATTGGCCGCATCGTGGAAATGCATGCCGATTCCCGCGAGGAACTCACCAGCGCCCAGGCCGGCGATATCGTTGCCGTCATCGGCATGAAGAACGTGCAGACCGGTCACACCCTGTGTGATCCCAAGCAACCGGCCACGCTGGAGCCAATGGTATTCCCGGACCCGGTTATTTCCATCGCCGTTGCACCTAACGACAAGACCGCCGCCGAAAAGATGGGCATCGCACTTGGCAAGATGATCAAGGAAGACCCGTCGTTCCGCATGGAGACCGACGAGGACAGCGGCGAGACCATCCTCAAAGGCATGGGCGAACTGCATCTTGATATCAAGATCGATATCCTGCGCCGTACCCATGGCATCGACGTCACCGTGGGCAAGCCGCAGGTTGCCTATCGTGAAACCATTACCCAGCGTACCGAAGACAGCTACACCCACAAGAAACAGACCGGTGGTTCCGGTCAGTTCGCAAAAATTGAATACACCATCGAACCGGGTGAGCCAGGCAGTGGTTACGAGTTCGAATCGACCGTGACCGGCGGTACCGTACCGCGGGAATTCTGGCCGGCCGTGGACAAGGGCTTCAAGAAGAACATGGAAAAAGGCGTACTCGCCGGCTTCCCGTGCCTCGACTTCAAGGTCACTCTGACGGATGGCAGCTATCACCCGGTTGACTCCTCGGCAGTCGCCTACGAGCTGGCCGCAGGCGCGGCCTATCGTCAGACCATGCCGAAGGCCGGACCACAGTTGATGGAACCCATCATGAAGGTCGACGTATTCACGCCGGAAGAACAGGTAGGTGACGTTATCGGCGACCTCAACCGCCGTCGCGGCATGATCAAGTCACAGGAACCGGGTGCCACCAACGTGCGTATCAAGGCGGAGTGTCCGCTGAGCGAAATGTTCGGTTACATCGGTGACCTGCGCACCATGACTTCCGGTCGCGGCCAGTTCACCATGGAGTTCCTGCACTACATGCCATGCCCGAAAAACGTGGCAGAAGTCGTGATCAAGGAAACCAAAGAACGCGAGGAAAACAAAAAGTAACCACACCGCATGTCACGCACTGTGACACAGCATGGAAAAGGCCGGTATTTACCGGCCTTTTTTTATGCCTGCATAACAGCAAGACTGTCAGTCATGGTCAATATGGACATCTCGCGGAAACGGACGACCGCTACCGCTCTCAAGCGCTGCTTTCAGTCTTGGCATAAACACAGCCCACTTGGTGCTGCAGTGCGCCATAAAGTCCGGGGTCTCTGCCCGGTGGCTGTGCACAAAACGCACAAGGGTCTGCTGCTCTTATGCTTCAAGCCGAAAGCTGACCTCGGTACCCATCAAGGCAGACGGCACCTCGCCTGAATGTTTCCAGCGCACCAGCCAATCCGGCTGTAATTCGACCACCTCAAAATCCGGCCCACCGCCGTCGAAGCGAAAACAGATAACAGAACCCACTGCTCCGGCACCGCGAGTGTCTGTTGTCCACCAGCGGGACAATCCTTCATCCGTGGCAAGTGCCTGTTAACATCGCTGACAGCAGCCGCGATACCCACCCTGTGATTAATTTCTGCCACCCAGGAAATCCTCCCTGCTGGTGCAGCCTGCACCATTACGACACCAACAGCCTGATCACGGCAGCGGCCGTCTGCATGTTGATATCAATTTGTATATCGCAATATTCCGGACAGGTATCGACCGGTGTCGGGTCATCGGCACAACTGCATCCGGCAATAATACCGCTGTAAAAAACACCGGCTTTTACCTGGATCACTCCCGACACCTCGGCAGCACTGGTAATCACCAGCTTGATGTCCTCATCGCTGGCATAGCTGCTGTGCAACAGCGCCTGTTGTAACGGCAGACAGCCGGTATCCAGCTGTTCGACAGCCGACTTCAGAACCGTCTCGAACGCAGCGCTGCCCCAGGCAGCAAGCGCCCCGTCCAGTTGAATGGTCGATTGCATATCAGTCATTGCCAGCCAGTCCGGATCATCATGAGAACTAGTTAAGGTCCGTCGCAAATTGTTTCAAATATTCCAGGGGGACGATATCCAGCGCCTTTTTGTGCGTTCTGGTCAGGTGTACGCGGGGTGCCATATCATTTTCATAGGCTTCCAGCCAGCGTGCCGCACACAGACACCAGCTGTCACCGGGCTTCAGGCCACTGAAGCCATATTCCGGCGCAGGCGTGGACAAATCATTGCCCCGGAAACGGGAGTATTCGAGAAATGCACTGCTTGCTTCAATACAAACCGTGTGTGAGCCGGCATCATCATCGCAGGTATTACATTTACCATCTCTATAGAAACCCGTCACCGGGTCGTCACCGCACGCCAGCAGTGGCTCTCCCAGCACATTGATTGACTCATCCATTACCGTCATGCAGCCACCTTTGCAACAATAAAAACAGCAGTAATAAAACAGGCGTATTACTGGTTATCATAGACGAACAGCCCGATTTTACATCTCTTGCAACGGCCGGCCTTCAGAGACGGGGCGTTCCACCAGTCACGTTTTTTCTTCAACGCTGTGCCTGCAAAAATCGTTTTGGTCTTTTCCGAGAAACACCATCGCAGACGGAGCCAGTGTCCGGCTATAAAACCGTACTCCAGTGCCGCCCCGCATTTTGGACAGGCCAGGCCGGCTATTTCTTCGTGTTCCATACTGCGCACCCCTGGCACAATGATTAACTGCCCTGACGGCAATCCGGCTGCCATGCCAGGTGTTGCTGCGCATGCGAGGCAAAACCGGCAGACACCAGAATATCTCTCCAGTCAACCGCTGCCCCGGCTATGGCATCCTGCAGTTTAGCCGTATCGCCGCCACTCAGCTTCAGCACAGCAAACCTGATTCGTTCTGCCAGCAGCGCGTAGCCTGTTTCGATACCTGGCAAGTTATCACCGCACATTGCCAGTAAACATTTTTCAACTTCAGCATGCTGCTGTTCAGGGAACAGGCAATGCACTCGCTGTCTTGTCGCCTCACTCAAGCTGATCAAGCAGTGCCACCAGCCCGGGCGGCATTAATCGTGCGCAATGGTTTTATCTGTAAACAGGTAATCCTTCAACTCCTTGTCCATGGTCGGATCCTTGCGCCGGATCCATTCGAGCACCATGGCGGCATGTTCTTTTTCCTCGTCACGGTTATGTGCAAGAATCGCCTTCAGTTCCCTGTCCTTGCAGGCATCGACGCGCTGGTTATACCAGTCAACCGCCTCCAGCTCTTCCATCAGGGACGTGATCGCACGGTGCATATCGCGCGTCTCGTCAGATAGTTCATTAATCGGTTCGTGATAGCCTTCGTTTGACATGTTTAACGCCTCCAGTTGACCAGTAAAAAGAATAGCACGCCAGACTGCGGTATCCAGCTGCAATAGCGGTTAGCTTCAAATCGTATGCGACAACCAAATAACCAGCGGAATGGTTACCACGGCGCCAATCACCTGCAGGGTGATCAGGTTCGCCATCAGCGGGGCATCGCCCCCCATCTGCCGCGCCAGCACAAACGACGAGGCCGCCGTTGGCACGGCGCCCGCCAGCATGGCAATGGTGCGCGGCAAACCCTCTACCCCGAACAGCAGGCAACCGAGCAACATCAATAGCGGCATCCCCAGCAATCGCAACAGCGCACCCAGCGCAACCAGTCCGCGATGATCCTGGATCCCGCCGAGATGAATACCCGCCCCTACCGTCAGCAGACCGAGGCCGAGCGCACCGCTGCCAATAATATCAGCGATGTTATACAACAGCGGCGCGAGCCCCAGACCGGTTATATTCAGAAATGCCCCCAGCGCACAGGCCAGGATAAACGGGTTCCTGACAAGCTTTCCGAGCACCTGCATAAGGTCACTCTCTGCTTCACCATAGTGTGCCAACACAATGATATTTATAATATTCAATGGCGGAATAATCACGGCCATGGTGACCGCCATATAGGCCACCCCGGCATCACCGATCAGCAGCCCGACAATCGACAGGGCAATAAAACCGTGCCAGCGGGTCGCCCCCTGCACGAGACTGGAAAAGGCAGCGGGTGATACCGTGAAGTAACGATGCAGCAGTGGATACGACAGCAACAACAAGGCGGTCATGCTGAAGATGGCAAACAGCAGTGCCGCGGAGAAACGCACGATTTCGGCAGAGCCGATATCCGCTACTGCCAGTGTCTTCACCAGCAGCACCGGGAACAGGACGAAGTAACAGAGGTTTTCAAGCCCGTGCCAGGCTGACGCCTCCAGCAGCGAGGAATGCCGCAGGTAATAGCCCAGCACGATGACGGCAAACACCGGCAACAGCGCAGAAATGACCAACAGCATGTCAGGATTTACTCAACGCAACCGGCGCAAGCAACAAGCAGCAACCCGGCGTCTAAAACGAGTCTTCAACAACCAGCTCGTCGAGCGGTAATTGTCCCGGTTTCGGCCAGGGTTCCTTGATACCTTTACCAATAGCCACCATTGGACCCATCACGTAGTCCTTCGGTAACTTTATCAATTCGGCTACCTGTTCAATCTCGTAACCGATCATGGGACAGGACTGATAGCCCATATCCTGCGCGGCCAGCATCAGCGTCTGCATCGCCATCCCGATCGAGCGCTGTGCTTCATCACGCTGCAACCACTCTCGCCCTTCATGAAACGGCCCCATCCAGTTAACCAGCAAGTCAGCAATATCATCCGGCGCATTGACCCAGTATCTTTCCGGGCTGTTTGCCCACGCCCTGACGTCTGCGGTAAAAAGAATCAGTAACGAGGCATCGGTTATCTGTGACTGGTCTTTACCGAACTCCTTGCGCAATCGCGCGCGCAGTGCCGGATCACGGAATATCAGCATGCGCCAGTGCTGGGCGTTAAAACTGGTTGGGGCCTGGATCGTCGCTTCCAGCAAGGTGTGTTCTTCTTCTGCAGTCAGGCTGTATTCGGCATCAAAGGCTTTCACGGCGCGACGTTTGTAGATGGCTTCAATTGTATTCACAGTATCTCCTTGAATAATATATGGACAGACCTACACTTTTTTGACAAATTGTGACTTCAGCTGCAGTGCACCGACACCCGGCATCCTGCAGTCGATGTCATGATCCCCTTCTGCCAGGCGGATATTCTTCACCCTGGTCCCTACCTTGATAACAACGGACGAACCCTTAACCTTCAGGTCCTTTATGACAGCCACCGTATCACCGTCCGACAGGGTATTACCGTTGCAATCGACAACGCCTGCATCGGCAGCTGCCGCAACCGGTTCGAAAGCGGATGACCATTCATTGCCGCACTCGGGGCAGACGAACATTGACCGGTCTTCATAGGTAAATGCCGAGCCACATTGCGGACATTCCGGAAGTTCACTCATACTATAATCCACTCCAGCACCTTGACCACCACAAACAATCCCAGCAACACCACTGCCATGGTAAACCCCAGATAAAGCAGCGCCTTGTTCAGACTCTCGGGTTTATCGGTAATACTGTCTGCAATGCTGTTAAATTCGTCCATATCGACTTTATTCACAACCTCGTAATCCGGATCCCGAATCAGCTGCAGGGCTTCCTCCAGTTGTTCGTCGAGGTAGACCCACAGAGCGGGCTCGGTCATCAAAAACGGCGTAATCATACGCGCCGTATTCTCACCATTTATGAGCGCCGGTATACCATTCGTCTCCAGCAAATCTTTCAGCACATGCAAGCGGCTGGCATCGACACTTTTCGTAACCAGCTTCATTTATACAGCGCCCTCTATTTCCTGCCGTGCAACGGCCTGTACTCTAAAGCAATTAAAAGTCAGGGCGGCAGCAAAAGCCTGTTCAAATACGACAGCAATGTGTGGCGTTAACGGCCCTCCATTGTTACAGCTTCCCCGTGCCACGTATGTGAATGACAAGTCGTATACTGCATTCTGGTGATTAAATTCCTGCAT
>Ga0316189_10001255_pt1 | contig 25213 bp, 20 predicted proteins | sample LowCovwburrow_MG_FD_204930 | JGI IMG/M metagenome (GOLD analysis project Ga0316189, IMG submission 204930) | Coastal sediment microbial communities from Maine, United States - Lowes Cove worm burrow | ecosystem: Environmental > Aquatic > Marine > Coastal > Sediment | place: USA: Maine... | reverse complement strand
CAGCGAGCTACAAAAGAGCGAAAGACATTCATGCCTTCTATTTCGTTTTCGTTTAGGGCTTGGTGATAGCCATGCGCATAGCGATCGTATTTACTGTTCAGAGATATTAGAGAGGATTGAAACGCTGCAATAGCTTTATAAATCTCATTGAGCGCGATAGAATATTCTTTTTCATTTTTAGAAAAAGCCTCCGCAAACATCTCTTTGTATTCTACTATGGAGTTAAGTGTTTCCAAAAGGTTTTCAGGGGTATTGTTCATTTCTTCTTCCGAAAACAAAGGGCCTTTTACTTGTTCTTCCAGGGAAGTAGCTCGCCCGTCCCAGAAGAGTTTTTTTAAATACGCAACATTCCAAAGCGATGGAGCTGCTCGTTTCAGTTTTTGATTATTATTCCCAATACTTGTGGCCATTCCATCGCTGAAACCCTTATTTGGGTCATGACAACTGGCACATGATATGGTTCCATCACCAGAAAGTACTGGGTCGAAGAATAAATATCTTCCTAAATCGATTTCCTGTGGTGAAAAACCATCACGAATTTCAGGAAGGCCCGTTTGAAGGCCGCCAACCCCAATATTATTTGGAGAGTCGTACTGCATATATAAATTTTGGGCAATACACTCGTTATTCGTGTTTCGTTTAAAACCAGGTGGACAATTGGCACTTAATTTTGGAACGTTTTCATAAGTTTCTGAATGATTTTCGGGAAGTGCCAACAGCAAGATAAAGAGCAAAAGAAGCCCTGAGATACTCGATTTTAAAATGACATTTTTATTCATCATTTATCCTTGAAGACCTATTTATGGATTTAGTAATTCAACCACCTAATAATTGGTTGGTACTGCGAATTAATAATAATTAAGGTTAGAATACTGAGTTTTTAGAGCTTTTGTTATAAAAAGGTCCTATGCTGTGACTAATGGGACGTTTTTAATTCAAGGGCTTCTTCGAATTGATCTTTATAACCCAACGAAACGGGAAGTATTTCTTCTGGTGCGTGCTGCACCAACAACTGGTATCCTTTTCGAGTTTTTTTGAAAGAGGAAATCTTGTGTTTGTTGACCATATAGGAGCGGTGAATGCGCATAATACTTGAGTCCGTAATTTTTGCCTCTAGTTCTTTCAAACTAACACGTACCAACTCTTTTGAAACTGTATCGCCCTTTAAATAATAGATGTCCAAATAATTACCAGAAGATTTGATATATAGTAGTTGGTCGTAATTTAAGGCCAAAAGAACTTTATTATTTTCTCCCGTAATGGTCAAAAGTTCGTTGTCAGTATTTGTCGGTGATAAGTTATTGGGTTCAAATTTTTTAAAGGAATAAAATTTATGACTTAGCCCTAAATACCAAATAAACAAAAGATATGGGCCAACCATAACAAGTACGATATATCTTGCGGTTCGATAAAATTCGCGAAGTATTTCGTTAAATGTCTCTAAGGGTGGACTGTATGCCAAATAGATACCTAATGTTATCAAAAGAACTTCAATAAACCCCAATAGGATTAAGCTTGACACCTTGATTTTTTTAAACCCGAGAAGAGGGCGTAAAACGAACTGAGTAAGCAATAGAACTCCAGTACCAATGCCAACATAGCCTAGGTAGTGACTTTCACCCCATTGGCTCATATTAAATGGTGCATAAACTGTTAAAAAAATAAAAATGAACAAAAATAGGAAGCCAATGAGCATAAACTTACTTCTAGAAGAGTCCAGATAAGGCAAGTCTTGCTTGATTAAGCTTATGATTCGGTTCATTTTATTTTAATGAGTAACCTAAACGGTTTATCACTAAATATAGCGTAAAATCGACAATTATTTAAACCTGGGGTAGACAGAAATTATAGGTTCGAGTTTTTCATATACCGTTTAATTTTAAATCAAAGCTAAAGAAGACTACCGAAAAAAATAGTTTAGACCTTGTGGTTGCTACAAAAGGGCTTGTTTAAAAAGACCGTTTATAAATTTGTAGAACTATGGTTTATCCCAATTCCTGCTTAAAAAACGCAATTGTACGGCCCCACGCCAACTCAGCGGCAGCCTTATCATATCTCGGGGTAGAGGTATTATGAAACCCATGGTTTACATCGGGGTAGGTATAGGCCACATATTGTTTGTTATTTTTCTTTAGGGCTTCTTCATAAGAGGGCCAACCGGCATTGACACGTTCATCAAGCCCTGCAAATTGAAGCATTAATGGGGCATTGATTTTATCGATATCTTCGGTGGGTTGACCCCCATAAAAAGGAACGGCCGCTGCCAAATCAGAAACTTTTACGGCCATCATATTTGAGATCCACCCGCCGAAACAAAATCCGACAACACCGATTTTACCACTACAGTCCTTATGATTTTTAAGGTACTGGTAGGCAGCAATAAAATCTTCCAACATTTTGTCACGGTCTCGTTTTCGTTGCATTTCACGTCCTTCGTCGTCATTTCCTGGATAACCGCCGAGTGGGCTGAGAGCGTCTGGTGCCAGTGTGATAAAACCATCCAATGCTGCTCTTCGTGCGGTATCTTCCACATAAGGGTTCAAGCCTCGGTTCTCATGGACTACAACGATTCCACCCAATTTTCCTTTTATATTTTTAGGTTTCGAAAGTAATCCCTTAATACTTCCTCCACCTTTTGGCGATTCGTAACTGATATAGCCAGAATCTAAATTAGGGTCATCTTGCTTGACCAGTAGGGTATCTTTATAATTGGGCATTAAAAAACCCATCAACGAGGCCACGGTAATACCACCAACCGCATACAGTGAAAGCTTTTCGATAAACTCACGTCGCTGTAACTTGTTGTGTGCGTAGTCGTCGTACAGGTCAAAAACCTCTTGTTTGATTTCTTCTTTTTTTAGTTCTTTCATGATTGCAAGTATTAGTCGGCTGATTTATAAATGAACTCAATAATTCTATCGGCATTGATAAAGCCCTGACCATGGGTTTCGTCCCACTCTTTTGAAAGGCCAAGTTTTTGAGTTTCTTCCAACGAATTGCCTTCGTTTCTAGATTTTATCACACGCTCTCGCAGTGTTATCAATAGATTCTTGTAACTTTCCAAATCTGATTTTGAAGAAATACCGCCATGACCAGGAATTATCTTAGTTGAATCATCAACTATGCCCAACGCCATTGTTACATTAGAAATCAACCCGTCAATATCACCCCCGGAATTTAGATCTATGTATGGGTAGCGACCACTGAAAAAGTTATCACCCATATGAATTACGTTATCCTCGGGAAAGTAATAATAGGCATCACCATCTGTATGGGCGGGGTTTACATACATAGCATGAAGGCTTTTGCCATTCCCCAAATGTAAGGTCATCTTATCACTAAAAGTTACGACAGGTAGTGCTTGCTTTGGATTGGGCTTATCCGCAGCAACCATTCTTTTACGAACGTTGTCATGAGCAAATATCAAAGATCCGGCATTGGCTAGGTTTTCGTTACCCCCCGTATGATCACCGTGCATATGGGTATTAAGAACAAAATTGACCGGTCTGTCTGTCAACGTTTTTACATGCTCCACGATTTTTTCGGTCAATGGGCCAAATTGATCATCAATAAGGTAGGCAGTATCTTCGCCGATGGCCAAACCGATATTACCTCCTGAGCCAAATAGGGCATAGACGTTATCTGTAAGTTTTTCAGAGGTAATCTGCACATCGCTAAAGTCTCTTTGGGCATTGAGGCTAGTAACAAGTACCAAGCTAAATAAGAAGCCGATTTTTTTCATTTTCAAAAGAATTTTGTCTTTTTTAAAGATACGGAAACACAATAGATATTTCGTAGAAATTCAGTTTTAGCGAATTAGCTGTTTCATAAATTGCTCTTTATAAGCCCTGCCAATGGGGAGCGCTGTTTTTTCATTCAAACGGACCTGGTTACCCACAATTTTTTCAATTTTGGAGGTATTTACGATGTATGATTTATGTATTCTGATAAACTTTTTTGAATCTAGATATCCTTCCCAATATCGAAGGGGTTCTTGCGATAAATGTTTTTTTTCCTTAGTAAATATTTCGGTATAGTCGGCATCCGATTGGATGAACAAGATGTCGACTACATCAACTTTAATATGCTCGTAACCCGATTTGATAAAAAGTACATCAGGGGAAGCTAAATTTTCTGCTAAATTTTCTTGCGCCGATTGCCCTGACTTTGGTGACGGTACCTTAGATACCGCTTGCACAAAACGTTCGAACGAAAAAGGTTTTAGTAAGTAGTCGACCACATCATATTCATAACTTTCCAATGCATAATCAGAGAAAGCAGTAGTCAAAATTACATTTGGTTTATGGGATAAGGTTTTCAAAAAATCGATGCCCGAAATCTTTGGTAAATGAATATCCAAAAAAATCAGGTCTATGGGTTCTGTTTTCAGAAAATCCATTGCTTGAAGGGCATCGGCAAAAGTAGCCTTCAAATCTATATTTCCGATGTCGATGATATACTTCTTTAGTACCCGCTGTGCAGGTGGCTGATCTTCGATGATGATACAACGTATCATGTAGGGTCTTTTTTTAACTGCATTTTCAAGATTACAGTATATAACTCATCACTTTCTTTTATAATCAATTCATGTGCATCGGGATACAAGATTTGCAACCGCTTTTTTACATTCTGTAAACCGATTCCTTTAGAAAGGTTATTGGTATTCCCCAACGATAGGAACGAATTCTTGCATTCAAATTCTAACATTCCGTTATCCGTAACTTTGATATCGATGTCAATATAGATATCCTTCGATTGGCTTGCCGTACTGTGCTTAAAGGCGTTTTCGATAAATACCGTTAAGATTAACGGTGCGATTCGGTAGTTTGATTGAATATTTTTCGTTTTAAACGTAACCTTCCCACGCTCTTCGATTTGCAGTTCGTTCAATTTGGTGAAATTTTTCAGGTGTTCTATTTCCTTCGGAACTGCCACGAAGTTCTCCTTACAGTCGTACAGCATATAGCGAAGTACCGAAGAAAGCTCTAATATTATAGAAGGTGTTTTTGGAGATTTTTCTATGGCGTACGAATATAGATTGTTTAGGTTATTAAATAAAAAATGGGGATTAATCTGTGATTTCAAAAATTGTAGCTCACTCTCCTTGACAGACGACTGTAGTTCTTCGACTTCCAATTGTTTTTTCGAAGCATCCCATGCAAATTTGAAACCGGCAAGTATCGTGATTACTGGCATCACGTCTAAGAGGCTATAAATTAGCCCAGGAAATCGTGTTCCCCTCGTATCAGGGTAATATATTTTCTCGAGAACGAATTCTTCAATAATTATAATACCGGCAACGATAATAATGACAAAAAGAAAAAACGTTATGTAATTCTTTTTATAGAAAAAACGGGGTAATAGCACATAATTGATGATAAGCGCACCAACGGAATAGTTTAAAAAAGCGAATACTTTATACGGATGTATTTGAGGCTCGTTTTTGTCAAAAGAAAAGAAAAGAAAAAGAACAATATGAAGTAATACCTGAAATAGAGCCTCTTTCGTGGTGCTATTGAAAAAAGATTGTTCTGGTGCCATATGTCAAAAGTAAGGTTTTATGGCAATTCACATTTTCCAAAAACCGCCATCGACACATTTGTTGGGGTAAACGCCATTTTATGGGGTATTTGTCGTTTAGGGCACCATCGCTGTCGTTCACAGAAAATTCATCATCGACTTGAAATATAAATCTAAAATTTGCCTTTAAAGTTTAAATTTGTAATCCATGAAATATAGAATACTTTTTGGTCTCCCATTTTTATTTTTGCTTCTAAATGGTTCTACCATTGCTGCCCAAACAGTTACAACTAGCATCATCGGTAAGGTAATCGATTCTAGCGAAAGGCCGATTGAATTCGCAACAGTTCTCGTTGCGGACGAAGAGACAAAAAAGCCTATTGAGGGTACGACCACACTTGAAGACGGCAGTTTTACCTTAGAAACGAAAGCCGACAACTTTTATATAGAGATTAGCTTTCTTGGATTTCAGACAAAGACCTTTGCGCAACCGCCCGCTAAGAATACAGCTATCGATTTAGGTACGGTGACCCTCAACGAAGATGCGGAGCAGTTGCAGGAGGTTGTGGTAGAAGGTGAAATCTCACGTACAGAATTTAAATTGGATAAACGGGTTTTTAATGTCGGTAAGGATTTAAGTACTACGGGTGCCAGCGCATTGGATGTATTGAACAATGTACCTTCGGTAAACGTCAACATCGAGGGTCAAATTAGCTTACGTGGTAGCCAAGGGGTTCAAATTTTGATAAATGGGAAGCCCTCGGTGATAGCCAGTGAACAAGGCAATACCCTGGGCACGATTACTGCTGATATGATAGATCGGATTGAAGTAATTACAAATCCATCTGCAAAATATGATGCCGAGGGAACTTCTGGTATTATAAATATTGTTATTAAAAAGGAACAACGTAAAGGTTTGAACGGTTCGGTTTCTGTAAATGCCGGAGCACCAGATGCAAATAGTGTAGGTGTAAGTCTTAATCGTCGGAGTGAAAAGTTTAATTTATTCAGTCAACTGGGTGTCGGAGTACGTGAGCTTCCTGATGATAGAATAAACCGTAACGTCGATTTGGTGAACAATACAACGGTACTTTCTACGGGTACGGAATTCAGAAATGAAACCTACTATAACATGGTCTTGGGAACCGATTATTATATCAATGATTACAATGTGTTGACCCTCTCTGGAAATTTTGCGATGGAACTTGAAGATCAACCTTCGGAGACAAATTTTGCCTCTTTGGATGCGGCTAACGAAATCACCTCTGAATGGCGACGTACCGAGGTTACAGAGGCCAAGAACCCAAAACTTCAATTCGAGCTGCAGTATAAAAGTGACTTCAATGGTGATGAAGATCACTCGCTTGTTTTCAGTTCGTTAGGCAGTTTTTTCGGTAAGGATCAATCGTCTGACTTTCTTGATGAATCAATTAGTGGAGCGGACAAAGATGCGCAACAAAAGACACGTACCGATTTCAAGGAAGGTGTATTTACGTTTAAGTTAGACTATACTAGACCATTCTCAAAAAAATGGAAACTGGAGTCGGGCGCCCAATACGTCTTGAACGATGTGGCAAATGATTATGAGGTCAATGACTTCATTAACGGAGATTTTGTTAATAATGCTGGACTGACCAATGTATTTGAATTTAATCAAAATGTATTAGGCCTTTATAGTACAACTTCCTATGAGGGTGAAAAATGGGGCGTAAAGGGGGGCTTGCGTTTTGAGCAAACCAATCTTAATACGCTATTGGCCACTACCAATGAAGCAAATGAGCAAAATTACAACAACCTGTTCCCCAGTTTTCATACATCGTATAAGTTTACCGATAAAATTTCGCTACAAGCGGGCTATTCAAAGCGGGTATATAGACCTAGAATGTGGGATTTAAACCCGTTCTTTAATATTCGTAACAACTTTAGTATCCGTCAGGGCAATCCTGATTTGCAACCCGAATTTACCGATTCTTATGAGATTAACAGTATCTATATTTTAGGCAAAGCGTCATTAAATCTAGGGGTCTACCAACGTTATACTACCGATGTAATCGAACGAATATCAACGTTTGAAAACAATGTGAATACTGTACGGCCAGAGAATATAGGTCAGAATGATGTAACTGGCATAGAGTTCAATGCCAAATACAGTCCTGTTAAATGGATGACGCTCAACGGGGATTTCAACTATAGTCAGTTTAAACGTGTGGGTAGTTTTGAAAGTACCGTTTTTGATTTTAATGGCAATCAATGGTCATCAAAACTGATGACGAAACTAAAGTTGCCAGCTGATTTTGAATTGGAGTCGACCGGCACCTATCAGTCTAGTGTTGAAACCGTGCAGGGCACTCAAAGCGACCAACTATTTATGGATCTTGGGATACGTAAAAACATACTCAAGGGTAAAGCGGTACTTAATTTAAGTGTACGAGACCTATTCGCTTCCCGCGTAGACGAGAATCAAATTGCTCAAAGCGATTTTGAAGTCTATAGCCGTCGCCAACGGGGTACTTTTGTAGCTTTTGGTTTTAGCTACGGTTTTGGTAAAGGTGAGGCGATGCAATATTCCGGTCAACGAAGAAGATTTTAATACTAATAGGTTTACAGATAAATGGGAAGACAGACAGAGCAAAAAATGCGTACCTACCACAGGTATTTGGGTTTCTTTTTGGCTGGAATAATGGCTATGTATGCCATCAGTGGCATTGTTTTAATTTTTAGGGATACCGATTTTTTGAAGAAAGAAGTAGAGACCCAGCAAGAATTGGCTCCTGGCTTGGCGGTAAAAGAATTAGCGCTAGCTTTAAAGAAAAAGAGTCTCAAAATCGATAAAGAAGAAGAGGGTATACTGCATTTTGCAAACGGCACCTACGACAAGAAAACAGGGGTAGTTATGTATACCGAAAAAAAATTACCCTTTGTAATGGATAAGATGACCAAGATTCATAAGGCAAAATCAAGCCAGCCACTTTTTTTCTTGAATATATTGTTCGGTGGGGGGCTATTTTTTTTCGTGATATCAGCTTTTTGGATGTTCAGCCCGAATACACCTATTTTTAAAAAAGGACTTTATTTCACTTTTGGCGGAATACTCCTTACCTTGATTTTATTATTTGTTTAATTGCTTATCTTAAAAAGATACTTAAAGAAACCGAGACTCTAAAAAAAAACTAGCTTACCAAAGTATTATTTTTTTGTTCTTTTTCTTTAAAGTTTTTCACCAATTCGAGCGCATCGGGTACGACATCGCCCCATAGTACAATTAATGCACCCTTTTGTGCATTTTCTATAGCATAGTGAATAGCCTCTTTTTCGGAAGGAATCACCGTGATTTTCTTTTCAAGGAATTTAGCTAAGATTGCTTTTTTGCTTGTGCTTCGTACCCGGCTCATCTTTAATGTATCATCGTACATCGTTTTCGAGCCCCCAGCTTTCTATGTTTTTACTCCAATGGATTTAGTTTTAAGTATAGAATTGATAATCATCTGCGCGTGCACCCTAGAATTTTCGATAAACCACTTATGGGTTTCCATTCCACCACAGATAACCCCGGCCAAATATAGTCCTGATACGTTGGTTTCCATGGTTTCGGGATTGTAGGTCGGAAGCCTTTTTTCATCTTGGGAAAGTTCGATGCCAATACGTTCTAAAAATTCAAAGTTGGGCATGTAGCCGGTTAATGCAAGAACGAAGTCGTTTTCCAAAGTGATTGTGCCATCCGGAGTTTCTATGAAAATCTCAGTTTTCCGAACTTCCTTTAATGTTGAATTGTAATACACTTTTATACTGCCCTCTTCGATACGGTTGATAATATCGGGGCGTACCCAATACTTTACACGCTGACCGACTTCTGAGCCTCTTATGATTAAAGTTACTTCCGATCCTTTTCTCCAACACTCCAAAGCTGCATCGATGGCCGAGTTGCTCGCCCCGACCACGGCTATTTTTTGACTGGCGTAAAAATGGGGATCTTTATAATAGTGTGATACTTTTGCCAAATTTTCCCCAGGAATACCGAGTGTATTCGGTAGGTCATAAAATCCTGTAGCAACAATTACTTTTGGCGAAGTATAGGTCTTCTTATTGGAAATAACGGTAAAAATACCCTCGGTTTTCGCAACGGTTTCTACTTTTTCAAAAAGATGGATATTCAATTGGTTCGAGGTAACGATTCTTCGGTAATATTCCAAAGCTTCATTGCGCTTGGGTTTGGCCTCCGCACTAATAAAAGGGATATCATCGATTTCGAGTTTTTCCGATGAAGAAAAAAACTGCATGTTTATGGGGTAATTGAAAAGCGAGTTTACTATCGGTCCTTTTTCAAGTATGATATAGCTAAGTCCCTTTTGTTTAGCCTCTAACCCACAGGCAATGCCTATAGGACCACCTCCTATAATTACAATATCGAATTTTGACATTAAGCTACTATTTCTTTTAGTTCTTTGATTGTTTTGGTAGGCTTTTCACTTTTAAAGACAAAACTGCCAGCTACAAGTACATCAGCTCCGGCCTCTACCAACGCTTTTGCATTTTTTGAAGTCACACCCCCATCGATTTCAATCAAGGTTTGAGCACCTTTTCTCTGAATCAATTCTTTTAATGCGCTTACCTTTTCATAGGTATTCTCGATAAATGACTGTCCGCCGAATCCGGGATTGACACTCATTAAACACACCAAATCAATATCCATTATACTATCTTCCAAGAGATGAATACTCGTATGCGGATTTAATGCTACCCCGGCCTTCATACCTTCTGCCTTAATAGCTTGAATAGTTCTGTGCAAATGCGTACAAGCTTCATAATGGACTGTAAGGTTGGTGGCTCCTAATTCGGCAAATGTATTGATGTACCGGTCCGGGTCGATAATCATCAAATGAACATCTAAAGGCTTGGTGGCATGTTTAGAAATGACCTTGACTACAGGCATTCCGTATGAAATATTGGGTACGAAGACCCCGTCCATAATATCGATATGATGCCAGTCTGCCTCACTATGGTTGACCATTTCAACATCACGTTGCAAGTTGCCAAAGTCGGCGGCCAAAAGGGAAGGGGCAATTTTTGTTTTGCTCATTTGATAATTACTCTTGAGAATTTATACAAAAGTAATGAATTGCCACTTTACCATGCCAAGACAATTGGCAAATGATGTTCGGCTAAAAATGTTCTTACACCTGATTGTTCTACACATAGTTTTCAACCTGTAAAATCATTTTTGCTCGATAAGCAGACCTCTTTGAAGCTATTTTTGATAGCGTTTTAATTTGCTATTTTGTAAGGTCTAATGTATGGCAACCAACTAAATTATTTTTATTTCGATGGCCACTAAAATGGGCCGGATTGTCTGAATTGATGGTTAGCCACTAATTTTTTATCTCCTTTTACAGGAGGCATACCACAAAGTTTTGAAGGTCGGTTTTCAGCGACTTCTAGCAACGTATTACTATAAAAATTTGTTAGTTTCTAGATTTTTTTATGTTCATTGAACAGCTTCTTTACTGGTATAAACTTCATGGTTCTTATCGCCACCCGCCCTAAGATAAAGATTGAGTGCCATAATTTCATTTTTATTCAAACGGTTCAATAGGCCTGAAGGCATTGGGCTAATGGGTGAAAGTTCACGTTTGGTAATGTTGCTCTTTGACAATTTTACCGTATAGCTTTCGTTAAATGGATTGGGTGCCAAAGAAATCGAATCGCCTTCTTCCGATAAAACACGACCGGCAATTTTATTACCGTCATTGGTATGAAATAGCGTGTGGGCATATTGATCCGAGATTTCGTCATTGGGGCTGAATATGGCATACATCATTTCGTACGTACTGAATTTGGTATGGGCCTGTGTCAGATCAGGACCTGCGGCACCACCTTCGCCACGCATTCTGTGGCACATAATGCACATACCTGCTTTAAAGGCGCGTTCGCCATCGGCAAAAGTACCTTCAAAACTATCCATACCACCCCCCCATAGCATGTAGTTCATATCTTTACCGCTATAGTTTTCTCCAGGCCCAATGGGTTGAGGTAAATCGGCTACGGCAGTAGACGGCGAATACACACCGGTTAACTCTTGAAAATATTCCTTTTCATTATCCGGCACATGGGTCATGGCCTGCAAGCGTACATTTTCGATACCGGCTTTAAAGCTCAAACCGCCCTGCGCATTCATAACATCATAAAACCACTTAAAATAGTCCTCACGAAGGTCCTTCGTCCAACCTTTGTCTGCATGACTTAAAAGTACCCCATAAAAAATAGATTCACTGGGAGGCATTTTTGCCATAATTTCACGAATGAGCGGTCCATATTGTTCACTGCGCAAGGATGTTTCTTCAGAAAGCAAATTGTCCGAGGCCGTTGTTTTCTGCTCGGTATGCCTTTTTAATAGTTTTACCAAAGCCTCGGTAGTGCCATCTGCTTTTAGATACAATAACAATTGTCCGAGCTCACGGTTCATGGCATTGTCAGCATGTGGAAAATACCTCTTTAATCTTTTTGCCGTGGCCAATCGATCGGCCGTATTGGGTTGACCCATTCTAATGAATAGCAATTCATAACTTCTCAGTAGGTTCAATTGCTGCTCTGCCAACTGCGTTTCTAAAGTAATCGGATTGAGTTTACGTAGAATTTGCGATTGTAACGACGCATCTCCTTGCCGTGCCAATGCAATACTCCCTTCTATAATTTTTACAGCATCTTTTTCAGATAGAAAGCGAGCTACCCATTGGTCAACGGGTTGATTTTCTAAAGCGATACGCGATGCGTACCGTATGAATCGGTCTTCGTGGTTCAGATTTTCCCATGCCAAGGCTATGCCCTCTTCCGATTGCTCTGAATGGTATTTTTCAATGGAATGCCGTAATTTTCTTAAGTTTTCAGCCTCGTTATCCGTGGTGTTTTTTGCTGGGGCCTTATCGTCTCCAGTATATCGGAGTCGGTACAAATGCGAATTTATTCTGCGCCCTCCGGTAGCAAAATAGAGGTTGCCATCGGCGCCCGCAATCATATCGGTTAGGGGTAGGGGTGTACCGGAAAGAAATTCTTCACGCTCGGCGATATAGCTACTTCCCTTTGTTTTCAAATCGATAAAATAAACGGTGCCAAAGCTCCAATCTACTATCAAAAGTCCGTTTTTATATCTGGCAGGAAAATTTAATTTTGACCCGGAGAGCACGGCCGTAGGGGAGCCTTGCTCGAGATTGTGTACCGCTGGTAAAGCATCGGGATAATATTCAGGCCATTTGCCCGATCCTGTTCGCCAACCGTATTCGCTTCCGCTGGTGACATGACAAATTCGTGTTGGACGGTACCATGGCATTCCGATATCCCATTCCATATCGGCGTCGTAGGCAAACAATTCGCCATCTTGGTTAAAGGCAATATCAAAGGCATTCCGATATCCAGCGGAAATTAATTCCCATTCCGTACCCTCGGGATTGAATTTCGTAATCCAGCCGCCCGGAGCCTTCACTTCATTTGCATGCCCCCTGGCATCTAAATAGGGTTCGAAAAGGTTGTCTTCGCCCCAATTTACGGGAAGCCTACTGTGCTCTAAAAGTGATTCAGGAATCAAGGTGTGATTTCCAGCAATAAAGTAAATTTCTTTTCCATCGGGAGAGAGTACAAAGCTATGTGGGCCATGTTCGCCTTGGCCTTCCAGCTTCAAGAGCATATCAACCTTGTCTAATTCGCCATCATTGTCCGTATCGGTAATTCTGTAAATTCCGCTACCCTTTTCTTGAACGTCAGGTATATCATCGTCCCATTTTTTATTAACCGCAACATATAGGCTGTTAAAGGCCCAGAGCAAACCATGAGCTTCGCCGATTTCGAGATTGAGGGAATCAACATCTTTTGGATTTAGAACATTTCCTTCAGATGGTGTTTTGAATTTGTAGATCTGGCCGTACTGATCACAGGAGAACATTGTATTGTCTGGACCTTGCGCCAAGGCGACCCAGGAGCCCTGTTCATTGCCACTGGGATGATATAGGTCTTCAAGAACGAAACCATCTGGCAGGTTAAATGTTATTGGTTTTTCTTCCTCTAAAAGTGCGGTAGTGGTGTCGGTTTTACAGGAAAAGAAGAAGCAAGTCAGTGTGACTAGAGCAGAAATGGTCTTAATTATGCGCATATTGAAATTCTATAAGATGTTTGTTATAAAAGTAGTGAAAACTGATTTTAAAAAATAGAGTTTCGCTGTTATATGCAAGGGACCAGTTCTTGAAAAAATTTCTACTGAATTTGTCGCAGGCCTTCATAGATGGCGATACCTACGGAATTGGCTAAATTCAAACTGCGAATGTGCTTACTAAACATCGGAATTTTGTAAAGCTTATCCTGATTTTTTTCTATCAGATCTTTGGATAGGCCCACAGATTCTTTGCCAAAAATCAAAAATAAGTTGTCTTGATAGTTGATAGACCAATGGTCTTTTTCACCATGGCTTGAAAAGAACACCATGTTCTTGTCTTTATGAAGGAGAAAAAATTCACTGGCACTCTCGTATATGAAAATGGAAATATGTGGCCAGTAGTCGAGCCCAGCTCTTTTTAAGCGTTTATCGTCTATTTCGAAACCAAAGGGTTTGATTAAATGCAGGGTCGAACCTGTGGCGAGCGCCAATCTGCCAATATTTCCGGTATTATTCGGTATTTCAGGTTCTACTAAGACGATATTAAAGGGCATTCAAGATTTATTTTTTAAGGGATTTCAAATATAACCGTTCTACTTTTTCACGGGCCCAAGGCGTTTGGCGCAAAAATTTCAACGAAGACTTAATAGAGGGGCTGCTTTTAAAACAATTAATGTTTATGCGGTCAGCAAGTTCTTCCCATGTATATTGTTGGGTAAGCTGTTCAAGTATGTCGACCAATTTCACTCCATGTAATGGATTGTTAGGTTGGTTTTGTGTTATACCATTTTCCGTACTCATATATTTAAATTCGGCGATTTGTAATTCTATTCCTTTAATTTTCTGTTAAAATGTCAAATAATTGTACACTTTTTCTAAGTGCCTAAAATGAAAAAACTCCGGTAATCAGCCGGAGTTTATTCATCAATCAAAAAACGAACAGTCATGATAAACTGTTGTTACCGATAAAATTACAATTTATATGCCAAATTTCCAATTTAAGGATTATTTAACTTGTAATTTCATTTTTTGTCACCTATCCGAGATAGGTTTTCAATATTTTACTTCTTGAAGTATGCTTCAATCTTCGTATTGCTTTTTCCTTGATTTGGCGAACCCTTTCCCTAGTTAGGTCAAAAGTTTCACCGATTTCTTCCAAGGTCATTGAATGTTGTCCGGCAAGACCGAAATACAAACGAATCACATCAGCTTCCCTTGGGGTCAAAGTTTCCAAAGCACGTTCAATTTCGGTACGTAGCGATTCATGCAAAAGCTCTTTGTCAGGATTTGGCGATTCGCCACTACGAAGTACATCGTATAGGTTCGAATCTTCACCATCGATAAGAGGTGCATCCATCGATACGTGACGGCCTGAGTTTTTAAGGGACTGCTTTACGTCCTCTACGGTCATATCCAATTCTTTTGCAATCTCTTCCGGGGAAGGCATACGTTCGTGTGCCTGCTCCAAAAAAGCAAAAGTTTTGTTGATTTTATTTATCGAACCGATTTTATTCAAAGGCAAACGCACGATACGTGACTGTTCGGCCAATGCCTGCAAAATTGATTGGCGGATCCACCAAACGGCGTAGGAGATAAATTTAAATCCTCGGGTTTCGTCAAAACGCTGTGCAGCCTTAATCAGACCAAGGTTGCCCTCATTGATTAAGTCCGGTAAAGTAAGGCCTTGGTTCTGATACTGCTTGGCGACCGATACCACGAATCGAAGATTGGCCTTTGTCAGTTTTTCAAGAGCGATTTGATCGCCTGCCTTGATGCGTTGTGCCAATTCTACTTCTTCGTCAGCGGTAATCAAGTCTACTTTGCCGATTTCTTGCAAGTACTTGTCCAAAGATGCGGTCTCTCTGTTGGTGACCTGTTTTGTAATTTTAAGCTGTCTCATCTAAATAAATTAAGTTCTTTAGAAGTTGTAAAAACAAAATGTTTGAACGCGTTCTTCGCATAGACTGCATATACTTATACGTAAAAAAGATGGAAATGTTACAAATAGGCAAAAAAAACTTGCTTTATTAGTTGAATTACATAAAAAAGCCCCAATAATTTCTATTGGGGCCATAAACATTATCTGATTTTCACCATTTAATCGCGTCTTGGTTTGCGATCGCGATTATCACGGCCTCTACGGTCATCTCTTCCGCGACCACGGTCGTTACTACGCGGGGGTCTCTCTACGTATCCTTCAGGTTTTGGCAATAACGCTTTACGCGAAACCTTATCCTTACGGGTTCGTGGGTCAATACCAATATATTTGATATCGAATACATCGCCCATGTTTACCACATCGGAAACATTTTCAGTGCGTTTCCAATCCAATTCCGATACGTGAAGAAGGGTCTCATTGCCAGGGGCATCCTGATATTCTACTACGGCACCGAAATCTAGCATTTTGATGACCTTTACTTCGTATGTATTGCCTACTTCAGGCTTGAACATAAGTGAATCGATTTTAGCCTGAACGGCTAAGATACCTTCTTCCGAAGTACCCAAAATCTCTACAATACCTTCTTCGGTAACAGGGTCTTCATTGATAACGATAGTACAACCTGTTTCTTTCTGAAGCTCTTGTATCACTTTCCCACCAGGACCGATTAAGGCACCAATGAATTCGTTTGGAATCACACGTGTCACCATTCGAGGTGCATGTGGTTTTACATCGGCATTTGGTGCTGATATGGTATCGGTCAATTTTGTTAAGATATGTAAACGACCATCTCTAGCTTGCTGCAATGCATTTACTAGAATTTCGTAAGACAATCCTTTTACTTTAATATCCATCTGGCAGGCGGTAATTCCGTCTGCGGTACCCGTTACTTTAAAGTCCATATCTCCAAGATGATCTTCATCCCCAAGGATATCCGAAAGGACGGCATATTTTCCAGAATCGCCATCCGAAATCAGTCCCATTGCGATACCGGAAACTGGTTTTATCAATTGTACACCAGCATCCATCAAGGCCATTGTGCCTGAACAAACAGTTGCCATAGAAGAAGAACCGTTAGATTCCAATACTTCTGAAACCACACGAACAGTATATGGACAGTCTTCAGGAATCATTCCTTTCAGAGCACGTTGTGCCAAGTTACCGTGACCAACCTCCCTACGTGATGTTCCACGAATAGGTCGAGCTTCCCCAGTACAAAAAGGAGGGAAGTTATAATGTAAATAGAAAGTCTCTTCACCTTCGTAAGAGGGCATGTCTATTTTGTTTGCCTCTCTTGAAGTTCCCAAGGTTACGGTAGCCAGCGCTTGTGTTTCTCCACGAGTAAAGATTGCCGAACCGTGCGTTGAAGGGAGGTAATCTATCTCGCACCAAATCGGGCGAATCTCATCGGTCTTTCTGCCATCCAAACGCATACCTTCATTAAGGGTTAGGTCTCGCACCGCTGCTTTTTCGGCTTTGCGGTAGTAATCGGAAATCAAATGCCCTTTTTCTTCTAATTCTTCTTCGGAATAGGTGGCTTTAATTTCATCTTTAATGGCTGCAAAGGCGGTGCTTCGCTCGTGCTTCGCAGATCCGGCTTTGGCCACTGCGTACACTTTGTCGTATGCCAAATCGTGGATTTTCTTCTCCAGCTCTCCGTCCTCGGCACCTTGCTCATATTCGCGCACTTCTTTTCTTCCGAAGGCGTCGGCCAGTTTCATTTGTGCGTCAATCTGTTTTTTAATGGCTTCGTGAGCGAATTTAATGGCCTCGACCATTTCCTCCTCGGAAATCTCGTCCATTTCACCTTCTACCATCATCACCGAATCGGCAGAGGCACCGATAATCATATCGATATCGCTTTCCGCCAATTGCGAACGGCTAGGATTGATAATGAATTCACCGTTAACACGGCCTACTCGGGCTTCTGAAATAGCGCATTCGAACGGAAAATCAGATAATTGAATCGCTGCCGATGCGGCCAAGCCGGCCATGGCATCCGGCATGACGTCCTCGTCGTGGGACATCAATTGAATCATTACCTGTGTCTCGGCAGTATAATCCTTTGGGAAAAGGGGGCGCAAAACACGGTCTACCAATCTCATAGTCAATACTTCGCCATCGCTGGGCCGGGCCTCCCTTTTAAAGAAGCCACCGGGATAACGGCCTGAAGCCGCAAACTTTTCACGATAGTCTACCGTAAGGGGTAAAAAAGGCAAATCTTTTTGTTCGTAATTCGATACTACCGTACATAGCATCATACATTTTCCGGATTGTACAACAACAGAACCATGGGCCTGTTTTGCCAGTTTTCCGGTTTCGATAGAAATTTCCCTACCGTCGCCAAGGTCAATGACCTCTCTAAATACTTTTGGAATCATAAAATTGATTTAATACCCGTGCATACGGGATTTTGTTAAACAATGGTCACTCCGCCATTTTTGTTCCTCTGGTCGAAGTCGTTGTGTGTGTTGTGATGACCAATGAAAAACTGTGTGCAGCTTTTTGAATTCGCCTTGTCGAAACAGGGACTTGTACTTAAAAATATACATACGGCCCCGAAGCTTCAAGACAGTATAAAAGCAGGGGCCGAAATTTTTCAGCCCCTGTAATTACTATTTTCTGATGTTCAACTCTTTGATAAGCTCACGATATTTTACAATATCGTTCTTGATCATATAATCAAGAAGGCTACGTCTTTTACCCACTAGGCGTACTAATGACCGCTCGGTATTGTAGTCTTTCTTATTATTTTTTAAATGCCCGGTAAGGTGGTTGATGCGATGTGTGAATAAAGCAATTTGCCCCTCGGTAGAACCTGTGTTCTCTGCTTTTCCGCCGTGTTTCTTAAAGATGTCGGCTTTTATTTCTTTGGTTAAATACATGCCAATATTATTTTAAATGATTTTTATGTATCTGACTGGTTTTCAATCAGGGCGCAAATATAAGATTAATTTTATAATTCTCCACAATTTAGTGCTGTTGATGTCTTCCATTTTTTTGACAGCTTAAACTCCTGTAAACGCTGATGTTAAGAACGTTTTTTATGACTAAGGGTAAAGGTGACTAAGTAGGGTATTTGGTAGTTAGAATGTTTTATGGTTGAATATCAACTGCATATGCCGGCTAATCCTTTTGATATTTTACAAGTCAAATAGTCATAAATCTTTAAAATTATTATTATGAAAAAGAATTTTGGAATGCGAAGTTGTACGGGAGTGTTGTTAGCAATAGCTTTGTTCATTGTTTCCTGTAGTAAAAAGGATTCAACGGATATTGTTGATGATGAATTGGTCGGTGTTGAAGTAATCAGTTCTACTGAGCTTAACGCAAGTGATGAGGTGGAGCTTATTTCGGAAGATATAACCGCCCTAGCCGAAGATATTTATGCGGTAGATGAAATTTCATTTACTCAAAAGGTGTCCTTTAGGTCAGATTTTCTTCCCGATTGCGTTACCATTACCACCATTGTAACAGATAAAAGTATTGAGAAGACCATCGATTTCGGTGATGGCTGTGAGTTGCGCGATGGTAATGTTTTAAGTGGAATTATATTGTTGAGCTATTCGAAAGATATGGAAGCCGTTACAAAAACATTAAATGTCTCTTTGGAGAACTTCACTTTTAACCGGGTGTCGATTGAAGGGGAGGCGAGTATTGGGCGTACCCGTGTCAACGATAATGGAAATCCACAGTCTTTAGCAGAAGCCGACTTTAATGCTGAATGGCCTGAAGGAGAGACCTTGGCTTATAGCGCTAACCGAACCAGGGAATGGATTGAAGGATATGGGTCTGGCATTTGGGAGGATAATGTTTTCTTGATTTCGGGTCAGGCCAAATACGAAGGAAAACTTGGTAACGTTTTTACAAAAAGTACAATTGAACCCTTACGAAGGGAGATGTCTTGTAGGTTTATTGTCAGCGGAATTTTGGAGATTTCAAGAAATGATGCCAAAGCCAGTTTAAATTTTGGTGATGGAAGCTGCGACGCTACAGGAATCTTCACCTACCCTGACGGAACAACCAAAGAAATTTCCTTAAGAAGGTTCCGTAAAAAGTTCCCTCCTAAGTTTCCATTTTAATAGTTGAAAACAGGGTATTGGTTATTAACATTTCGGCACTTTCAAGTTGTTTCTGAAAATCATGAACAACTTGAAAGTGCCGAAATGTACTTAAACAGTTTTTGACTTTGGTATTAGTTAATAACCCTATTTCTGACCAAGTAGCTTTCATCCATTGATAAATAACAATCAGTTTGTTAGACGAATTAGACTTTGTCCAAGACTAATCTTCAAAATAGACGGGGTAAAGGTCGTTTGTATGTAATGTTAAAATGCACAACCAGCGGGAAGCGGTTGTTTCTTCTGTAGGTCTTTAGCGAATTCGACATCAAGTTCGGCTGGAGTAAATCCGTTTTCTACCGAACCTTTTTGAACCATTGCCCCGTAACCGGAGGTATTCATATGGGCCCTCACGTAAATCTGTGTATTCCTTTCTAGTTTAATATTGGTTCCTGAACGGGTAAAGGGCTGCTCGTTTACATGGCTATGAGCTAGTATTCTTCTATGAATAAGATTACCGTCCAAATCGATAACTTCCCACCAATCTGTATATTGGTCGCATCCGGTATCGGGGCTTTCGACTGTCACATTAAATGAATAGGCATTTGAATCGCCGGTAACAGAGACTTTGGTAACCTTTGCCTCGCCCAAAGGTATCTTTGCTAGCTCGTTGACCGCGAACACGGTTTCCTTATCCGTAGAACAAGAGCAAAGCCAAAAGGCTATAACAAAAAAATGCAGTGATTTCATATGAAGACCTTTAAGACCGTATGGCCTTGTTCTCTATCAAATCGATGTACAAGTTAATTTTCTTTTTCAACGTGCTCCGATGTACAATAAAATCTAGAAAGCCATGTTCTTTCACGAATTCGGCCGTCTGAAAATCAGTTGGGAGTTCTTTGCCAGTTGCTTCTTTAACCACACGTGGGCCTGCAAAGCCGATCAAGGCACCGGGCTCTGAGATATTAATGTCCCCCAACATGGCATAAGAAGCCGTTGTACCTCCGGTTGTGGGATCTGTACATAAAGAAATATATGGAATCTTAGCCTCGGCCAGTTGCGCTAATTTTGCAGAAGTTTTCGCGAGCTGCATCAACGACAGCGCAGCTTCCATCATACGGGCACCACCCGATTTTGAAATCATTAAAAACGGCAATTTTTTCTTTATGGCATAATCAATGGCTCGAGCAATCTTCTCGCCGACAACACTACCCATCGAGCCACCAATAAAACTGAAATCCATACAGGCAATCACTAAATCTTTACCCAAAGACTTTCCAACGGCGGTTCTGACCGCATCTTTGAGCCCTGTTTTTTTCTGGGCAGCCTTTAGACGATCTGAGTATTTTTTTGTATCCTCAAATTTTAGGGGGTCTTTTGAAGTAAGCCTTGGGTCAAGTTCCATGAATTTATTATCGTCAAAAAGTATTTCGAAATATTCTTTACTGCCAATTCGTACGTGGTAGTCGTCTTCGGGGCTTACATAAAAGTTTTTGGCAAGCACCTCAGATTCAACGATTTTACCCGTTGGAGATTTGTACCAGAGTCCCTTAGGAGTGTCTTTCTTCTCTTCCGTAGCCGTTTGAATTCCCTTTTCCTTTCTTTTGAACCAGGCGGTCATATCTTCCATATTAGCGTTAGCGGATAATTTTGAAATTTATAGAGTATTGACATTGTTAAGGTCTTCAAATGCTTTTTTTAAGCGTTCGATAAATGCCTTTTCACCTTCACGAAGCCAAACACGTGGATCGTAAGATTTTTTATTGGGCTCATCTGGCCCATCAGGATTCCCTATCTGAGACTGTAAATAGTCTTTTTTGCCTTGAACATAGTCTCTGACACCTGCTAAGAATGCATATTGCAGATCCGTATCGATATTCATTTTGATAACGCCGTAGCTAATACCTTCCCGTATTTCTTCCACTGAAGATCCTGAACCACCATGGAATACAAAATCGATGTGATTATGCTCTACTCCATATTTTTCGGAAATATATTCCTGCGAATTTTTTAAGATTTTCGGTGTCAATTTTACATTGCCCGGCTTATACACACCGTGAACATTTCCAAAAGCAGCAGCAATAGTGAATTTTGGGCTCACCTTTGAAAGCTCTTCATAGGCGTAAGCCACTTCTTCGGGTTGGGTATACAACTTTGAATCGTCGACATCTGAATTGTCTACACCGTCTTCTTCGCCTCCGGTAATACCCAACTCGATTTCCAACGTCATGTTCATTTTGCTCATACGTTCCAAATAGCCCTTACAGATTTCTATATTCTCTTCGATAGGCTCTTCAGAAAGGTCGATCATATGTGAACTGAACAAAGACTTTCCAGTTTCGGCAAAATGTTTTTCGCTGGCATCGAGCATTCCGTCGATCCAAGGCAGCAATTTTTTAGCACAATGGTCGGTATGCAGAATAACGGTTGCCCCATAGGCCTCCGCTAATTGGTGTACATGTTTTGCCCCGGCTACTGCACCCTGTATGGCGGCATTTTGGCCTTCGTTCGAGAGCCCTTTTCCAGCATTGAACTGGGCACCACCATTTGAAAATTGAAGAATTACCGGAGCATTTAAAGTAGCAGCTGTTTCTAGAACGCCATTTATGGTATTCGAACCAATTACGTTTACCGCAGGAAGTGCAAACCCTTTTTCTTTGGCATAGTTGAAAATTTCTTGAACTTCATCACCCGTTGCAACTCCTGGTTTTATATTGTGAGCCATATATTTTTTGTTTAGCTGTTTTATTAAAGGGCAAAAGTAATAAAATAAACAAGCACAAGTTCAAATCGAATCTCAAAAAGAAAATATACCGGACCATCTTTCCCTAGGGGAAGCCCAACTATGTAATAAGTACTTTTAATCTAAATCCATAATAGTCATTGCTTGTTCTTAGCGCACTTAATCTCCTCGATTATGGTAAAACTTCATATACTGCCATTGAATCCTAAAAAAATAGAGTTTAAGCAAGTATCCATATATTTGAACTTGAAACAGCTGGAATGCTGTTTGTTCTTAAAAAGGATAGTTGAAACCAATCTGTAATACTGAGTTTGCAAAATTATAATCTCTGAACCATCTTTTTGAGGTTTCTTCGGCAGGGTTGTAGGTCTTGAAGCCCAAATCGGCGCGAAGTACGAAATAGGTAAAATCATAGCGCAGGCCGAAACCAGTTCCCAATGCAATATCTTTCAATGAACTCAGTCCTGTAAAAGTCGCTGCGGGGTCTTCTACATTGTCGAAAACGTTCCAGATATTCCCTGCGTCTGCAAAAAGTGCACCCTTGAAATTACCGATAACCGGAAAGCGATATTCCAGAAACAAACCAATTTTTAAATTCGCTTCGTTAAAATCGTTTATGGCATCGGTACTACCCGGGCCCAATGAATATGGCGACCATGCCCTGATATCGTTGGCGCCTCCTGCAAAATAACTACGAACAAATGGTATATTGTTCGAATTGCCATACGGTATCGCTATTCCTAGAAAGGTGCGAAAGGCCAATACTTCGCTGCGCGACACGCTCCAGTACTTCACGTAATCAAATTCGGTTTTGATATATTGGCTAAACGGAACACCAAACACCAGACGGTCTCCGTTTTCATTTTTATCAAAAGTGATAATCTCAGATAATGCCGATAGTAAATTACCAGCACTTTCTATCTTAAAGCGAAATTGAAAAAAATTGTTGTCGGTAATACCTTTACGATTGTTCAGGTTTAGAGTATAGTTGGTGGCGAAGATAAGGTTGTTTTCGGTTAGCCTTTCCCTTCTTTCTTCGATAGTACCAACCGTTTGAAAATCTTCGCGGCTCGTAGTAATGTCATTGTTTAAAACGGCATTTGTGAATCCTGTAGTTCCGGAAGGAATGATGAGTTGTGGATTTTCCGATCCTTCTGGAATTTCAAAAAAATCTGCTATCAAAGGATTATCCACATAGTTATTTGCAACATTGTCTAATTGAACAAAAGAGTCTTGATAGACGTTAAAGAAACGATCAATATTAAGGTTATTCACAAACTGTATATTTAACAGTTCAACGTTATGTTTTATAAAATTAGAGGGTACCCACTTATAGTCCAAAATGGTATTGAATACCTGTTTGTCTAATCCGATGTTCTTTTGAAAGCTAGTACCTAATGAAATTCGCGTTCTGGGTAATGTGTAACTCGGAATCAAGGTGTTAGTAGTGAAAAAAGGCAGCCAAATTCTGGGGATATCAAGACTGATATCTGCGCCGTATTCCTGTACGTTAAAAAAGCGGTTGTCTATAATACTGGGATCGTTCGACGCGCCTATACTCAATCGGCCTGCCAAACTTAAATTTTCAGCCCCTCTAAAAAGGTTTCTTGCTTGAAGTGAAGGGCTAAGGGTCAAGCCGAGCTGCTGAATGTTCGACCTTATGATTTCGAAAGACGTACCCAATGAATATTTAGGCCGGGCCGCTAAATAAATATTAGCATCAAGAGTACTTTTTTCGCCATTTGGTACGGACGTAATCGTCGGATATTTGAAAACTCCTAAGTTGGTAATTTGTCTGTATGTACGTGCACGGTCAATATCCCGGTAAATACTATCTTTTTCAAAAAATACGGCGTTGGCCAAGGTTTTAGGTTTAAATCTTAGTTTATTGCGATAAAATACGGTGTAGTCACCATAGCGAATAAATTTCTGCTCGCTATCACGTTCGTCATACAAATAGTCGGTATAAATATTGATTTTGTCAAATTTATATACTTTGTACTCAGTTGTAGTAACGGCACTGTCACCTCGCCTTTTGAAATTGTCGATATTGAGTTCGATGTTCATTTTCTGGTCATCGGCAAGTTTTGTGGTATCAGTCGCTATGTCGTAAGAAATTGAGCTTTCCTGAAAATTATAAACTCCAGAATTTCTAAAAATTGTACTCAATCGCTCACGTTCACTAGCAAAATGGCTAAGATCGAACTGATTACCTTCTTGTACGAACGACTCTTTGGTGTTAATTTGATAAATGGAATCTATGGCTTTCGAAGCTATTTTTCGTGATACCGAATCGATGGTGAAAGCTTTGCCTAAATCGATTTTGTAATCGAGTGCGGCGCGTTTCTTTTTAAGGGTATCTATGTGATAGGTGGTATTGTTGTTAAAATACCCTTTGCTGCCATAATAGGCGCTTAGTCGCTCAAGCGTGCGGCTTGTTTTTGTTGTATCGAGCACTGCAGGTGCTTCCCCGATTTTTTTAAGCCATTCGCTAAGCCCACTTACAAAAAAAGATTCGCCCAATCGATCGACCTGTTTTTTTGAAAGCATGTTAATCAAACGCTGCTCGCGTTTTTCTTTTCGGTACAGCCAATCTTGATAGGATGAATCTGGATTTTTTTTCGCCAGATTATAGAGGTTCAAACGGAGCGGATAGCCCAAGATTTTGGTGTTCGGCTCTTGTACGATGAGACTTTCTATTGCTTCATCTTTTATTTCTTCACCATCAGCATAAATCGTATTCTCTTTGAGTAAAAGTTCGTCTTCACCCACCCTTTTTAGCGTGTTACACGAGTTAATAACCACCGCTAGCA
>Ga0316189_10001254_pt1 | contig 25215 bp, 19 predicted proteins | sample LowCovwburrow_MG_FD_204930 | JGI IMG/M metagenome (GOLD analysis project Ga0316189, IMG submission 204930) | Coastal sediment microbial communities from Maine, United States - Lowes Cove worm burrow | ecosystem: Environmental > Aquatic > Marine > Coastal > Sediment | place: USA: Maine... | reverse complement strand
CGACGGAACAAAATCGCCGAGAGCGGGGAGGTCATCGAGCGTTCGCAGGCCCAGCCGTTCCAAGAAATGGTTGGTGGTGCCAAAAAGCGTAGCATTTCCGATGCCATCGTCGCGCCCCTGCTCTTCCACATAACCTCGTTGCACCAGGGTGCGCAGCACCCCGTCTACATTCACCCCTCGGATGGCACTGATCTGCCCCCGGGAAATGGGCTGCTTGTACGCCACGATTGACAGGGTTTCGAGGGCGGCGTTTGAGAGCTTGGGCGTATGGCCATCAACCGCGAACCGTTCCACATAGGGGGCCAGATCGCTGTGGGTTTGATAACGCCAACCACCGGCCACAAACACCAGTTGAAAACCATGGCCTCGTTCTAGATAGTTGAAGGCCAGTTCGTGGCACAGCTCACCGATCTTCTCCGCCGACAATTCCAGCAACAGAGCCAGTTCGGCTTCGGCCACCGGTTCGGTAGCCACCAGGAGGATGGCCTCTATCGCCCGCTTTGCTTCTTCGTTCGTTTGTGGACCAACGAACTGGGTTTCTTCGGTCACGCGTCGTTAACCCTCGTAGAGGTCGGCGCCAGCCAAGGCAAGCTGCGGGTCACGGTCTTCAGCGATCCACGAAACGGTGAGGTCGGCGAAACAGGTGGCTTGATCGAGCTCAACCAGACCCTGCTTGAACAGCTCCAATACTGCTAAGAAGTTGACGACCACATCAATTCGATCGGTGAGGTGCCCGGTGAGAGATCGGAAGCTCTGCGGACCACCGTGCGGAAGCCGGTCAAGGAGCTTGGCGATGGCATCAGCCACCGTGGCTCGAGAAACCGAGACGTGAGCCAAAGAAACTTGCAGTTTCGGCTTTGCCGATACCACCCGCAGGAAGGCTGACCGGAGCTTATCGAGGGTCATGCCCGCCAACGGGTCGGGGGCCAGATCGACAAACTGTTCTTCCAAGCCAGCGCGACGAGGGAGCGACGTAGCTGCCCCGTCGAGCAAACGAGACAAGGTTTGGGCTGCGTCTTTGAACGTCTTGCACTCCAACAGGCGAGCCAGAAGAAGATCTCGTTCCTCCCACAGTGCGAGTTCTTCGTCGAGGTCGACTGAGTCGTCTTCGGGGAGCAGGCGGCGCACCTTTAGCTCAACCAGAGTTGCGGCGATGAGCAGGAACTCGGTGGCGATCTCGAGGTCGCAGGTCTCCATCTTTTCGAGCTCGGCCAGGTAGGCGTCGACAATATCGCTCAGCCGCACCTCGTACAGATCCACGTCGTCTTTGAGGATCAGGTGCAGGAGCAGATCAAAAGGGCCGGTAAAGGCATCGGTCTCAACCTGAAATGACATCAATGTGATCTTAGCCGAAAAATACCGTGAGCCAAGACCTTGTAGGCCGAGACGGCCAGTTTCTGCCCCTTCCTGCTCCCCTACCTACCAAAAAATCGGGTCAAAGCGGGGCCTGATCCGTCTAACCTGTTGCGTTATGACCGACGCCTCGCGCCCCCGCGCTTTTTCTGGAATCCAGCCGACCGGCACCCCCCACCTTGGGAACTATCTCGGTGCGATCCGCAATTGGGTGAACCTCCAGGAGTCGACTGACGGGGTGTATTGCATTGTTGACCTCCACGCCCTCTCAGTCCCGAATCCTCCCGGCGTAGTGGGTGCAGCCACGATCGAGGCGGCCCGCGATCTGCTCGCGGCCGGGATCGACCCGAAGAAGTCAATCCTGTTTGTGCAAAGTCATGTGCGAGAACACACCGAATTGGCCTGGTTTCTCCAGTGCACGGCCAGTTTTGGCGAACTTCGCCGCATGACCCAGTTCAAAGACAAGAGCGACCGGGCCGATTTCGTTTCTGCCGCCCTGTTCACCTACCCCGCCCTACAGGCGGCCGACATTGTGCTCTATGACACCAACATTGTGCCGGTGGGCGACGATCAACGACAGCACATCGAGTTCACTCGAGATATCACCGAACGTTTCAATCAGCGTTTCGGAGATGTGCTCGTAATCCCCGAGCATCGCATCCCTCCAGCTGGCGCTCGGGTGATGGACCTCCAATCTCCAGAGAACAAAATGTCGAAATCGAGCGAGGCCGGAAACGGGGTGGTGTACCTAACTGACACCCCAGCCGAGATCACCAAGAAACTGAAGCGGGCGGTAACCGACAGCGACGGAGAGGTGCGCTACGACCCGGCGAACAAACCCGGGGTGGCCAACCTTCTCACCATCTTGTCGGCGGCTACCGACTCCGACCCTGAAACCGTGGCCACCAACTACAGCCAATACGGACCGTTGAAAGCCGACGCAGCCGAAGCGCTGGTATCGATGCTGGAACCAATTCAGGCACGGCGCGCCGAACTTGACACCGCTACGGTCACCGAGATTCTTCGAGATGGTGCCGACCAAGCACGAGAGATCGCCGACAAGGTTATGGGTCGGGTGCGCGACGCCGTTAAATTGGCGTAATGACAACTGGTGGCGATCGCCTTGTAGCAAACCTTCGAGCCCGCGGAGTCGATACGATCTTCGCGTTACCCGGCATCCAACTCGATCCGTTGTTTGATGCCCTCGCCCGGCAGGACGCAATCCGGGTTTTTCATACCCGCCATGAACAAGCAGCCGCCTATATGGCCGATGGTTACGCCCGGGCCAGCGGTTCACCCGGTGTGTGCGTGGTAGTACCGGGCCCTGGGGTGTTAAACGCTGGCGCCGCTTTATCAACCGCCTACGCCACCTGTTCACCAGTGTTGTGTATCGCTGGTGACATGTTTGGGGGCGACGCCGTCCGAGGCACCGGAGCCCTCCACGAAATCCCCGACCAGTCGAAGGTGTTTGAAGGCACCATCGACTGGACCCGACGGGTGTTAACGGCCGACGAGATCGATCAGGCGATAGCCGATGCGTTCGCCCGTATGGCTGAGGCTCCGTCTCGCCCGGCGGCGATCGAGATCGGCCCGGCCGCCTTAGGGGCTGAAACCGCACCGCTTCCCGATTCCCCGCTGCCACCACTCGATGCCCTGCACCGCGAGGTGCGGGCCGCCCTGACCCCAGATTCAGGCCAGATTGAAGTGGCTGCCGAAGCTTTGGCCCAGGCTCGCCGCCCCGTTATCTATGTGGGAGGAGGCGGCACTGAGGCCGGTACCGAGATTCGGAAACTGGCTGAAGCCCTCAATGCCCCTATCGTGATGACCGCCGAGGGCAAGGGCACCGTCGACGAAGCAGACCCTCGGGTGGTGCCGCTGGTAGGCAGCTTCGCGTTGCTCGACGAGACCGACGGCCTGGTTGTGATCGGGAGCCGTTTCACCGCCACCGTAGGACCACCTCGGGTAAACCCCGACGCCCAGCGGGTGCGGATCGACACCAACGAACGCCGGTTTGAAGGTGACTGGATCCCCGTCCAGGCCGACGCCGCCCAGGCAGTCACAGCGTTGACCGGAGCTGTTACTCAGCTCCGCCCCTCCGACAGTGATCGCGACGAGCAGTATTCGGCCCGAGTGGGTGAACTTCAAGAAGCCGTAGCCGCCGGTTTGGCCACCCGTTTCCCCGATACCTGGGGCTATTGCCAATCATTGCGTAGTGCCATGAGCCGGGTCAGTGTTGACGCCGTGCTGGTAGACGAGATGACCCAGGTGGGTTATATGGCCCGAAACGCCTTCATCACCCACAAGCCACGCACCCATATCGGGTCGGGTTATCAAGGCACGCTTGGGTTTGGTTACCCCACTGCGTTGGGGGCCAAAGTTGCAGTTGGCGACACCCCGGTGGTGTCGATCAACGGTGACGGCGGCTTCCTTTACAACATCGGAGAGTTAGCCACCGCCATGCATCACGGTATTGGGGTGGTCGCGGTGGTATTTTCCGACAACGCCTACGGCAATGTCAAGGGCATCCAGAAGCGCCAATTCGGGCGAGAGATCGCCTCCACGCTCACCAATCCCGACTTCGTGAAGCTCGCTAACAGTTTCGACATGCGAGCGGCCACCGCCTCCAACCCAGCTGAGCTCGACGAAACCCTGGGAGCGATGTTGGCCACCAATGAGCCTGCCTTGATCAGTGTAGCCATCGACGAACAACCCGACTTTGGGGCCGTGATGCGGGGCACGGTCCGCCTCTAACCCACGGGCCGGCGTTAACCGCTTCCTACCAACTCCCGTAGTTCACGCCGCAACGCGCTCAGATCATTCTGGGCGATGCGCAACGCCGCTTGGCGATAGACGCTGGCTGGCACCATTTTCACCACCACGTTACGCAGTCTTCGAGCGTGGGTGAAGTTCGCCACCAGCGCCAAGCGCCGTGCGTCTCGTTGCACCTCGTTGATGGGATCGCCTCGCCGGGCCTGGTACGCCACCAGGGCCTCGGGGATGTGATCGCGCCGAAAAATCTCCGACCCCAGCACTGCGGCGTCGAGAAGGGCGGTATTGGCCCCTTGTGCCAGGGTGGGCTCGATAGGATGTGCGGCGTCACCGATCAGCACCACCTCCCCCTCATAGAACCGCTCCAACTCAATGGTGCGGGAGTAGCCGAAGTCCACGTCATCGAGTGAATGCAGGGCCTTGATGGTTTGAAGCAACGGGGGGTGAGCCGAGGCCACAGCGCGCCGAAATTGTTCGATATCGCTCTGGTCGACGGCCGCCTGCATCTGTGGTGTTACAGCGGCGAACCAGTAGGTGGTCTCGGCCCCACAGGGGAGCATTTCGGCCACCCCTCGCCTCGTCCAATATTGGCCAGCGGCATTGTCCAGCAGGCTCCATTTCAGCAGCCCACGGGCGTACTTTCGACGACCAGATTTCTTCACGTCACCGTCGTAGAGCAGCCGGCGAGTCACCGACTCGATACCGTCGGCTCCTACCACCATGTCGTAGCGGTGAGATTGGCCTCCGAGGTACACCATAGGACAGGCGTCCTCGTCGACACTGACTGCGCTGAGTCGCTGGCCGTACTCGATTTTCGCTCCTGCCTCGACGGCTGCCTGCTGCAGACGCTGGTGCATTTCGCGGTGCGAGACCACCAGAATCGGACCCCACCGACGAGTCTCGGTCGGCTCTGGCAAGCCGAAATCAGGAGCGTCGACCTCCACTACGGTGTTCATGTACTCGTCGAACAGCCGCATCTGGCTCAGATTACTCCCCTGGTCGGCCAAAGGTGCTGCTATACCCAACGCGTCGAGCACCAACAATCCGTTGGTATGAAGGGCGACCCCGTAATCAACTTGAGTGAGTTCGTGTTGCGCTCGCGCTTCGAACACCGTCACATCCGCTCCCGCTCGGGAAAGAAAGCTTGCGGCGGCTAGCCCTCCCACTCCAGCGCCCACTACGGCGACTTTGATTGCGGAGGAATCGACCATCAACTAACTACCTACCCAATCTCGTGGTGTGGTTCTCGGGCTGGTCGCTATCTGGCGGATGCTACCCCGAGTTCGTGGCCTCACAACCACGATTCTTTCCCCCTCAGCCTAGTCGTCGTCGCAGTCCTTCAGCACTCGACCCACCGATAGGTCCACGGTCCACGCTGACTCCGGTCGGTGGTGTTCTCGTGCCCAGGCCACCACGAGCGGCCTGGAGCCCGCCTGCTCCAACGCGTCGGCCCCGAGTTCAGGGTGACGACGGTACTGAATCAGTTTCTGGCCAATGGAGGAGCGTGAAAATCGGTGATCGAATTCCCTGCGTTTCATCAAACCGACGGGGGCGACCACCCAGAATATGGTGGCGGCCACACGAGCCAAGGTCCCAAGATTGCTGACGTTTTTCCCCGAGTCGTGCAGGAGCGCAGCCGCGACCACTTCGTCATCCACCGGGCTGGGCAACGCATCACGAACAGCTCGGGCCACCTGGATGCTGTGGTCCTGGTCGGGCACACTCATAACACTCCAGATCCGATACTCACCTTCGGTCAGGTGGGCCCGCACCCACCCTCGATCGCCGTGAGTCGGAGGGTGGGCTCTCAACGCCCCCAGGAATCGCCGAGCCAGATGCCCGAAGGCTTGGAGGCGAGCGACGATCATGTCAGACCTGAACGATGAGCGTTCGACACTCGTTTCACGAGCGAGTGTTCGCGAGGTGACGTTCTGCGGCCAGGAGGCCTGCTACTGACTTTGAATCGGTAATCGTGCCGGTCATGGCCAGGTCGCAGGCCTCGGCCAACGGGATCCGGGCAGTCACCAGAAACTGCTCTTCTGGGCCTTCGAGACGCTGGGGTACTGGAGTGAGATCGGTGGCCAGGAACACATAGCCGTATTCGTCGCAGAACCCGGGCGAGTGGTGCACGTTGAGTAGCAACTCCATTTTCCCCGCCGCAAGCCCCACTTCTTCTTCCAGTTCGCGCCGAGCAGTCACCTCAGGTGGTTCGCCCGCGACGTCTCGTTTGCCAGCCGGAATCTCCCACAGATCATGGTTGAGGCACGCTCGATACTGGCGCACCAGATACACATGGTCGTCTTCTACCGCAACCACCGCCACCGCCCCTGGGTGACGGACCACGTCTCGCAGGAAGGTTTCACCGTCGGGGCCCTGCACTTCTCCCTGGTAGAGACTGATTACCGCCCCGTCAAAGATCAGTTCCTCACCCACATAGGTAAACGGGGATGGTTCAGCGTCAAAGGGGTTCATTCTGATACCTCGGGGAGAGATGTTTGCCGATACCGGCCAGGGTTGAGGCGTTGCGCCCGCTCCAGCGAAGCACTCATGAATGCCCGGAACAGGGGAGCTGGCCGATCCGGTCGGCTCTTGAATTCAGGGTGGGCCTGGGTCGCCACCCAGAATGGATGCCCGGGCAGTTCGATGAATTCCACCAGGGTGCCATCAGGAGAAGTGCCGGAACACCGCAAACCACTTTCTTCGAATCGGGAGCGGTATCGAGGGTTGAACTCGTAGCGATGGCGGTGCCGCTCCTTTACCACCGATTCGCCGTAGATTTCGGCGACCTGGGAACCTTCATCCAACACCGCCACATAGGCCCCGAGGCGCATTGTTCCACCGAGATCAGTAACCCGTTGCTGGGATTCCATCAGGTCGATGACGGGATCCGGGGTTTTCTGGTCTTCCGAATCAAACTCCGACGAGTGTGCCTGGGAAAGCCCCATCGAGTTACGAGCATATTCCACCACCATGGTGTGTAACCCAAGACAGAGGCCCAGGCATGGCATCTCGGTCTCTCGGCTGTAGGCGGCGGCCGAAATCTTTCCTTCTACCCCCCGCTCACCGAAACCTCCGGGCAGGATAATTCCGTCGAGGTGACCCAACATCTCGCTCGCCAACATACCTTCGACATTGTCGGAAGCAATCCACTCGATCGTGAGGTCGATGCCTTGTTCGATGGCCGCGTGTCGCAACGCTTCAGCTACCGAAAGGTAGGCATCGGGCAGGGTCACATACTTGCCAACCACCCCGATGGTTAGTGGTTTTGAAGCTTCAGCCGTTCGTTTCACCAGAGCCTGCCATTCGTCGAGCTTTGGCTCGGGAAGGTCGAGGCCCAAAAGTTCACAGGCATAGCTGTCGAGACCAGCCTCGTGCATGACGAGGGGAATCTCATAGAGGCTGCCGGCATCGGGGGCATTGATAACCCCCTCCAGCGGCACATCGCAAAGATTCGAAATCTTGGCCGACAATGCTTCGGGTAAAGGATGGCTGGACCGGCAGACAATCATGTCGGGCTGGATGCCTCGACTGCGCAGCTCGGTTACCGAATGCTGGGTTGGTTTGGTCTTCAGTTCTCCGGCTGGGCCGATGTAGGGCACCAGCGTCACATGCACGTAGCACACATTGTTCCGCCCTACATCCAGGCGGAACTGGCGGATGGCTTCCAGGAACGGCAAGATCTCGATATCACCAACCGTGCCGCCCACTTCGGTGATCACGACGTCCACGTCTTCGGTGGCGAGACGAGAAATTCGACGCTTGATCTCATCGGTGATGTGAGGGATCACCTGCACGGTTTTGCCGAGATAGACGCCTTTGCGTTCGGCGGCAATCACCGACGAGTAGATCGATCCGGTGGTGGCGTTAGAAGCCCGCGACAAACTCTCGTCGATAAATCGTTCGTAATGGCCGAGGTCGAGGTCGGTTTCCCCTCCGTCGTCGGTAACAAACACCTCACCATGTTCAAACGGGTTCATGGTTCCGGGGTCGACGTTGAGATAGGGGTCGAGTTTCTGCATCGTCACCCGCATGCCTCGGGCCTTGAGCAAGCGGCCCAGAGATGAGGCGGTCAATCCCTTACCCAGGGAACTCACCACGCCTCCGGTCACGAAGATGTGTTTGGTCATTTCTCTCCTGTCCGGTCCTCTAAAACCTAGCGCGATCGAACCGCCGGGAGCGTTTTTCAGCCCCGTGATCAGAAAAAAGATGGCTTTTGGCTTGTGATTCTCGGCACCCTAACCCGAGAGGTTGAGTTCGCGGAACGGCATATCTTTGTCGACCGATGGTTCACGGGGTAATCCCAGCACCCGTTCGCCAATGATGTTGCGCTGGATCTCATTGGTACCACCAGCAATACCGCTGGAAAATGTTCCAAGGGCGTCTTTTGCCCAGGAGTCGCGCCCATCGGTGCCCCAGGCGATCGAGTCGGGGCCCACGATGGCCAATGACAGATCCCGGTAGGCGGCGGCGATGCGAGCGCCAGCCAACTTACCGAGCGACCCTTCGGGGCCAGGAGTTTTTCCAGCTTGGCGCGAAGCTTGACTCCGCAAACTCAACAGGCTCTGGCATACCTCATCGCTATAGAGCTTCATCAACTGGTCGCGGACCACCGGGTCGTTGTTGCGCCCGAGTCGAGTAGCCGCTCGTGAGAGCTTGTCGGCCCGCTCGTGCAACACCCCGTCTTTTTGACCACTCCCAATGGCCACTCGCTCGTACATCAACATGGCGGTGGCGAGGCGCCACCCTTCGTTAAGCGGCCCGACCTGATGGTCGACGGGAATACGCACGTCGGTAAAGAAGATCTCGTTAAACCGCATACCCCCGTCGATCTGGTGAATAGGACGAATCTCTACACCAGGGTCACCCATCCCGATAATGAACATCGAAATCCCACGGTGTTTCGGCTGATCTAGGTCGGTCCGGGCGATCACGATTCCACGGTCACAGACATGGGCCAATGTGGTCCACACCTTCTGGCCGTTCAGGATCCACTCTTCCCCGTCGAGCACCGCTCGACTCTGAAGGCTGGCCACATCCGACCCTGCGCCAGGCTCGGAAAACATCTGACACCACACTTCTTCGCCACTGATCAGCTTGGCTTGATACTGGGAGCGCTGTTCATGAGTGCCGTACTCATTGAGCATGGGCAGGCACATTCCCAGACTGATCGATAGGGATTGTGCCATGGGCGGATAGTTTCCGGCCTCATCCCGCCATACCTGCTCATAACTCTTGTCGAGCCCTTGCCCCCCATATTCGGCTGGATAGGTGATTCCGGCCAAACCAGCCGCAGCGAGTTTGCCTTGATAGTCACGAGCTACGGCCATGGCTCGTTCGCCGCGCGGGTCGTCGGCCGAACTGAGCGGCTGACCAGTAGCGTGCTCGTCCAGAAACGCCCTACACCGGGCCCGGAACTCTTCAAGATTCTCTGCCATTTCGGTGTTTCTCCCGTAGTAGTTCGACGCTCTCAACATATTTGGCCGGTTCGGTTCTCAGCAAATCGCTCGGCAGGCACATTTGGTCGACACTTCCCACCACCCCTGCTAGACAGGAAAGGTGCCAACCACCAACCCCCCGCATTCCCCTTTACCTGCCACCACCGTACCGGGCCCAATCCCCGAGGCATCTCGACCAACCAGAGTGGCTGCGCCCCCATTGGCCTGTGACGCTCATTGCCATGTGTTTGGCCCGGCAGCCCAGTTTCCGTTTTCGCCGTCCCGGACCTACACGCCCCCCGACTCTGGGGTAGACGATTTCCTTCAACTACAGGAACGGCTCGGCTTACAGCGGGCTGTCTTCGTGCAGGCAAGTTGTCATGGCACCGACAATTCAGCCATGGTCGACGCCATCCAACGAGGCAATGGACGTTTTGCTGGGGTGGCCATGATCGATGAGTCCTATACCAGCGAAGATCTGTTGATGCTTCACGAGAATCGGGTCCGCGGGATCCGATTTAATTTCGTGGCCCATTTGGGTGGCGCCCCAGACCTGGACCGGTTCTGGCGACTGGTCGAACGGGTTGCCCCCCTGGGCTGGCATGTTGTACTGCATTTCGATGCTCAAGACCTACCCGAGTATTCGGGTTTACTCGACAACATGCCGGTACCGTATGTGATTGACCATATGGCACGAGTGCCAGCAGAGAACGGTGTCAACCAAGAGCCGTTTCAACTACTACTCGAGCGGATGAAAAACGACGAACGATGCTGGGTGAAGATTTCGTGCGCCGAACGGCTCACGGCGGGCAAGGTGGCCCCCTACGACGATGTGGTTCCGTTCGCCCAAGCGCTCGTAGCCACCGCCCCGGAGCGGGTCCTGTGGGGAACCGATTGGCCACACCCCAACTTGGCCGTGATGCCCGATGAAGGGCACCTTCTCGATCTGCTGGCCCGTTTTGTTCCCGACGAAGCTGTCCGCCACCAGATCCTGGTGGAGAATCCAGAAGTGCTGTACGACTTCGACTGAATCCCGTCCTTCTCCTATGCTGGCTCCCGTAGGGACACCGGCGAGAGCCAGGACGAATGCGGATCGAGTACCTTTCAGATCACGTCGGAGACATGCTGGAAGATTCGCGCGCCCAAACACGCCACAAAATCCAACAGACCAACCGTTGGCTGGCCGAACGACGGCGCGCCGAGTCTGAACTCCGAGCATCTCTGCGATCTTCGTGGTGGCGACGTCTCCTTCGTCTACCAAGCCGGAGTGAGCGGCTATCCAGGCAACGAATCCGTGAAGCCAACCGCCACCTGGAGGCGGTTGGTGCGGCCCGAGCGGCACTCGACCGACAGAACGAACAACTTCTCGCCGGTCAACATGGAGAGGAGGGAATGCTGGAGGCGTTACGCCGCGAGCTTACCGATGAGTGGGTGTGTTTCGCCGGTTACCGGAACGGCAAGGGCGAAACCGACCTTCTTGTTGTTGGCCCCAACGGAGTATGGACCATTGAAGTGAAGTATCGGGGGGTCACCCTCCACACCGACGGGGAGCAGTGGACCTTCGAGAAGTTCGACCGGTACGGCAACCTGGTCGACAGCGGCCACGCAGCTGACCAGACCGGCCGAAGCTGGGGCCGACAAGCCAGCGACCCGGCCGAAGCGCTCCGTTCATGGTTCGAACGCAATAACTACCACCCGTCCGTCCGCAGCGCGGTAGTAATTATTCATGACCGTGCCGAGTTGGGACAGATCCAACAACCCGGGGTGGACTTCCTCACTACCCGACCATCAGAGTTGATTGGGGCGATAACAAAGGGCAAGGCTTCAATCAATCACTCCGACCAGGCCGCGATGGAGGCCCTCGTGCGCCGCGATCACCGTTTCCATACCGATCGACGTCGGCAGCGTGCCGACAAAGCAAATCAACCGCGTAACGGCCAAGCTACCTCCAAGCCAGCTACCGGCCACAAGCCACGGTTTCGAAGCCGGCGCCGAAAACCCAATCGGTAACCCTGCGCCGCGTTGACCCCGAGCGCCGGTGTGTAATGGGCGCCACTACCATCAACCCATGCCCTACTCCCCCATCATCGGCACCCTTGCCTACTTATGGTGCCAGGCCGACGATACCATTTTGATGGTGTACCGAACGGGTCGCCCCGATGACGAACACCTCGGCAAGTACAACGGGTTGGGCGGAAAACTCGAAGCCGACGAAGACGTCGTCGCGGGCATCAAACGCGAGATCCAAGAAGAGGCCAATCTCACGCTTACTTCTTTGGCGCTCAGGGGCACGATTTCCTGGCCTGGGTTTGGAAAAAATGGTGAGGACTGGTTGGGGTTCGTATTTCTGGCCACTGAATGGCACGGCACCGAGCCAGCCACAAACGAAGAAGGTCGACTGGAGTGGATCGACCGGAAGCGCCTGGTGGCAGCGTGTTCGGAAGATCCGGCAACTCGCCTTGCCGCCGACTTGCCGATGTGGGAGGGCGACCGATTCTTCCTCCCTCTAGTGTTTGACCCCGACCCACGCCCGTTTCACGGCGTGATGCCGTACTACGGCGGTTCCCCGAATTCGTGGACCTACCATCGCATCTGAACCAGGCTCCACCACACCCACATCTGTCTACTCCTAATTGACGGATCGTGGGCAAGGTGTAGAATATCTGAGACATGCTCTCCCCTTCGGTCGAAAGGCTCTCCCATGGCGAAAGTAGATATAGACGCCAAAATCCCCAACAACGTTGACCTTGCCGAGGATCGACGGCTCCAACGTGCCCTGGAGCAATGGCAACCGAAATTCATTCGGTGGTGGGAAGACCTCGGACCCTCCGCCTTCCAACGCAACCCGGTTTTCCTCCGCACCGCCGTAGACGTCGGACGAGACGGCTGGGCCCACTTCGACCATGTCGAGATGCCCGAATACCGCTGGGGGGTGTTTTTGTCTGAGCCGGAACCGGATCGCAAGATCGCGTTCGGCGACCACAAGGGGGAAGGCGCGTGGATGGAGGTACCGGGCGAATACCGGTCGGAGTTGCGAAGGCTCATCGTGGTACAGGGAGACACCGAACCTGCATCAGTGGAGCAGCAACGCCATCTCTCGCTCACGGCCCCCTCGCTCTACGACATGCGCAACCTGTTCCAGGTGAACGTGGAAGAAGGGCGACACCTGTGGGCCATGGTTTACCTGCTCCACCGCTACTTCGGTCGTGACGGCAGGGACGAAGCCGACGAGATGCTCGAACGCCACTCTGGCGACCCCGACAACCCCCGGATCCTCGGAGCGTTCAACGAAGAGACCCCAGACTGGTTGTCGTTTTTCATGTTCACCTACTTCACTGATCGCGACGGGAAGTACCAGCTCGCGTCGCTGCGCGAATCAGCCTTTGACCCCCTCTCGCGCACCTGTGATTTCATGCTCAAAGAAGAAGCCCATCACATGTTTGTTGGGGCAACGGGAGTTGGGCGAGTCATCCAACGCACCGTCGAACTCATGAAAGAACACGACACCGATGATGTGCACCCCTATGGGGGGATCAACCTCGACCTCCTCCAAAAGTACGTGAACTTCCACTACTCGGTGTCACTCGATTTGTTTGGCGCCGAAACCTCCACCAACGCCGCCAACTATTTTGCGGCCGGGCTCAAAGGCCGGTTCCAGGAAGAGCGTCGAGACGATGACCATGTCCTAAAGTCCAGCTACCGGTTCGTGCCAGAAGTGGCTGACGGCACCATCTCTCAACGAGAGGTGACCCAACTGGCGGGCCTAAATGAGACCCTACGGGATGACTATTCTGAGGACTGCCTGAAGGGTGTAGACCGTTGGAACCGGGCGCTCGGCGATGCGGGCGTAGACTTCACCATCAAGCTCCCCCACGTCGGTTTTCATCGACGGGTTGGTGCATTCAACGGACACCACGTAACCCCACACGGCACCCTCATCTCCGACGACGATTGGGAGACTAATCAGGATCAGTGGCTGCCGACCGACGATGAACGCGACCATGTGAAATCACTGATGGTGGGCGTAACCGAACCAGGAAAGATGGCGGGCTGGGTTGCCCCACCCACCCAGGGCATCCACCAGAAACCAGTGGATTTCGAATACGTGAAACTCTAGTTTTCTGGCTGGCGCCGTCTACGCGGCGTCAGCCTCGTACTGGGCCCGTACCGCTCGACCAACCGCGTGAGCCACGGTGCAAACACACCCCGTGCCATGCTCGGAATCGCGGTTCGCTCCTCCCACCCCAGAACCCGAGGGAGACGCAGAGCCGGACAGACGACGAGATGCACCAGGCGCCGCCGCAAACCAACGGCCTTCAAACATCGTGCCCAGCACCTCAATTTCGTCGAGATCAGCGGGGGCGATCGTCAGCGGGTTGTGGTCGACCAGGGTGAAGTTAGCGATCTTGCCGGGCTCAATCGAACCAAGTTCGTGTTCTCGTCTCCACGAATGGGCGGCATCGATCGTGACCGCCCGAAGGGCCTCCTCTGTCGAAATACGCTGATGTGGGCCCGCTATTCTGCCTGATTGGGTAACCCGATTGACCGCGCATGCCATCATGCCGATCGGGTCGCTGCGCCCCATCGGAAGATCTGAGTGGAACGATAGGGGGACCGACCGGTCTAGCACCGACCGGTGACGGGTCATCACATCTGCCCGCTCGCGCCCCAGACCCACCTCACCAAACTTGTCGGCAAAGCCGACCGGGTAGTAGGGGTTGGAACTCACCACACAACCGAGTCGGGCAAGTCGATCAATAAGTGCTTCGTTGGAGTTGGCAAAATGCACGATCACGGTGCGATGGTCAGGCCGCGGGTTCTCCCGCATCCGCCGCTCGATCGAGTCGAGCACCATCGCCAGGCCAGCATCGCCGTTGACATGTACATGGATCTGAAACCCATGATCCCAATACAGCTTGCAGCGTTCCTCAAACATCTCCGGGGGCATGATCCATTCCCCATGATGGTCGGGGTTGGGCTCACCGTCGCGATCGAGGTACGGGTCGTTCATCATCATGAGCTGGCTGATAATGGCCCCATCAGCGAAAAGTTTCACCTGCTTGTCGAAGAACGATAACTTTCCGCTGGGTGCCATCTGGTATTGGGACTCCGCCCGCCGTAGGGCATCTTCATGGCTCATCCCTTCTTCGGCGGGGCCGCGACCGTCAGTCAGGAAGAAACTGAAAAACGGTGTGTCGTCGTCGGCCAGGATTCTTTCGTAAAGTTCCCAGCTTCCGGGCACCAGAATCGCTCCCGGTTCATTAAAAGCAGTCACGCCGTTCTGGTGGAGGTACCGCACCATCTGCCGGAGGCCACGCTCAAACCGGTCCGGGGCAAACAGATATTTGCCGACCAAACGAAACACGAGACGAAAAAATCCTCGTTCGCTGAAGTGCCCCTCAGCCACATTGGCGGTGGCCACTACATCAGGGTCAAGGCCCTCGCTGGCCAAATCCCGGTCGAGGAGGCCCAGCGCTTCCAGGCCCGGTGTATTGAGGTAGAACTCGTGACACGATCGCTGCCACACCCCAATCGGGCGTTCAGTGGAGATCTCGTCGAGCACCTGTCGACTCAGTTCACCGTGCCACAGGCTGTGGTAGCCCCACGAGAACAACCAGCGATCACTGGGATCGCTCCCCTCGCCAAGGCCCGCGGCGTCTCCCCCGCTGGCGTGGTGAGCCTCGGCAAGACGCCGACGGTACTCCGCCGCGGAGTGGGCGGCAGGGAAGGTGATGTCAGGCAACACCCAGTCTTCGGTGGCGACCACACTGGTAGCCAACGTAATCGCACCCAGAATCGGATGCAGATGCTGGTCGATCAGCCCGGGAAGCAACACCCCGCCAAGAAAGGTGTCATCGACCACATACGAGGCATCCCCCAGGGCCGCTTTCACCTCGTCTTCAGACCCCACCGCCACGATTCGATCGCCGCGCACGGCCACCGCCTCAGCGGTAGGGCAGCGATCGTTCACCGTGACAATAGCTTGGGCCCGATACAGCCGAATCATTCAGCCTCAAACTGGTATGGCTCCAGAGTCTCCTGGGCCGCGATCCGGTATTTGTGCCAACGGCCGCCGCCATAATAGGCGAGGCTGCCAGGCTCAGCTCGGCCGTCGCCGTTGTAATACGACAAACAATCACGGAGTGGAGCGGTCGCCACATCGGCCCTGCGGCAATGTTCGGCGTAACGCTCCTCGGCTTCGGAGGTTACGTCGACGACGGCTGCGCCCTGTTCAGCCATTGTCTCCATGAGCCACACGATGTAGTCGGTGTGGCTCTCAATGGCGTCGGTGAAGTTGAAGCTTCCGCCACCCCCTTGAGGCCCGGTCACGATGAATAGGTTCGGGAACCCTTCACTGTGGATGCCGAGAAAGGTCTTCGTCCCTTCTTCATCCCATTTCTCGGCCAGGGTTTGTCCCCCTCGTCCGCTCACCATGTTGAAGGTAGAGGTGGCCATCCATTGGAAACCCGTGGCATAGATCAGCACGTCGAGTGGGTACTCCGTGCCATCGTGGATCACGCCCGCCTCATTGATCTCGCGGACCCCACTGGGGGCGGTATCCACGAGGTGCACGTGGGGCAGATTGAAGGTGGGTAGAAATTCGTCGTGGAAGGTTGGCCGTTTACAGCCGTAGGGGTAATACGGTTTCAACGCTTCGGCCGTCTTGGGATCCTCAACAATGGCATCAACCCGAGCCCGGATCTGCTCCATGATCCGAAAATTAGTGTTCAGGGTCCTTTGCAAGAGCTCCTCGGGGGTGAGCTTCTCGGTGTGCTTTTTGCGGTCTTTGTAGTCGTCAACCTTGCCGGAGAGATAGTCGTCGTTGCCTTGGATGGCCGTCCGCCCCTCGGAGATCTTGGCGAACCGAGCTCGTCGGGCCTTGGCCCAGCCTGGTTCGTTGCGCCATTGCACCATCTCTTCGGGAGTGGTTTCGCGCTGATCCCGAACATCAACAGTAGAGGGAGTGCGCTGGAACACATACAACTCCCCCACCACCTTGGCCAACTCAGGCACTGCTTGCACCGAGGTGGCCCCAGTACCAATGATCCCCACTCGTTTCCCGGCAAGGTCCACATTGTAATCCCAACGCGAGGTATGGAATGATGCGCCAGCGAACCGTTCCATACCGTCTATCCGCGCCAACTTGGGGGTGGTTAGGATCCCGTTGGCCAAGACCACGAACCGAGCCTTCATCGCGTCGCCGCGGTCGGTGTACACCGTCCATCGCTGGGAGGCTTCATCCCATTCAGTGCGCTCCACCGTGGTATGAAAGAGGCATCGATCGTAGAACCCAAATTTTTCGGCCATACCTTGGCAGTACTCGAAGATCTCAAAACCCGAGGCGAACTTCATACTCGGGATATACCCCATCTCTTCCAGGAGGGGGAGGTAGCTGTAGGCCTCCACATCGCAGGCAATACCCGGGTACCGGTTCCAATACCAGGTACCTCCGACGTCACCCCCACGCTCACAGAACCGCACATCGCGAATGCCCGCCTTCTGCAGCTTGTGCCAGAGCAGAAGCCCAGCGAAGCCTGCCCCCACCACCACCACTTCGGTTTCGTCGTCAAGGGCCTCACGTTCGACCGGTGGCGCCGAGTACACGTCGGTTAGGTACCGGGCGAACTCGCCTTCCATACTCATGTAATCAGCGGCATCTCGCCGAGCTTCTTTGTACTGGCGGTACTTGGCTTGTTCGCCAGCGTCAAACAAAGCGCCCGGAGGCGGGGGTGGAAGCTCCTTCAGCGCCGACGATTCGACAACCGAGTACCCCGACCCTTCGATCCTCGCTTCAGCGGGGGCCGCACGGGTATGAAACTTCTTGAGTCCGGTTTCTGGGTCGTATTCAATGGCCATCCGCCAATTATCGTTGACCGAAGCCCCAGACGCCAAAGGACCCACCACACCGTCCCACCCGATAAGCAAAATTGCTTCTCCCACCTAGACTAGACGGAGCAGTACCCTGGGCATGGGTGCGTGGGCAAGCTCATATTTGGGTTTTAAATCGGATGCGGCGGGAGTAAACGGATGGAAACATCCCTATCGGCTCAGAACGAGAGGGGACCAGACAACGAGCGAAAGGGCGGGATCGTGCTGCCCTTGGCCTTCACAACGTCGGCGATTCGGTCGTTTGTGGATTTCGACATCGTTGGTCACCCCTATATCGATTCCATTGAACTCCAGGAAGTTGGCAGCAATCAGTTCGCGGCCCTCGTACACCATCGCGGAGTCGTCGATCTCTATGTCGACCCCGAAGCCCACCTCGATGAAGGTTGGTTTCATTCCGACCCCGCATTCATCAATCTCCGTCGTCGAGCGTTCCACATCACGCCGATTCGCGTCTCCAGTTGGCAGTTCACCGACGGAGCGATCGACATTCGGGCCGATTTTGCCCTCTTCGACCAAACCGCCGTCGAGGTAATTGTGCGTCAATCCGGGTCCAACGATCACCGGATTACCCAGTTCATCCCCACTCCCCCATGGCGCGACCTGCACATGCTGAGATTCCTCCATGTTGAGGGTTTCGGGATTCTACGGGCGGGTAAAGGCACGACGGCTGCGATCAATATCGGCACCAACTCGTATCGCCCGGCGATCAACAAACTGCCGCTGACTGGGCGGCGCCGCTACTCGGTGCGCCTCGCCCAGGACGCCCGGATGTTTGGCCTCAACCGCCCCGGCGAATTCCCTATCGACGACAACACCACCACACAAAGTGATGGCCTTGGTTGGACGTTGAGCGCCATTGAGCAACGAGCACCCCAACGATTCGAGGCCGAATTGTCCTTTGACAGTCGGCTCAACTCCACCACTCTCACCAATGTCACCAAAATGGGGGTCTGCTGGAACGAGACGCCAGATGGGGTTGAGGTGTCGTTCGTCGATGTAACCCAGAATTGGCTCCCCCCATTGTCCAGCCCAGGAATGCGGGCGATGGCCACGGTGAGACGATGGCGCCGGCGGCGTTTGTCGCTGGCGTGGTCAGGGGTGGTAAAGAACTCGGAACATGACCACTGGGTGGTCGACTCAGACTGGCGGACCAACAATAGTGATGCCGACCCGTAACTGAGACCATTGAACATCAATTTCGGGGCAAATAAACGAACAAGCAAATCGGAGGGCCGTTGTGCTTAATGTAGCGTTAATTGGGGCTGGTTATTGGGGTGCCAATTTAGCGAGAAATATTGCAAATAACCCACGCTGCGAACTGGCCGTCGTGGCTGACGCCAACGCGGAAGCGGCAAAGGCGCTCGCGTCACAGTGGGGGGCTGAGACCGCCGATTCGCTGGAAGCGACGCTTGGGATGCCTCACATCCAGGCGGTGGTGTTGGCCACTCCTGCCCGCACCCACGGCCAACTGGGTCTGGAAATTGTGCAATCCGGCCGACATGTCTTGATTGAGAAGCCGTTCGCCACCTCGCTTGACGAGGCGAAGGCCATTATCGAGACGGCCGAAAGCCTGGGCGTCGTCGCTATGCCGGGCCATACCTTTCTTTATGCCGAGCCGGTGCGATTCCTTCGCCGTCTCCTCGAGAGCGGCGAACTCGGCACGCCACTCTACGCCTACTCTCAGCGACTCAACCTCGGCCGAATCCGCTCGGATTGCGACGCCATGTGGAACTTAGCGCCCCATGACCTCTCCATCCTCGACTACCTGTTCGACTCCCCCGCCACCTCCGTAACCGCCAGCGGCGGCTATTTCTTACAACCAGGGTTGGCTGACGTGACCTTTGGCCGGGTTAACTATGCCAGCGGTGCGGTGGGACATTTCCATGTCTCCTGGCTCGATCCTCGAAAGACCCGAAGCGTGGTAGTGGTCGGCTCCGAAAAGATGGCCGTATACGACGACGTCTCAAGCGACCGCAAGGTCGAGATCTACGAATCGAGAGCCATTGCTGAAGTGGCTGGCGACCTTTCTGAGGGCACCTACGAAGGTTCATATGAGCACTCGTGGCAGACACGCCCCGGGGCAATCGCCATCCCTCACCTGAACCTGCGGGAACCGCTGAGCTTGGAAATCGCCGACTTCGCTGCCGCCTGCCTTGATGGCACCGAACCCGTGGCCTCAGCCACCGGCGGACTCCGGGTAGCAACCCAACTTGAAGCCCTTACCCAATCTCAAGCCGAAAATGGTAGCCCTGTGGAGGTTCGCGACCATGCCTGAAAACGCAACGATCCAACTGTTCAACCTCACACGTTTACATCGTTCGATTGAGTCTGAGATAGCCGAAGCTATGGACGCCGTGGTCTCCCAATCGGCCTTCATCGGCGGACAAGCAGTCCGAGACTTCGAATCAGCATTTGCCCAGTATCAGGGAACCAGCCACGCGGTCGGATGTGGATCAGGAACTGACGCCTTGGCTCTAGCCCTTCGCGGGCTCGGGGTAGGCCCTGGCGACGAAGTCATCGTGCCAGCCATGACCTTTGTTGCCACCGCGGAAGCGGTACTCCATGTGGGAGCTACCCCGGTCCTCGTTGATATCGATCCCAACACGCTCTTGATTGACCCTGAGAAGGTCCAGGCCGCAATCGGACCACGCACTGCGGCCGTCATGCCCGTGCACCTCTACGGTCATTGTGTTTCCCACCAGGCCATTTCCGGCTGGCGTCAGGCAGGCCTGGCGGTGGTAGAAGACGCGGCCCAAGCCCACGGCGCCTCCTACCCCGACCATCTGTCGTTGCGGAGTGGCGGAGCAGGAAACGCCGCATGTTTCAGTTTCTACCCCGGTAAGAATCTCGGCGCGTATGGCGACGGAGGGGCGGTGGCCACCAACAGCGCGGACCTCGCGAACCAGGTTCGTGTGCTCACCAATCACGGCCGCCAGGGGAAGTTCGACCACGACCAGTTGGGATGGTGTTCTCGTCTCGACACCATCCAAGCTGCGGTGTTGGCGGCAAAACTCAGCCATCTCGACACCTGGAACAAACAACGGGTGGCCGTGGCCGAGTACTATCAGCGCGAACTGGCATCCATCGAACATGTATCACCCATCGACTACTTGCCCGGGGCGGTCTATCACCAGTTCATCATGCGGGTTCACGGGGATCGTGAACAGCTTCGAGACCACCTGGAGCAACAGGGAATCAAGGCCGGTATTCACTACCCACGTGCAGTAAGCGAGTATTCTGCCTACACCCAATACAGCACCGGCACCCCCGTTGCCGAAGACGCCGCGGCCACCATCCTCTCCCTTCCGATGGATCCGCTCCTCAACGACTCTGAACTGAGCCGGATCATTGGCGGAGTTACGTCCTGGCTGCCCTAGCCATCTAGCCCCCCAGTATTTGTCGTATGGAACCAGCACTCGTTACCAATCCGCTACAGAGTCCTCCCCAGACCACTGGGGCGGTTCCGACGCGGCCGCGTTCGAACAGCTTGTTCCAGATGGCCAATATGGTCGCTTCCACTGGTGTGGTACTTGGGCTTTCGTTTCTCACCAACTTGCTGGCCTCGAGGGTGCTCGATCCAACCGGAAGAGGCATGTTGGCGGCCGGTTTGCAGGTGGGGTTCTTCACCAGCGCCCTGCTTCTGTTAGGCCTGGAACGCTCGCTCCCAGTGGTGTTGAATGAACGCCCGATGGCCGAGACGATCCCCTATATGTGGGTCGCGTACCAGCGTCGAGCCATGGTTCTGCTCGTACTCGCCACGGCCGCAACGATATTCGGATTATTTACCGATTTCGGGTGGGTGAGCGAGATCGCGGTATTTGGATTGCCAGCTGCGCTGATGGCGGTAGCCACGATGCTCGAGGTCACATTCCGGACGGTAGCCGTAAACGGCGGCCGCTCTCAGAAGGTGTTGCAGATGGCCACCACCATCGGCCTGCTGATTCTGGTGGCCGCCGGCGCCTTCCTCATTGGTGGAGTGACCTCTATCCCGATCTGGTTGCTGGCGTACGCCCTGAGTCGGGGGGTGATCGCCGGATTCTTTTTGTTGCTGGCCCAACGTTCCCCCTCTGATCGGCCGTCGGAGTTCGACGGTGCCAAACTGGGTGAACTGCGCTCAGTTGGCTGGCGGCTCTGGCCTTCGTCTTTTGCCAACTTCGCTGCCTTCCGTTCCGACCGAATACTGATGCCTGTTCTGGCCACCTCCGCCGATCTCGGCGTGTATGTGATGATCGCCACCCTGATCGACGTCGCCATGGGGCCCACCGAGGCGGCAGCCAATGTGTTGAACCCTCGGTGGCGTACGGCGGCGCTCCAGGGCAAGCTTCGCACCACGGTGCCGCTCTTGTTGGCCGTGGCTTACCTTTCGGCCGCGGCCCTATTCATGATCGTGGCAGGCCAATTTTTGGTGACCGAGCTTTTCGGGGCCGATTTCCGCCCCGATTTCGACGTGGTCTTCTTGCTTACCATTGCATCGGCTGTCTTTGGGTTTAACCGCTTGCTGATGTCGCGGGCCACCGCCAAGGGTTTCACCACATCGGTATCAGTAGCGGAAACAATTGGCATGGCCGTTGCCTTAGTCGGCTATCTGGTTCTGATCCCCATCATGACCCAAGCTGGGGCTGCGCTCGGCGCCCTAATTGGTTACAGCACCACCACATTGGCGTTACTCAGCGGCGAACGCTTCGACCGTTGGGCGAAACGACAAGCGAAAGCCATGCCGTTGAAGCGAGGATTCGATTGTGTGGCCGCTGGTTCGGTGATGTTGCTGATTAGCCCCATTCTTTTCGCCACCGCCCTCGGTATTCGTGTCTTCCTTGGCAAGGGTGTTTTGTTCCGCCAGCAACGTACTGGTTATGGCGGACATCCGTTCAACATCATCAAGTTCCGCACCATGCTGAACTCCGCTGATGCCACAGGCATGCTTCTGCCCGACGCCCAACGCCGCCATTGGTTTGGGTCGCTGTTGCGAAAAACCAGCCTTGACGAACTGCCGACGTTATGGAATATCGTGCGCGGCGACATGAGTATTGTCGGCCCGCGGCCGCTCCTTCACCGCTACCTTACTCGCTACAGCCAAGAACAGTTACGACGCTTCGAGGTGCGCCCCGGACTCACCGGTTGGGCCCAAGTTCAGGGACGAAACGCCGTGGGCTGGGACGACCGCCTACGTTTCGACGTCGAATACGTCGAGAACCAGAGCCTGATCATGGACCTCAAGGTGATCTGGCTGACCGTGAAGCTTGTGGCCACTGGCAGTGGAGCTGACGGCGTCGACCACACGACCGAGTTTATGGGGTCCGACCGATGATCGGCCTGGTCCTCAATGTCGTGGCGGCCACCGTCTTGGTGATCGCCAGCATTTTTCGCCCTGGTTTTGGTATCGGCATCGCCCTGGTTCTGGGACGACACACTTTTCCTGACCGGGAAACCCCGATCGCTCCCCTCGGACCCATCGTGTGTGCGGCCGCCTTGTTTGGATACTGGATCTCAGGTCGGCGGCTCCGCCTATCGCCATACAGTGTGGCCGGTGTAGCACTCACCGGTCTCGTGGTTCTGGTCGGGGCCTACCGGTCCACGGCATACACCAACGAAACCATCCGTATGCTCGCCGACGACAAGGCGCTTTTCCTAGCTTCGACCGTAGCCCCGCTCTTATTACTATCGGGGACCCTCACCGACCGCGACATCCGCACCGATTTCTTCCGTTCCCTCGTTGCCGTAGCCACCGGCCTCACCACCATCATGCTGCTCACCAATACCGGCGAACGATCCGGAGCTCTCGGGGGAGGCCCGATCACCTTGGCCACCGCAATTGGCATTGCGTTGATCGTGCTCATCCATTTCCACGACCCCCTCTTGGGGCCCGAACTCCAACGTTTCGAAAGCGGGATTCGGATCGTCGTCGGCGGAGTGTTAGCTCTGGGGATGTGGATGACTCAATCGCGTCAACCAATGTTTTCTTTGGTACTCATACTCGGGATCGCGGCCTTTCTTGGGCTGTCTCAAGACATCCGCCACGCTTCATCGGCCAAACAACTGAAACGGATCCGGCGCCTCCGTCTTATCTCGCTAGTCATGGTCGTCGGGGCTGGCGCGGGCTTGGCCCAGTTGGTATTTGGTGGAGCCGCTGACACCCGGTTCGCGCTTCTCGCCAACCCGGTGCAAGAATTCGAACGTAGCCGGAACGCGGTTTGGGAAGCGGGGATGGAGATGGCGCGCCAAGCCGGGGCCGCGGGCAACGGGTTTGGGGCCACCGTATTGTCTGATGGCCCAACGCTAGTGCTCTACCCCCACAACATCTTTCTTGAACTCTGGGCCGAAATTGGGCCGGTAATGTCACTCGTGATTTACCTGGCATTTTTTCTGGGAGCAATCACGGCCGTACGAAAAGGAAACCGTGTTTTCACCATCCTCGCCGGATACGCCCTTCTCGGGGCTCAATTCAGCGGCGATCTTTATAACAGCCGATCCTTCTACCTTTTCCTGGTAGCGGCGTTAACCGTGCCCCCGGCGATGCGGGCACTATCCACCGAACACCAAAGCAGCGACGACGCTGCGGACAGTACCTCGGTGCCAATTAGAGGAGGCATAGCCGGATGAGCGGCACAGATATTCCAGTTATTGACGATCCAAGAGTCGGCATCGAGCAGACCCCTACTCGGGACTTTCGTTCCCTGGTGGAGGTGTTGCGTCGCCATTGGTTGATCGTGGTCGGCACAACGCTCGTGACGGTGGCCGCCGTGCTCGCCATCGATTTGTTCCTACTCACCAAGCAATACCGAAGTGATGTCGAGGTGCTCGTCCAGAACGAAGCCCGCGACGAACTGGGGCAAACAAACTTGCGCGACTCTGAGCGGTCGATGCTCAACGAACTCAGCTTGGCTGAAAGCCGTTCGGTGGTTGGTTTGGTTGAGGAACGCTACGGCGACGAGGTCGAGATCGCGGCCAGCATCGCTGAAGGCCGCGACGTGATCCTCCTTTCAGCGGTGGACTCCGACCGTGAACAGGCCCAGGAGATCGCCGACTTCTACAGCAACGCGTTTCTGGACGCTCGCCGTGACGCCGCCCTCGACGACCTTTTGAGTGCGAGTAACGTCATTAGCGACCGCATCTCGGATCTTGACCAACGAATCGCAACCCTCAATGAGGGGCGGGTAAACGCCACCGCCCAAGCTGAGATCAACCTGCTCGAAACCCAAAAAGAGTTGCTGAGCCAGCGCCTTGAGCAGCTCACTCTGTCGTCTGAGCTCACCCAAACCGGCACCACACGCATCATCTCGCCCGCCAATCTCCCCAAGACTGACGAACCGGTGAGTCCTCGACCGATCCGTGATGGTGTCATCGCTTTGGCGGCTGGCCTGATACTGGGAATCAGCCTGGCCTATGTCGTGGGCCTGATCAAGGATGAGGTCGAAGCTGAGCGCGGACTCGAAACGGCGTTGACCGGCGTACCCACCTTCTCCGAACTGCCGATTGAATCGAACTCGCCTGGTTTGGCGGTGCTCTACCAACCCGCCTCACCATTCTCCGAAGGTATACGACGCCTCCGTACCGCAGTTCGGTTTGTGGTGCCTCAACATTCGATCATCCAGATTGCGTCCGCATTGCCCTCCGATGGAAAGACCGTTACCTCCGCCAATCTGGCCTATGCACTTGAGGCTGACGGCCTTCGCGTACTGCTGATCGACGCCGACCTGAGGAAACGAGGCTTGTCAGAACTGTTCGGGTTCGGCTTAGAAACCGAGGGCCTCACCAGCGTGTTCCGCCA
>Ga0316189_10001253_pt1 | contig 25221 bp, 20 predicted proteins | sample LowCovwburrow_MG_FD_204930 | JGI IMG/M metagenome (GOLD analysis project Ga0316189, IMG submission 204930) | Coastal sediment microbial communities from Maine, United States - Lowes Cove worm burrow | ecosystem: Environmental > Aquatic > Marine > Coastal > Sediment | place: USA: Maine... | reverse complement strand
TGCGCTGCGTCGGAGAGGCGCGCGGGGACGAGCGCGCACCCTTGGGGCGCGGCGCCAGAGCACACGGAACTCGCACCACATGTGCATCTGTCATGAAAACAGGCAGCCGCCCCCGTCTCCCAGCCCCACAGGTCCACGGCTCAGCCCTCGAGCCCACGGCTCAGCGCCCCCGAATCTCAGCCCCGCAGGTCCACGGCTCGGCCCTCGAGCCCCCGGCTCAGCGCCCCGAATCTCAGCCTCGCAGGTCCACGGCTCAGCCCTCGATCCCCCGGCTCAGCGCCCCGAATCTCAGCCCCGCAGGTCCACGGCTCGGCCCTCGAGCCCCCGGCTCAGCGCCCCGAATCTCAGCCCCGCAGGTCCACGGCTCAGCCCTCGAGCCCCCGGCTCAGCGCCCCGAATCTCAGCCTCGCAGGTCCACGGCTCAGCCCTCGATCCCCCGGCTCACCTCAAGCGGAGGACGAGCTGCAGGGACGGGCGAGGGGGGCAGCGCGAACGAGTCTAGGACGTGCGTGGACCCCTTGGCACAAGGGGTCCACGCGCGCTCCGACCTGTCTGAGAGAGTGCTGGCCCCCTTGCCCGGCCATCGCCTCAGCCTCCGCCTCCCCCTCCGCCTCGCCCCCTACTGCGGCAGGTAGGGCGCGCAGGTCGACACGCCAGCGCCGACGATCCGGATCGGCGCGTTCGCGTTGATCACCGTCAGGTCCTGGATCCCGTTGTTGTCGCTGTCGTCGTAGTCGAAGTGGGTGACCTTCGAGTTCGAGCCCGGGCCGCCGCTCTCGGTGAAGAAGTAGAAGTCACCGGCGAAGAAGGCGAAGGCGAAGGCGAAGGTCAGGTCGAGGTTGCCGAGGGGGATAGTCTCGATGTACTCGCCGGTCTCCTTATTGACCTCGACGAGCTTCGCTGGGTTGACGCCGCCGAACATAAAGGTGCGACCGTCGCCGGTGCCGGTCAGCTCAGCGCCGTTGAAGCTCGTCGAGCCGAGGTTCTCCACCATCAGGCTCTCCGGATCGACGGTCAGGAAGGTGCCTGCGTTCGGCCCCTCGCCGAAGCCGCCGATCCCGTTGTAGGTGTTGCCGTAGAGCTGATCGCAGGTGTTGAACTGGTCCTTCGTCACGTAGGCCATGCCGAAACGCTGGATCCCCATCTGCCCGGGCATGTAGCCGGGATCGCTGCAGTTCGCCGGGTTGGTCACGTCGACCTTGCGGATCGCCCCCGTCGGCGGGTCGAACATCACCCAAGCGAACCCGGCGCGGTCGACCGCCATCGAGAAGGTGTTCGGCATCCCACAGCCGATGTCGCCGAGCTTCTCAAAGCTGTTCTCGTCGGGGAGGTACTTGTAGAGCTCTGCGTCGTCAGAGAGGACGAAGATCCCGTTGTCGAGCGGCACTTCGACGTCGGCGCAGGGGCAGGGGTCCTCGATCACCCCGGTCGTGCCGGTGTTGCCGGTGGTCCCGTCGCTGGTCCCCTCCGTCATCCCCTCCGTCGTCGTCCCCGTCGTCGTCGTCGTCGTCCCCGTCGTCGGGTCTGTCGTCGTCCCTGTCGTCGTCGGATCGGTCGTCGTCGTCGTGTCGGTCGCGCTCCCCGGCGAGGTCGTCGTCGTCGGGTCGGTCGTGCTAGTCGTCGTCGTCCCTGTCTCCGAGGCGGTGCCGGACATCGTCGCGGTCGCGGTGCCGGTCCCGGTCGCCGTCGCGGTCCCCGTCGCTGTCGCCGTCGTCGTCGTCGTCGTCGTGTCGCTGGTGCTCTCGGACGCGGTCCCCGTCGCCGTCCCCTCCATGACTTCGCCGCCGTTGCAGGCGAGCGCGGTGAGGGCGAAGATCGAGAGGGTGCGGAGACGTAAGCTCAGAGTCGGCATGCTCTGACCATAACAAAGCTGCGATGGTCGATGCGTTCAGCCGCTCGGCGAGCAGGCCCACCGCGAGGAGGCTGCGGTCGAGCCCTGAGCGCTCTTTCGCCGCACTCGTCCCCCCCTCTCGATCCGGCCATACGTCGCTGCGGGGGCCCGAGCGGGGGCTATCTTTCCTTTCTGGAGGCCCTCTCAGCCCCCCCCACAACCTGCCTACGAACCGCGAGAGCGGCGTTTCGCCCAAACCAAGAGGAGCAACGATCGCTGCGCGAGGATGGACCGCAAACCTTGCGAACCGACGACGGCCCGCCCCGCAGCAGCGGGACAGGCCGTCCTCTCCTCGGTCGACGCGTAGCTCAGCCCTTCGGCTTGAGATCCAGGTCGTAGACCTTGACCTCGCCGAAGCTGCCGAGCGTGTCCTTGAGCTTGCTGGCGTTGCCGATCGCGATGATCTGCACCGGCCCGCCCCAGAGGGAGCTGCTGGTCGCCTTGATCTGCTCCGGCGTCGCCGACTCGATGTCCGTCCGGTAACGCTCCCAGAAGTCCGCCGGGAGCCCGAAGATCCGCTGGGTGATCGTCTTTCCGGCGATCACGCCGACGCCTTCGACCTCGAGGGCGAACTTGCCGGAGAGCTTGCTCTGGATCCGTCCCAGCTCGTCGGCGGGCATTCCGTCCTGGGCAGGTTCCTTGAGCAGCTGGAGCAGCGCCTCGGTGAACTCGCCGGCGCTCTTGGTCTTGGTGCTCCCCCCGGCGAAGAACATCGCCCCGTCGAAGCTCGAGCTGTGGAAGGCCCCGACCCCGTAGGTCAGGCCGAGCTGCTCACGGAGGACCTGGTTGAGCCGCCCCGAGAGGCCGCCGCCGAGCGCCGCCTGGAGGATCTTGGCGTCGAGGTAGCCGGCCTCTCCCATCGCCGCTGCGCCGGTGACCACGGCGATCGTCGCCTGCGCGCTCGCCTTGCGGTCGATCAGGTGGACGACGGTCTTGTCGCTCGCCGCCTGCTTCTCCCCGCGGGGCTGAGGGATCGCCTCGCCGGCCTTCCACTTGCCGAAATGCTTCTTGGCGAGCGCGGCGGCCTTGCCCGGCTTGACGTCGCCGGAGATCACCAGGAGCGCGTTACCGGGGTGGTAGTGACGGGCGTGGAAGGCCACGACCTGATCACGGGAAAGACCATTGATCTCCTCGTCGGTCGGGAAGGGCCGCCCGTAGGCGCTCTTGTCGCCGTAGATGACCCGCTCGCTCATCTGCAGGGCGAGGCCGAAGGGCGAGGCCTTCTGGCCGGAGACCTCCTGGATCAGGAGATCCTTGATCTTCTTCATCGACTCCTCGGGGAAGGTCGGCGTCATCGCCATCTCGGCGAGCACCTTGACCCCGAGGTCGAGGTCGCGGGAGAGCATGTCCGCGCCGAGCACGACGATCTCGTCGTCAGCGCGCTCCGACTTCGTCCCGCCGGTCGCGTCCACGAGCTTGTCGAGGTCCGCCTTGCTGTGCTTGGCGGTGCCCTCACCCAAGAGGCCGATCGTCAGCTCGGCGAGCTTCGATTGGTCGGCGGGGGCGTAGATCTTGCCTGCCTTGACCACGAGCGAGATGTCGACGACCGGCATCTCGTGATCCTCGAGGACGATGACCTCGAGACCGTTGGCCAGGGTCGTCACCGTCGGCGTCGGGAAGACGACCGGCGACGGCGCGGTGATCCCCGGCAGCGGCGGCAAGGCGGCGAGCTTGGCCCGCTGGGCGGCGGCCTTGTCCGCGCGGTCCTTGGCCTCTGCGTCCTTATCCTCGGCCTCCTTGGCCGCCGCCTCGGCGACGGGATCCGGCGGCGGAGCGACCTCCTCCTTGGGCTTGCAGGCGAAGGAGGAGACGAGGAGACAAGCGCTGAGGCTGGCGCCCAGGCGCATAACAAACGCGTTCGCGCGCCGATTCTTTGTGGTCATGGTGTTCACTTGGCACCCCCGGGGACGATGTCGAAGGTGACGCTGCGATCCTGGGTGAGGTAGGTGTTGGCGACCCGCTTGAGGTCACCGGCGCTGATCTTGTTGAAGCGCTTGTAGTCGCCGTTGATCTTCTCGGCGCCGCCGTAGAAGGTCTCGTAGGTGGCGAGCTGGCTCGCCTTGTACTGGGTCTTCGAGAGGCCGTCGACGTAGTCCTTGTAGATCTTCGCCTTCGCCCGCTTGAGCTCGGCGGCGGAGATGCCCTTCTTCTTGACCTTGTCGAGTTCGTCCCAGTAGGCGGCTCTGAGATCCGCGAGCTTGGTGTCGTTGGAGGCGACGAGGAGGGTGGCGAGCTGCCCCTGACCGTAGGTCGGGATCGGAAAGCCGGCGTTCATCATCACCGCCGCGGCCAGCTTCTCGTCGTCGACGAGGCGCTTGGGCAGGCGCGCCGAGGCGCCGTCGGTGAGGATCGTCGCCAGCAGCTCGAGGGCGTCGCGATCCTTCTCGCGCGGCGGCGGCACGTCAAAGGAGATCAGCGCGAGGGGCATCGGCGCCAGCGGATCCTGGACCTCCTTGTACACCGGACCGCCGGTCTGCTCAGCCTCCGCGGGGAAGCCCGGGGTCAGCTCGGGTCCGCGCGCTAGCGGGCCGAAGTACTGCTCGACCAGGGCCTTGGCCTTTGCCGACTCGAAGTCGCCGCAGAGCACCAGGACCGCGTTGTTCGGGGTGTAGTAGCGGTCGAAGAAGTCGATGAACGCCTGCGCGGGGGCGTTGCTCAGATCCTCCATCGATCCGTAGATCGAGTGGGAGTACTCCCAGCTCGAGAAGGCGGCCGCCGGCCAGTCCAGGAGGATCGTCTTGGCGAAGGGCTGGTTCTCCTGCTGCTGCCGGACCTCCTCCTTGACGACGTCCTTCTCGTTGCCGAGCGACTCGTCGGTGAGGATCAGCGACTCCATCCGGCTCGCCTCGAGGAAGAGCATCCCCTCGAGGAAATTGCTCGGGACGGTCTCGAAGTAGTTGGTCCGGTCGGGCTCGGTGTTGCCGTTGAGGGCGCCGCCGGTGTTGTCGACGTAGTAGCCGAAGGCCCCCTCGGGGACGTTCTTCGAGCCGTTGAACATCATGTGCTCAAAGAGGTGGGCGAAGCCGGTGCGGCCTTCGACCTCCTGCGCGGAGCCGACTCGGTAGGTGATGTAGACGCTGACGATCGGCGCGCTGTGGTCCTCCGAAAGGATCACCTTGAGGCCGTTGGGCAGCTCAAATTTCTCGATCGGGATAGCGACATCTGCAGCCGCAGAGGCGACGGTCGGCAGGACTGTGATCCCGGAGACCCCGGAGACCATGAAGATGCCCGCAAGGGCTATTGGGGCGAGATTTCGCATGGGCGTGATAGCTCTTCCTGCTTAGGAGCGCACACTCTAGGGGATCGCCCTAGCGCGAACAAGCGCGCGACACGGGGGCAACTGGCCCCAGCGTCGAGCTGGTCGCCCGAGCTGGTCGCCCGAGCAGGTCGCGCTTCGCTCACGGTTCGCTCACGCTTCGCTCACGGTTCGCTCACGGCCCGCGGGCACGCATCCGAGGCCCAGGTGAGGAGGGGTCTACCTCCTCCTTGCCAGCGCTGGCGATGGGGCCGAAGCTTGTCCATAGATGGCGTTGGGGACGAGGCATGGATCGATGTTCGGCCGCTGGGGAGCGCTGCCCGGGGCAGGGCTTCGCCTCGGGCTCTGCCTCGTGATGCTCGCCGCCTGTGCCGACGAGGACCCGACCACCGGCGCTGAGCGGCTCCTCACTCGCTGCCTTGAAACCTCCCCCGCGACCCCGAAGAGCTTCGTCCTCGGCGGTACCTGGTCGACCGAGTGTGGCGACAGCATCTGTGAGGAGACCCTGCGGATCGAGTCGGTCTGCGTCAGCTACCAGCGCATCGACGGCGACGGCGAGCTTGTCCAGCTCAACCACGGGATCCTCTCCGCGGCAGGGGTCAGCGCCGGAAAGACCGAGGCGACCGCCCTCATGGACGTCGAGCTCCGGCCGGACGTCGACCGCTGCGGCGGAGCTCTCTGCGACGAAGGGCTCATCGTTCTCCAGCGCAGCGGCGAGGCCAGCCTCCACAGCTACTCCGGCCGCCCCGAGGCCGCGCTCGAGGGCGTGGCGGCTCACCTCGGAGCGATCCGCAGCGCGCTCGGGGAGTGCCGGGACACCGCCCTTGTCGACATCGACGGCGGCTGCGAGCGCTGAGCGCCCGGCCCCAAGCCCGCGCTCTACGAGACTCGCTTCGACAGGCTCGCGTCCATGGCTCGCGTCCATGGCTCGCGTCGCTGGCTCGCGTCGCTGGCTCGCGTCGCTGGCTCGCGTCGCTGGCTCGCGTCCATGGCTAGCGACCGCGACGGAGCAGGAAGACGAGACCGGCGACGCCCGCTCCGACGGCCCCGCCGAAGCGAAGCTTGCGGCGATGGGCCTCGCGCGCACGGATCGCCTCGACCTCGTCGCGGTGCCGACGGCAGCTCGCGCGATGGGCCTCGCTCTCCCGCTCGAGCTGCTCCTTGGTCACGGCCAGCGCCTCCTCGAGCTCGCCCGCCTCCCTCTCCAGCCGGGTGATCGCCTCGACCCTCGCCGAGGTCTCAGCCGCGGCGTCGCGCTGCCGTTGGCGTAGCACCTCTAGCTCGCCGCGTGCCGCCGCCGCGACGGTCTCCGCTCGACTCAGGGAGATCCGGGTGTCGGCGTGCGCCCTCGTCTCCTCAGCCAGCTCGGCCCCTAGCTTCGCCTGCGCCGCCTCCACGTCCCGCAGCTGCCCCGCCGTCGTCGCCTGCGCTGTCCTCTCCTCAGCCAGCGCAGCCCCTAGCTTCGCCTGCGCCGCCTCCGCGTCCCGCAGCTGCCCCACCGTCGTCGCCTGCGCCGCCTCCACGTCCCGCAGCTGCCCCGCCGTCGTCGCGTGCGCCGTCCTCTCCTCATCCAGCTGGGCCCCTAGCTTCGCCTCCTTCGCCTCCGCGTCCCGCAGCTGCCCCGCCGTCGTCGCGTGCGCCGTCCTCTCCTCAGCCAGCTCAGCCCCTAGCTTCGCCTCCTTCGCCTCCGCGTCCCGCAGCTGCCCCGCCGTCGTCGCGTGCGCCGTCCTCTCCTCAGCCAGCTCAGCCCCTAGCTTCGCCTCCTTCGCCTCCGCGTCCCGCAGCTGCCCCGCCGTCGTCGCGTGGGCGGTCTGCTCAGCCACGAGCTCGGCCTCCGCCCGCACGACCTCCGCCTGCACCGACGCGAGGCGCTCCTCCGAGGCGGACTCTGCCCGCGCCTGCGCCACCTCGAGCTGCGCCTTGAGCTTCGCCACCTCGTCGGCGAGCGCCTCGCGGGCGACCATCGTCACCGCATGGGCGCGCTCCTCGGCGTCGATGTGCTCCCGGGTCTCCTCGACCGTGCGGCGGAGATCGAGGACCTCGAGCTCGGCCTGCTCGCCGGCGGCGATCAGCTCCTGCGATCGATTCAGGTCGAGGTGCGCCTTGCTCAGCTCGCGCTGGAGGCGAGCGACCTCCCGCTGGGCCTTAGCCAGGGTCTTGCTCTTCGGCTTGGTCAGGACCTGCGCCTTCGCCTTCGCCTTCGACCTACGCGTCGGCTTCGCCTTCGGGGTCTCGCTCTTGTCGCCTGCGTCGCTCTCGGACATGTCGCCGTAGTATTGCTCGGGAGTGGTGGGAGGTCGAAGCTCGATCCTCCGACGATCGGTCGCGCGCGCTATTGGAGCGCGTTGAGGCGGTCGGCCACGCTCGCCCGGGCGATCCCGTCGAGCACCCGCTGGATCGCCGAGGCGAAGGTGCTGGCGAAGACCTCGGAGCTCTTTGTGCGATCGTCGAGGGTCACCGCCCCGCTCGCCGCGCCAGCGAAGCGATAAACGTAGGTCGGCGCGCCAGGGAGGCGGATCTCTAGAGAGTAGCGGATCGTCCCGACCCAGCGCTTGTCGCTCGCGGTCGCGTAGGCGAGCCCGAGCTCGTCGACGCTGACAAAGCCGACCAGGCGCTCTCCCGCTGGCACCTGCGCGGTCGGATCGACCACCGTCACCGAGTCAAAGAGCGAGCCCAGGGCGACCCGGAGATCCCGCTCGACGAAGGTCTGGACGTTGCGGACCTCGACCGTCGGCCCGTTTGGGGCGGTCGCCGTCATCGTCTCAGGGATCCGAGCGCTGTCGCGGATAATGTAGAGAGGAAGGTGGATCCGCTGGGCCACAGGGGGTGGCCGGACAGCGATCGCCAACGACTCGACGTCGACCGGGCGGTAGGCGCAGGCTGCCTGGCCGCCTATCGGCATGACGAGGGCGAGAGCGAGGGCGGCGCGGGCGAGGGTCGTCGAGGCCATGGCTAGCGCCGACGATAGCAGAGATCGCGCGGCGGCCGCTGGAACCTCCGTGACCTGGGCAAACCGGGCGATTTCGTCGGTAGAGCTGGCTCAGCGGGCCAATATCGGGACTCGGAGCCCCTTCTCCGCCCCGAACCCCAGCCGGCGGCGTCGAACTCTGTGACCAAGCGCCGCGGAGCGTTCTCCGGGCCGGCAAAGGGCGGACACGGTCGGCCGAGCCTGAGCCCGGAGATCGGCCCCCACAGAGCTCCTAGGACAGAGGCTCCTGCTCGCCCGAAGAATAGAGCCCTTGCTCGCAGAGCATCGCCAGCAGATAGCCCGTGCCTGGATCCGCGAGACACTCGGCGCGGCTGCCCTCGCGGACGATCCGGCCGCCTTCGAGCACTGCGACCCGATCGCCGAGCGCGGCGAGATCGCGGGCGTCGTGGGTGATCACGAGCTTCGCCCCCGGGAGCGAGCGCAGGGTCCTGTGCAGGAGCCGGCGAGCGCTGCGACGACTGCTGACGTCGAGCGCGGAGAGGGGCTCGTCGAGGAGGAGCAGCGACGGCTCAGTGATCACCGCCCGCGCGAGGGCCACCCGCTGGGCTTGCCCCCCCGAGAGCCGCGACGGACTACGCTCGGCGACCTCGGCGATCTCGAGGCGAGCCAACCACTCCAGGGCCTTTGCCCTCGCCTCGGCCTCGCCGTGACCGCGGGCCCGGAGACCGTAGGCGACGTTGTCGACCGCGCTCATGTGGGGGAAGAGCGCGAGCCCCTGCGGCATCAGGGCGACGCCCCGCTCGGGGGGCGGGAGACGAACGCCCTCCCCCTCGACGAGCGTTCCAGCGATCTCCACCCGCCCTGACGTGATCGGCAGCAGACCGGCGAGGGCGTCGACCAAGGTCGACTTGCCGCTGCCGTTGGGGCCGACGAGCACGAGGGTCTCGCCGCCGGCGATCCGCAGCTCGAGATCGAGCGAAGAGGGCCCGCGGCGAGCCTGCAGCCGGGCCTGGAGGCTCATCTCCCCTCCCCTGCTCCCGCGCCCAGCGGGGTCACCGCAAGACGACCGCGGAGGAGCACCAGGGCGACCAGAGCGAGGGCGAGGAGGAGGATCCCGAGGGCGATCGCCGCCGGCGGATCGACCTGGAGCGCGGTATAGATCGCCAGCGGCATCGTCCGGGTCTCGCCCGCCAGGTTGCCGGCGAAGGTGATCGTCGCGCCGAATTCCCCGAGCGCCCGTGCCCACGCCAGGGCGATCCCGGAGGCGAGCGCCGGTCGCAGGAGCGGCAAGGTGATCGTCCGCAGGACCCGGAGGCGACCGGCGCCGAGGGTCGCCGCCGCCGCTTCGAGGCGGGGATCGATCGCCAGCAGCCCCGCCTCGAGGCTGAGGATCAAGAAGGGCGCGCAGACGAAGGTGACCGCGACGATCGCCCCACCCGTCGTAAAGGGCAGCTCTATGCCCAGGCCGCCAAGGATCCCGCCAAAGATCCCGCGGCGACCGAAGGTCACCAAAAGCGCGAGACCGCCGACGACCGGCGGGAGCACCATCGGCAGGGCGACCAGACCGCGGAGCAGACCCTTGCCGGGGAGGTCGACGCGGGCGAGGAGGTAGGCGAGCGGTAGGCCGAGGACGAGGGCGATGAGCACCGCGATCGTCGAGACCGCGAGCGAGAGGCCGAGCGCAGAGACGACCTCTGACCGGCCGAGCTGGTGGACGAACGCCCCCGGATCGAGCTGGAGCAGCAGACCGCACAACGGCGCCACCAGGCCGGCCACCGCCAGGAGCCCGAGGATGAGCAAGAGGTGCTCGCTTGGTGAGCGACGCATCGGCGGCGCGATGATGACACAGGGGCCGCGCCCCGAGGAGCCGGACCGAGCGTGGCCCAGCCGGACCAGCAGCATCGCGACAAGGGGCGAGGGCCCCCTAGGGCGGGCCGAACCCCAGCTCAGCGAAGAGCGCCTGAGCCCGCGGGGCCAGCAGCATCGCGACGAAGGCCGCGGCCTGCTCCGGCCGCGTGGAGGCGCGGATCGGGCTCGCCAGGTAGGTCGCCCGGACAGGCTCCGCCTCGGGGAGCTCGATCACCTCGACGCTCCCCGGCGCCGCCCCCCGAACGTCGGTCGCGTAGACGATCCCCGCATCCGCCTCGCCGAGGCTGACCCGCTGGACCACAGCGCGGACGTTCTCCTCGTCCGAGACCAGGTTGCCGAGCACCTGCTCCCGTAGCCCCATCCGCCCCAGGGCCTCGCGGGCGTAGGCGCCGGCCGGGACCTCCGGCGCCGCGAGGACGACCTTGACGCCTGCGCGTCCGAGCTCCGCGGGCAGGGCGAGACCGCTTCCCTTGGCGACGATCGCGACCAGGCGGTTGCTGGCGATGACCTGCGGCGGATCGGCGAGGCCTGCGTCGACGACCCGCTGGAGCTGGGCCGCGTTCGCCGAGACAAAGACGTCCGCCCGAGCCCCGCCCAGCAGCTGCGCCGCCAGGGCCTGGGAGCCGGCGAGGTTGAGGACGATGTCGACCGACGCCTCCTCCCCCTCCGCCATCGCCTCGATCCGCGCCATCACCTCGGCGAGGGACATCGCCGCGGCAACCACAAGGCGATCCCCCCGAGCCCCCCCGCGACATCCGCCGACGACGACGGTCAGCGCAGCCCGCCCGGCGCTGCCCAGCCAGGCCCTGCGGGTCCATGACGGTGACGACGATCGCGACAGCGATCGCGATGGCGATGGCGGCGAGCCCATGGTCGCTCCTCACCGAGGCGGTCGGAGGAGCGAGCGACCGATGATCAGCTTTTGGATCTCGCTTGTGCCCTCGTAGATCCGCAGGGCTCGGATCTCGCGATAGAGCCGCTCCGGGACCTGGCCGACGGTCACCCCGAGCCCGCCAAAGCTCTGGACCGCGCGGTCGATCGTCCGCTGCGCCGACTCGGTCGCGAAGAGCTTGGCCATCGCCGGCTGATCGACGCTCGCGCGGCCCTGATCCCGGGCCCCGGCGGCGCGGTAGACCAGGAGCTGGGCGGCGACGTGATCGGTCGCGACGTCGGCGAGGGCGAACTGAAGCCCCTGCTGGGCCGCGAGCGGCTTGCCGAATTGGCGGCGGCGGTTGAGGTGGGCGATCGTCTCGGAGAGGGCCCGATCCGCGAGCCCGAGCGCCGCCGCGCCGACGCTGACGCGGAAGACGTCGAGGTTGCCGAGGGCGATCGTCAGGCCCTGGCCGGGCTCGCCCAGGCGATGCTCCGACGGGACCTCGACGTCCTTCAGCTCGAGCGAGCCTATCGCGTGCGGGGCGATCACCTCCGTCGGCGTCACCGCAAGGCCGGGCGCCGACGCCGGGACCCAAAAGGCGCCGAAGCGCGGCCGCCCGCTCGCCGGCTCGTCCTCAGCCTCGCGGGCGAAGACAACATAGGAGTCGGCGACCCCCGCGTTCGAGATAAAGCACTTCTCTCCGCTCAGGCGCACGCCCCCGTCGGCCGTCGGCCTCGCCTGGGTGCGCATGCCCTGGATGTCCGAGCCGGCCTCGGGCTCGGTCAGGGCGAACGCGCAGATCACCTCGCCGCTCGCCACCCTCGGCAGGAGCTGCGCCCGCAGCTCGTCCTTGCCGGCCATCGTCACCGGGTTGGAGCCGAGCCCCTGCATGACAAAGGCGGTGTCGAGCGCCCCGGACTCCCGGGCCAACCACTGGCGGACGATGCAGAGCGCGGTCGACGAGAGAACCGGCGCCGCGCCGCCGTGCTCGCCGGGCACCACCCAGCGCAGAAGGCCCGCCGCTGCCAGGCGCTCGACGTAGATCCGCGTCGCGCCGGCGACATCCCCCTCGGCGACCGGACTCTCGCGGATCGACGCGCAAAACCCCTCAAGGGTGTCCTCCAGGGCTTCAAGCTCGGCCCGGGAGACCGGCGCCTCGGCGATCACCGCGAGATCGCGGCTCAGGATTCGAGGATCTGTGATCATGATCTAGTCCCTGCCCTCATCGTTGGTCGGCCCTGCCGGCCCGCTCGGGGCTGGCTTCTCCCGTCGAGCGTCGGCGCTCGCACGGGGGCCGCTGGCCCGGCGCTCCCGCTCATCTCCACTGCGGCGAGCGCTTGTCCAAGCGGGCGTCGTCCGCCTCGCGAAAGTCCGGATGCTGCATGCACAGGGTCTGCGCCTGGGCCTCGGCCTCGATCGCCGCGTCCAGGTCCATGCTGAGCTCCTGCTGGAGCATCCGCTTGGTCATCCGCAGGGCGAAGTGGGGGCCCGCGGCGAGCTGCGCCGCCAGCCCGAAGGCCTCGCGGTCGACGTTCGCCCGCTCCGGCTCATCGCCGACGACACGGTTCACAAGGCCGATCTGCGAGGCCTTCGCCGCGTCGACACGACCGCCGAGCATCAGGATCTCGCTCGCATGGCCGAGACCGACGACCCGCGGCAGGAGGTAGCTCGCCCCCATGTCCGCGCCGCTCAGGCCGACCTGGGGGAAGAGGAAGGCGAAGAAGGCGTGCTCGCCGATCACCCGCAGATCGGCCGCTAGGGCCATCACCGCGCCCGCGCCCGCGGCGACCCGCTTGACCGAGGCGACGATCGGCAGCGGACACATGCGCATCGCCTGGATCAGCGCGCCGGTCATCCGCGTGAAGGTGAGCAGCCCCTCGGCGTCGCGCGCGTGGAGGCGGGTGATGATGTCGTCGACATCGCCGCCGCCGCAGAACGCTCTGCCCTCCCCTTGGAGGACCAGCGCCCGCGCGCCCGTCCCCGAGGGATCACGGGTACGGCCCGCGATCACCTTAAAAAACTCGGTCAGCTCGTTGTAGACCTGAAACGTGAGGGCGTTGTAGCGCTCAGGACGGTCGAGGGTGATGATCCCGACCCGGTCGCGCTCCTCGTAGCGAAAGCTCTCGGGGCTCGGCATCGGCAGCCAAGCGAGGTCTGGGGCGATCGTCTCGGTCTCGGTCTCGGTCGTCGCGGTCATCGGCCGCTCTCCTTCTCTCCACGCACGCCTGCGGTCTCGGCTCCGGCCGGGAGCACCGCGAGCCCCTGGATCTCGACCTTGGCCCGATCCTCTAGGAGTTCGGAGACCCCGAGCAGCGCCATCGTCGGGAAGTGCTTTCCGACCAGCTCGCGATAGGCCTTCCCGACCTCCGGGAGCGCGGCGATGTACTCCCGCTTGTCGGTGACATACACGGTCAAACTGACAAGGTGCTCGGGGCTCCCACCCGCAGCCTCGACGACCGCAACGACATTTGCCAGGGCTTGGCGGAACTGGGCGGCGAAGTCATCGCTGACGATCACCTCCTGGGTGTCCCAGCCGATCTGGCCTGCGATCGCCAGGATCTCGCCGGATCCGGCCATTCCGTTGCTGTAGCCGCGGGGCCGGGGCCAACCTAGGGGCTGCGCTATCCGATGGGTCATCGGCGGGGAGTGTCGCAGCCGCGCGTAGAGGTGGCAACGACACTAGCCGGATCGCGAGCGGGCGTGCGCGTTAGGTGGCAACGACACTTGCCACTTGCACACGAGCTTTTGAAATCACGAATAATTACAAGCACATCACAAGTGGCACGAAGATCGCTTTGTAGTACGGCAGACGCCAACCAAGGGACGACGCCATGACCAAGCTGCTCAAGATCTCCGCACTCTCCGCCTTCACTCTCCTCTTCGCCGCCTGCGATCCCGAGATGACCGGCGACGCCGAGGATCGTGCCCTATACGGCGACATGCTCGACATCGCGGACTCGGACGGCGACGACGACGGCTTCGACATCCTCGACGACTTCTCCGACGCCATCCCCGCGCCGGCGCCGATGGTCGAGTACGACCTCGACCTAGCGGCCGAGGACGAGGATCCCTGCGACACCTGGGGTCCCGAGGACCTCGACCTCAACCTCGACGGCGCCGGCGAGAGCCCGAGCGATGACGACGAGCCCCCGCTCGGCACCCCCGACGACGAGGATGAGGATTGGGGCGACCTCGACTTCAACAGCAACAACGGCGACGGCGATGGCCTCATCGGTGAGGACGAGCCGCCGATCGTCAACCCCGACGACGAGGACGACGGCTGGGGCAACCTCGACTTCGACGGCGACAACAACAGCGGCGACGGCGACGGCCTCGTCGGTGAGGACGAGCCGCCGATCGCCAACCCCGACGACGAGGACGACGGCTGGGGCGACCTCGACTTCGACGGCGACAACAACAGCGATGACGACGACGGCAACTAGGACAACCCAAGGCTCGAGTTCGAGCACCCGCTCCGAGCACCGGCCGTGCCCGACCGGCTGAGCCCCGGCCCTTCGCGGGCTCCTAGTCCAAACGAACGAGAGAGAGGATCCCAGGGTGACCGGGGGTCCTCTCTCTCGTTCTCGCTGTCTCTGTCTTGGCTCGCCGTGCCCTCGCTCGCCGGACGTCAGGCCCCCTCGGACCCGGCCAAAGAGGGACGCCCGGACGGCGAGGCCGACCGGGCGTCATGGGCAGTGAGGCGCTGCTCCGAGGAGCTCCGAGGAGCCCCCAGGAGCACCATCCTAAGGGGCGGGATCAGCCCGGCTCGATCGTGCAGATCGACGAGCAGCCGTCGCCGTTGTTGTTGTTGCCGTCGTCACAGGACTCGCCGGGCTGGAGGAACCCGTCGCCGCAGGAGGCCAGCTTGCACTGGTTGGTGCACGAGTCGACGTTGCTCTGGTTGCCGTCGTCGCACTCCTCGCCGGGCTGCTTGAACCCGTCGCCGCAGACCGGCAGCTCGCACTTGTTGGTGCAGAAGTCGAGGTTCGAGCTGTTGCCGTCGTCGCACTCCTCCCCCGGGCCCTTGAACCCGTCGCCGCAGACCGGCAGCTTGCAGACGTTGGTGCAGCTGTCGGTGTTGTTTTGGTTGCCGTCGTCGCACTCCTCACCGGGCTGCTTGAACCCATCGCCACACACCGGCAGCTTGCAGGAGTTGGTGCAGTTGTCGGTGTTGACCTTGTTGCCGTCGTCGCACTGCTCGCCGACCTGCTTGAACCCGTCGCCGCAGCTCGCGAGCAGACACTGGTTGGTGCAGAAGTCGAAGTTCGAGTTGTTGCCGTCGTCGCACTCCTCGCCGGGCTGCTTGAACCCGTCGCCGCACTCCGGCTGCTTGCACTCGTTGGTGCAATTGTCGACGTTGGAGTCATTGCCGTCGTCGCACTCCTCACCCGGGCCGGGGAAGCCGTCACCGCAGACGTTCTCGGTGCAGTCGAACTTGCACGCCTTGGTGTTGCCATTGTTGGCACCGTCGTCGCACTCCTCCTTGCCCTCCCAGACAAAGCCGTCGCCGCAGTCCGCGGTCAGGCACGAGAGGAGGCAGGGCCCGCTGTTCTCGTTGTTCTCACCGTTGTCGCACTCCTCGCCGGGCTGCTTGAACCCGTCGCCGCAGGAGGCCTGCTTGCAGACGTTGGTGCACGAGTCGTTGTTGTTGTTGTTGCCGTCGTCGCAGGCCTCGTTGGGCGCCGTGAGGCCGTCACCGCAAAACGCCTTGGTGCAGTTGAGCTTGCAGTAGCCGCTGTTGGAGTTGTCCGGGCCGTCGTCGCAGGCCTCGACCCCCTCGTGGATGAAGCCGTCGCCGCACTTGGCCTCGACGCAGTTGAGCAGGCAGGTCCCCGAGTTTGAGTTCTGGTTGCCCTCGTCGCACTGCTCGCCCTGGCTCGCCTGCTTGAACCCGTCACCGCAGGCGGGTGTGGTGCAGAGGTCGGTGCAGCCGTCGTCCTGGTTGCCGTTCATCCCATCGTCGCACTGCTCGCCGGGATCCTTGATGCTGTTGCCGCACTCTTCGATCAGGCACTCGCTGGAGCAGCCGTCACCGGCCAGGAGGTTGCCGTCGTCGCAGGCCTCCTCCGGGCCCTTGTCGCCGTCGCCGCAGATGTTGGCGATGCACATGTCGTTGCAGGACTTGCCGGGCCCGTTGTCAACCCCGTCGTCGCACTCCTCCTCGCCAGGCGGCAGGTTCCAGACGTTGCCGTCGCCGCAGACCGCGAGCTTGCACTCAAGGGTGCACTCACCTTGGTTGGTGTTGTTCGGGCCGAGGTCGCACTCCTCGCTCTTCGACTCCTGGACGAACATGTCGCCGCAGATCGCGTTCGTGCAGTTGTTGGTGCACTCGTCCTCGTTGTTGTCGTTGCCGTCGTCGCACTCCTCTTGAGCGCTGACCACCCCGTCGCCGCAGGAGGCGAGCTTGCACTCGTTGGTGCACTCGTCGTTGTTGTTGTCGTTGCCGTCGTCGCAGCCCTCGCCGGGGCCCATCAGGCCGTCACCGCAGTAGTTCTGCTTGCACTCGGACGTACACGAGGAGCCCTCGTCGTTGTTGTCGGCGCCGAGATCACACTCCTCCACCCCAGCGAGCTGGTCGCCGTCACCGCAGATGTTGAGCAGACACAGGGAGTTGCACTCTTGGCCCGGGCCGTTGTTCTCGGCGTTGTCACACTCCTCGCCGAGGTCACCGTCGACATCACCGTCGCCGCAGGGGGTGCCGCCGCCGGTCCCCCCGGTGGTCGGGTCGTCGGTGGTGCTCGAGCCCGATCCCTGGGACTCTCCGCCGGTCCCGGACATGCTCTCCTCGCCGCCGGACTGGGACGCTCCCGACTCGCTGTCGCTGAGGGTCCCGGAGTCGCTATCAGTCGCGGATTCGGAGCCAGCGCCTGAGTTGCTGTCGCTCGCGGTCGCGGAGACGCCGGAGGAAGGACCCCCGTTGCAGGCGACCAGCGCGGATGCACTGCTCAAAAGGAAGAGGGTCGGAGACGCAAGGGTGACGAGGAATCTTTTCAGAGACATAAAAAACCTTCACGCGCCGCAGATCCATCGCGGCTCGCTCAGGGGAGAAAATATCGCATCGTCGCGGGCGACTCATACCCTTTCGGCCACTCTTCCCCCTCGCGACGAAGCGCGCGGCGGTCGCGGGTCGAGCGTTCAGGGCGATGGCCGCGCAGCGAGAACAGGTCTACGGCCCCACGCGGCGAGCTCCTCTGGATGAAACAAACAGAGGTAATAGGCCAGGCTCACCCAAGAGAAGGGCCCTACGTTGAGCGTAAGGAGGATCCCGACGTGCAGCGAAACCCCGACAGCGACGAAGGCGAGGCGGAAATCCCAGCGGAGCGCGAGCGCGCGAAGACGCCCAGATCTCCCACGAGTCGTGCGATAGTAGAAGAAGAGGAGCAGCAAAACAGCGCTCACCTCCCAAAACCACGTCACCGCGGTCGCCACCTGGAGGACAAAATAGGGGACGGGATCGGCGCTGAAGCTCATGTCAAAGCGCCGCCAGGTCGGCTCCTGGTAGACCCAGTAGAGCGCTGAGAAGTCGCCGACCGGCGTCCAGGGGACCCCCAGCTTGTTCAGTCCAGTGGTCGTGTACACCACGAGGAGCTGAAACACGGCGAGGTAGCGCGGCCAAGCCGCGATCATCGCCCCCGGTCGCCGCCAATGACCGCTGCGGAGGCGGCTGTCGACCGAGAGCGTCGCCGTCGCCCCGCCGAGAAAGAGGAGCCAGAGCGCGTTCGTGATCAAATGATCGTAGCCGCCGATGATCGTCGGGTTCGCCCGGACGAGCGCCGCATAGACCTGAGCCGCCGCGAGCAGCGTTAGGCGACCGCCTGCGCCGACCGCCACCAGAGCGCCGAGGACGAGGCCGAGCGGGACCAGAGCGCCGATCACCGCCGCCGTCGGCCCGCCTATGGCGGTGAGGAGCCAGTGGTCGCCGCCTAGCGCCTGCATCCCCCCGTCGGCGGCGTCCACCCAGAAGACCCGGTCGAGCCCGGCGACGACCATCGACGCGATCGAGTAGATCATCACCAGGCCGATCGCGATCCGAAAGAGCGCCAGCCCCTCGGCGGGCTCGCGCTGGTCGACGAGGGCGACGAAGGCTCGCCAGAGACGGATCACGGGCGGAGCTCCGCAGCGTCAAAGGTCCGCGCCCGCTCATAGCGACCCTCAGGGCGCTCGCCTCCGCGGATCTTCTCCGGCCGCAGGCTGCGATAGCGGTAGAGCCGGACCCGGACGGCGGTCGCCTCGGGATGGTCGACGCTCGCCTCCGTCGCCAACCAGCTCGCCAGCTCGTCGTAGTTTTTCGGGACAAACCCGCGGGCGAAGCGACCAGCGTACTTGCGCATCCGGTTGTGGCGCATGGTCTCGCCGCGCCAGTCGGCGCTCTCGTCGTGGGGGCGATAGATCGTCCGCCACGCCCCATCGACATTGATATCGACGTTCACTTCCGCCGGGTGCCGCTGAGGGCTGGCGAACATCGCCCAGCCCTGACGGGCGCCGACGAGCTTCGCGTAGCGGTCGAAGGGCCAGGAGATCGCGGTCCGGATCCCCGCGAAGGACAAGGCCGCCCCCCGCAGGCGCGTGCTCAGCTCCTCGGGCGTCATCTCGACCCCGAGGCTCTGCAGGGCCCCCGCGTAGCCGGCGATGTCGGCCTTAAAGTTGGCGCTTCGCCACATCGACTCCGAGGTCATCGCTCCGGCGGAGGGCAGCGAGAGAACGACGACCGCCAGGAGGTGGTAACCGACGAAGATCGCCCGCAGGTGGGGCCAGACCCCGACGAGCCGGCGATGAAACGATGACACGGGCCGCTGATGCTACCAGATCCGCGGCGGGCCCAGCCGCCGCGGACGCCCGCGTACCCGCACAAAACGACGTTCAGCGGCAGACGGCGAGGCGACGTCGCCGGAGACCGAAGAGGCCGAGGAGGGCGAGGGCCGACCAAGCGCCGCTCGGCCCCCCGTCGAGCGCACAGGCACAGCCCCCCTCGGGATCGTCGACCGACGGCCCGGTCGTCGCCGAATCGTCGCCGGTCGTCCCGCTCTCGCCCGTCGCAGCGCCGGTCGTCTCCGAACCGGTCGTCCCTCCCTCGAGTGCGCAGGTCGGATCGCACCCGTCCCCGGCGTCGAGGTTCCCGTCATCGCAGGCCTCGCCAGCCTCGACGACACCATCGCCGCAGACCGGCGCAGGCGGGGCCTGGACCCCGACGACACAGAAATTGTCGATGTTCCAGCCGGCGAAGTGGAGGCCCTGATCGCTCGACAGGACAAAGGTAACCTCCACCTTGTCGTCGATCACCCCGGGGGTGATGTCGATGTCGCGGAAGACCCACTCCTTGTCGACGTGGTGGAGATCGTTCTGCTCCGGCGCGAGGCCTCGGGTCGCGTTTCGCCAGGCCGGCGCGCCGTTGATCTCGATGATCGCGCCGTCGTACTCCCAGTCCTCGACCTGCAACCACCGCTGGAATTGGAGGCGGACATGGTCGTAGCCGGAGACGTCGATCACCGGCGATTGCAGACGAGAGACCCGGTTCGGATCGTAGCGGCCGTCCCCCATGTCGCCGAGGTCGACTCCGGCGATCTGCTCCCCCTCGTAGGCCTCGGCAGGGTCGCCGCCGATCCCCGCCGGCGCCCCGAAGGCCCACTCGGAGAAGAGCGTCCACCCCTCGACCTCCGGATCCTCCTCAAAGCCGGTGCAGAAGATCTCCTCTACCGGGCCGTAGTAGCGCTGGTACCAGGGGTCGGCCTCGTTGTCCGGGAAGGTCAGCTCGAGCCCGTCGCTCGCCTTCGTCGTCACCCGGTACTCGACGACGACGCCGTCCTTTTGCGGCGGGATGAGCCCGCGAAAGCCCTCCGCCGTCGACGCCATCGCGACCTCTTGGGAGTCCTTGCTCCCGCGCAGGCGCCACTCGATCTTGGCCTCCGTGAAGGTGATCCCGAGGCACTCTTCCTTCGCCGCGATGTCGACCGTGAGCTCCACCGGCACGGCACCGTCGACCTCCGCGTCGAGGGTCGTCACCGCGGCGCCAAAGGCGTCGGCGAGCACCAGACCGTGAATGTAGAAGGCGACGTCGATCTCGCACTGGTTCGGCGTCCCGTTTGAGAGATCGCCGTCATCGTCGTCGGCGAGGAGCGCCTCCGGGTACATCGTCGGGATGTCGCTCGCCCTGCGGATCGACTCGTACCAGATCTCGTCAGCCTTCGCGACGCCGTCGGCCTCGCCGAGCTTCTCGACCAGCGCCTTGCGCAGGTCCCAGAGCGCGCCGCCGATGATCCGCCCCTCATCGTGGATCTGGCCGCGGTCCTCCGGCCAATGCCACTCGTACATCTCGGGATCGATGTCTCGCATCGGCTTGTCGTCGAGGAAGAAGCCCACGCCCATCTTCGGGTCGCCGGTGATCGTCGCCGCCAGGTAGTCCGAGATCCCCTCCGAGAGCGCGCCCTCAAAGGAGCCGACGCCGGGGATGATCGACTGCTGGTGCACCGAGTGCCCGAGCTCGTGATAGGAGACGTCCGGCAGACGCCCGGTGTACTCGCAGATCCCGTCGGCGCCCCTAAAGAAGAAGATCGAGTCACCGTCGGAGAAGGCGTTACAGGTGCCGTCGAGGTTCGCCGTGACCTGGATCTGTCCCTTCAACCATTCGAGCTCCGGGGCGATCGAGGACACCCGCGTCTTGCCGCGGTGGACCGCGACGAAGTTGGTCAGCTGGCTGTCGAGCTCGGCCTCGTCGGGGTGGCTCCAGAGGCCGACCTCGCCGGGTCCGAGCTTGAAGGAGCCGAGCGCGTCGTCGCCAGAGGCATTGATCACCTTCACCAGCGAGCTGACGAGCTTGACCATCACCTCTGTCGGCACGTCCGGGCCGGTGAAGCTGCCCTCGTCGTCGGTGACCTTGGTCTCGCCCTCGACCGTCACCTCGACCCCGGGAAGCGGCGCCTCCTCGCGCTCCGCTCCGGGGCGTCGGAGCGGCACATCGGCGCGAACGGTCGAGATCCCCGAATAGAGGTGGCTCTGGGCCGCGACCGGCGAGCCATCACGGGCGTCGACGTAGACCCAAGCCCGAGCGAGCGGCGCCTCGGCGGCGACCTCGACGCGCATGACCTCATAGAAGCGAGTGTCTCGGCGATCGAGCGCTGGCAGGATCATCGGCCCCTCGACCTCGCCTCCCTTGACCTGAGCATAGCCTCCGCCCCGCAGCCACGCCTCCGCCCCGACGCGGGCGACCTCGGCCGAGATCGGCGAATCGCTGAGCGCGACGTCGCCGATCGGGATCGCCTCCGAGGCGATCATCACCAGGCGGTCGCCCTTGAAGCGGAACGAGAGCTGACCGCCGACGACCTCGCGACCGCGATAGGTCTGACCGAAGCCCACGCTCCTCACCCCGCGCGACACATTCTCGCTGAGGAGGGCAAAGTCGGACGCGGCCGCGCCCGGGGCGAGCACGTCGATGTGATCGCGGAGCAGCCCGGCGGCGAAGCGCTGGGCCTTCGCCCTTGACTCGCCAGCGCCCGGGGCCGGCGCCCCCGCGCCCCAGATCCGCAAGGGTGCGCCGGTCATCGGGCTCCACAGCGAGCCGGTCACGCCGAGCTTCTCTGCGAGCGCGGACCAGCTCGCGCTCCTAGGCGTGTGATTCCAGACAGGTGACGGACGCCGCGAGGTCACAGCTCCGTCCTCCGCCAGCTCGAGGCCGCCGTGGCTGAGCGTCGGGGTCAGGGCCGTCGCCGATGCCGACGCCGTGGGCGGAGCGAGGGCGAGGGAGAAGGCCGCGAGCCCGCACAGGGAGGGCAACGAGAGGAGACCAAGACGACGACCAAGACGAGCGGATGACATCGCCCGCAGAATACGGGGAGAGGCGAGCGCCCTGCACGACTTGTCATGAACCCTGCCTCACGGCTCTTTAGTGCCCCCACTGAGCGAGAACGTCCTAGCGAGGACGTCCGAGGCTTTCACCGCGGGCCGGCGCCTGCCGCCTAGAGGCCGTTGAGAGCGTCGACCGCGGCGAAGAGATCGCCCTCTTCGTAGAAGTCGACCGCGACCATCGTCGGCATCTGCCCCTGCTCATCCCGACAGCCGCTGATCCTCCCGTAGAGAACGTCGAAGGCGTTGACCTCCTGAGCGTTGCTCTTGGAGGGCAGGTCGATCGCACTGTTCACCCAATGGTTCACCAGATAGAGCGGGTTGTCGACAGCCCCGCGGTTGAGCTCACAGGTGAAATCGTCGGCGCTGTCGAAGGAGTAGGGGGTGTCCCAGAAGAGATCCCAGGCGTGGTGGTACCAGGCCGGCGGCGGCCCCTCAGCCTCGGCGGTGACGACCAGACGCGTGCCCGCGTCGATCATCTCGCCGAGGGTCGGCATCTCCCCGCCGTCCCAGCTCCAGACAAGCTCGTCCAGGCCTGCGGCGATGAAGTCCGCCTCGACCAGCGCCGGGTCGACGTCGTCCTGATAGATGATCGCCAGCACCTCGCGGGGGTGCTCCTCCATGAACGACGCGAGCACGCTGAGCACCTCTGCGTGGGGGGTGCTGCCGAGGAAACAAGCGCCATGGCAAAGAACGGTCTCGCCGTCCTCGAGGTAGATGTCGAGGAGGAGCCCGCGGACACCGTCCTCGAGCTGCTGCGCGACCCCCTTTTGATGGTTGGCGTTGACCTGGGAGAACCCCTCGTCGAGCGCAGAGTGTGAGTTGTGGGTCGAGGGCAGGGCCACCTGGTCGAGCGGCCGAGCGCAGAGCTCGACGTGACCGTTGCAGGGCAGGACCGCTCCGGTCCCGTCTGTCCCGTCTGTCCCGCCTGTCCCGTCGGTCCCGTCTGTCCCGCCTGTCCCGTCTGTCCCGTCTGTCCCGTCTGTCCCGCCTGTCCCGCCTGTCCCGCCTGTCCCGCCTGTCATGGCGGTCGGACTTGTCGACCCGCTCCCAACGGTCGCCGTCGCAGACTCGGTCGCGCCCGTCGCCCCACTCCCGTCAGCCCCCCCCGTCCCTGTGGCGCCAGTCGCGCTCGTCACCTCGCTCTCGGCCCCTGAGGTGCCCGTCGCCGAGCCTGCGCCCGCGTCATCACCACATCCAGGCGCTGGGGCCAAGCCAAGCGCGACGAACCCAACGAGCCCGAAAACCCGCACACGACCGGCAGGAATCACCATCAAAGCGAGCGTACCACGCACTCCGCCGCCCACCGCTCCGGCGAAAGACCCCGCAGGCGTGCGCCGCTTCATTGCCCTGACGCGAAGCGACGTGGAACACTCCGGGCGGATGCGGCGGGCCTTCAGAATCCTCATCTCGGGCTCCGCCTTCCTCTTCTTCTTCGTCGGCGCGGCGCTCATCTCGTGGGTGATGATCCCGCTGCTCAGCCTCAGCTTTGATCCTGAGGTCCGTCGCCGCCGCCACCTGTGGATGACCGGCTTCGCCACCCGTGGCTTCGTCCGCTACATGACGATGACGACGATGATCGAGATCCACTGGCCGCCGCTCGCGCCGGACTTCCCGAAGGGCGCCTATGTGATGATCGCCAACCATCCGACGCTGATCGACACGACGATCGTGATGAGTCGCTTCCCCGAGCTCAGCACCGTCGCCGGCGGAAAGTGGTTCAACCGTCCGGGCCTCGGCAACATGGTACGGGCCGCTGGTTGGGTCGCCGCCCCTGGGCGTGATGACAAGAACGCCCCCTCGGCGCTAGAGGGCATGCTCAAGGCCCTCCGCGCGGGAACGCCCATGCTCGTCTTCCCCGAGGGCACACGCTCCGATCAGGATCGCCTACTCCGCTTCCGCCGAGGCGCAGTCGAAGCCGCGCTCCAAGCAGGCGTGCCGATCGTCCCGATCTACATCAACGTCAACCAGCCGATGCTGATGCGCGGCCAGCCCTGGTACGACGTCCACCAGGGGGTCGGCGTCTACACCATCGAATTCTGGCCGACGATCGAGACCGCCGGCCGCGATCTCGACGGTCGCGCCCTCAACCAGGAGCTCATGGCCCGCTACAAGGCCCGATTCTCGCGGATGCTCGCGGAGCGCCAGGCGCCCAAAGGAGCCCTCACGGCCAGCTCTAGCGCGTCTTCTAGCCCTTCTGCCCCCTCACTCAAGTGAGCCCATCGCCGTCTCAGCGCTGCCGGCCCCGGCGCGCCCTACTCCCTCCGAGCGCTCTTGCCCGTCGCAGGGGCTCGCAGCTTGTCGTTCCCAGTGATCCCCCATAGGTTGGGTGCCATGTCCCCTCACTGTCTGCTCGCACCTTGCGTCGCCGTCTCAGCGCTCCTCGCCGGCTGTGTGCTCGCGAGCCCGGACTTCGACGACCCCGCGGAGGGAACGACCGACCTCAACACCTCCCAGTCGGAGACCGACCCGAGCAGCGGGAGCGCGACCAACACCTCGGCCTCAGCGACGATGAGCGCCAGCGCCGGCTCGGCCTCCGCCTCGCAAGGCAATACGAGCGACGACAGCGGGGCGACCTCCGACATCACGTCGACCGACGCCACCTCCGACGCGACCACCTCCGACGCGACCACCTCCGACGCGACCACCTCTGACGCGACCACCTCTGACGGGACCACCTCCGACACGACCACCTCTGACGGGACCACCTCCGACGCGACCACCTCTGACGCGACCACCTCCGACGGCGTAGAGCCCGGGACCTATGAGCTGAACCCGAGCGTATCGACCTGCGTGCTCCTACAAAACCAGTTCGCCCCCTACAGCAAGCCCACATGCGGCGAGAACGCGACCCAGCAGATCGGCGTGAACAACCTCATCATGGTCGATACGGCGGTCTCCAACGGCAATGGTCAACAACGCCGGGCCGAATCCTACATCCGCTTTGAAATCCCCTCCGAATACGAGGGAGCGACGATCAGCGATGTGACCCTCCGAGCGCAGACCCCCCCCAGCCCCTACAACCCCGCCCCCGAGGGCGGCCAGCTCGTCCTCACCGACCCCTTCAGCGATGAATCCCTCAACACTGAGACCCCGGCGGTGGTCGGCAACATCGGCCCCAAGCAGGGATTCGTGGAGAACAACGCCTGGGTAGAGTGGAGCATCCCGGCCGATCTGCTCGTCCCAGGAGAGCCCCTCCACATGGCGGTCATCCCGACCAACCCCTATGGCGTCTTCTACCGCCAAAGCTCACCGACCCTCGTCGTCGTCATCGTCGACTGACGCTCGAAGCTCCGCCTCGCACCTCCGGTCGTGCTCGCTGAAGGGGCCTCTCCTCGACCCTGCCTTCGCGCCATCCGAGGCGATGACCGAGATGGCTGCAGTCCAAGCTGACGGCTGACCCCCCCTCTCCCCCGCCTTCGCGCCAGCCGACGAAGGCGACAGAGACAGAGACAGAGACAGAGACAGAGACAGAGACAGAGACAGAGACAGAGACAGAGACAGAGACAGAGACAGAGACAGAGACAGAGACAGAGACAGAGACAGAGACAGAGACAGAGACAGAG
>Ga0316189_10001252_pt1 | contig 25239 bp, 24 predicted proteins | sample LowCovwburrow_MG_FD_204930 | JGI IMG/M metagenome (GOLD analysis project Ga0316189, IMG submission 204930) | Coastal sediment microbial communities from Maine, United States - Lowes Cove worm burrow | ecosystem: Environmental > Aquatic > Marine > Coastal > Sediment | place: USA: Maine... | reverse complement strand
AGTCTTTGAGGTGGAAATCAAGAAATTGTTTCTGCGCTGTCAACAAACTAATACTATCAAAAGTTCATTTTTTTGTCAATGTTTTATAATTAAGTCATAATATAGTCATAATAATATCTAAATAGAAAGGTGGAAGGGGGGTGTTAAGTTGCTTTCACAACAGAATTATTTCTTTATTTAAAAAGTAAGTCGGTCATATTGCCCAAAAAATAACATTACAATTGACCCTATATGGTTAATTGAATAGCTTTCAATAAATATTAAGCATCCAAATTTTCATACTTATAGCCACTGTACAATCTACCTGGCCTTAGTCATTAAAAAATATAATTGTAATCTTTACATAATTAAAATCTGGGTGTACGATTTAGTACCGCTCCCGTTTCATAAATGACTATTATCATGAAACAAAAGCTACAACAGGTACTTCAAGAAATGGGACTTTCAAATTCTGAGAGTAAGATCTACATTCAGCTAGTGCGTAGTGCTGGCGTCCAGCCTGCTAGTACCTTGGCTCAACGCCTAAGGATGAACCGCACCACCGTCTACAAATCACTGCTCAAATTGGTAAAAATGGGGCTAGTGACTAAAACCATGAAGCATGGGATTATTTGTTTTTTTACAGAAAATCCAAAAAAAGAAATTGAACAAGCCTTAAAGCTAAAGGAAGAAAGACTTAAATTAACCAATCAATTTTTTTTAGAGGCCTTGTCGGATTTAAAATTTTTAGAAAAAGAACAGCTTTCTTTGCCTAAAGTTCGGGTTTATGAAGGCTTAGAAGGAATCAAGCGAGTTTATGAAGACACACTGCTCGAAGGGGAGACAATTTATGCTTTTGAAAATGTTGACGATATGGATCCAAAGGTAAGGGAATTCATAATGAACAGTTACGTCCCTCGCCGAACGGAAAAAAATTTATTTGCCTATGTAATAACCCCCGAAAGCCAACAAAATATAGTTTTTAGAGATAATGATGAAAATTGTGCACGTAAGACTCGTTTCTTACCTAATATGGATTTTCCTGTGGAGGTAGAAGTCAATATTTATGGTAAAAAAATAGCTTTCTTTTCCTATCGGAATCATGACATGTTTGGAGTGATCATTGAGAGTAATCCCATCAGTCGATCCATGAAGGCTGTGTTTAATATTTGCTGGAAAATGGCAAAATAAACTATTTCTTTTGTGGTCTCTGTAGTGTGATAAATAAGGCGGGGAATTCGGCCACCCAGCGATACACCACATCTCTCTTGAGATATTCGACTGGGGCAAGGTGGTATTTTTTTGCTTGAGTGAGTAATTCCTCATTGATTTCACCCCTCTCAAATCGTTGTCTAATTTCCAACTCAATATAATCTTCCAATTCATTATCACGCATCCACTTGAGTCCCAGCTGTATCATTTCTTCTCTTTCTTCTAGATCCTCGGGTGCTTCGGGGGTTTTAACTGTGGAATCAAGAATTTCTAGATCAAGATTATATTTCTTAATTAGATATTTAATGTATTTAGGGGTGATGACCTCCCTCCAATAAAACCCCTTACCTGTGGTATTGTCATAAATGGGGTAGCGGGACATTTCACTCAAATCAACTCCTTCAGGCATAAGTTTTTGGTAGCGCCTTCGATAGGCCAGTATAAGTTGGAAATAAAAGTGAGACAGGTCATCGAGATTAGACCTAGTTTCTTCTGAGGCAAGCTCCTTGATGGGTAGGTGGACGGAGTCAAAGGTGGCCACACCACCGGGCCGTTTTTTATTTCCAGGAATAAGCGTGCTGATTATGAGTTCTAAAAAGCGTCGTGCTTTAGCTTCTGTATTGCAATGTAGGGCAGTTCTCATCATAGAAAAATCGCAGTGAATACCTTGTGGAGGTTCGTATTCATGGCTAAAGATATCACCCAACATAACATTGTCGGGAGGGTGGGTTTTTCCTCGCATTTCATCAAACCACCCCCTCAATCCAGACGGTTTTTGAGGAAACACCTTATTTAACTCGTCTCTGGTAGCTTTATAGTTGGCATGGCAAATGTCTACGCCGTGATATCCCGATAATAAACCCCTTTCGTATTTAGAGGGAAAGCGAGGCCGGTCGCGCTTAAATAGCTGCTGAAATTGATGAATACAACGTCCAGATCCACAACCAATATCAAAGGTTCTTATTTTAGAGGTTGGAATGCCAAAGTTATCAGCAGCATTCAGAATAACGGATTCGTACAAACGCAATTCAGCTTTCCCAAGCAATCTTTCATGCCAACCACTATCATTCTCTATTTTATAGATATCAACTATTTTTCTAACCCGCTGATCGGAATTCTCAAGAGATGTATAGAATTCATTACTATAGTGCTTCAGACCATCATGGAGCTTCCAATTCACAGACTCACTTACGCCGAGTTGGTCCAGGGCTCCGCAAATTCGATCATAACCCTCTACAGCATAGTAATCTACTATATCCTTCCATTCAATTTGAACCTGGCCATCGGCATTAACGGCATCAATTTCTGCTGCCTCAATGGGGCAATTTAAGCGAGCCAGCAGGCTTCTACCCTCATGGATAAGTTGAGTTAAGCTGTCCGAGTCTTCAGCAATCAATTCACCTAATTTTTCACAGAAATCTCCCAATTCCCTTGCTATTCCCACTCTCGCAGCATCCCTTTCTGCAGGCAAAAAAAATCTAGAACACTCAAAATTAATGGCTATTTCCGGATCTAAAGGACTGTTTCCACGATGTTCTTTATTAGACATTGAGGTATTTGATTAGGCTCACTTTCATTTTAGGCTGAATCACTCAAGGTAAGCCAGCTAGATTTCTACTTTTAAAAAAATTCGAATGCCTTCTACCTCTCTTCCACCACCTTCCACCTCACCTCTTTTTCAAGCCTTCCTTTCACTGCAAATCCTGACGCCTTCACATGCCCTCCTCCTCCATATTGAGAGGCGATGGCTGACACATCCACATCATCATTAAGGGTGCGAAGCGAGCCTTTTACAATGTCATCTCGTTCGGTGAGAATGACACTGTATTTTGAGTTCGGCACTGAATTCACATAGTCAACCACCCCCGTCATCTGACTGTAACTGGCCCCTGTTTCCTCAAAATCTTTTTTGCTGACGACTGACATGGTCACCTCATCAGGGGTTTGATAGGTGTTTTTGAGCACCCGCCCCCAGAGTCGCATGGTTGAAATTGTGGTGGTGTTAAAAATTTCCTTGGAGATCGAACGAAGATCTGCCCCCTTCGCCAACAACCTTGCTCCAATACGCATGGCAATGGGATCTGTATTCGAGTGCATGAAGCTTCCCGTGTCAGTATAAAGCCCTGTGAGTAGACAGGTGGCTGACTGGCGATTGAGCGGCAAATTCAAATCCACTAGCATCTGATAAACAATCATTGTGGCTGCTGCCGCTGTTTCTACAACTAAATTGTATTTTCCAAAAAAAGTATTGGTGGGATGATGGTCAATATTCACCACTTCTAAACTTTTATCAAAGAGTTCAGGAAATTTTTCGTTGAGCCCCGTCAAGTGAGTCGCACCACAATCGACAATAAAAATCATGTCGTAATTGAGATGGTCCACACCCTGCTGATAATTTTCTACCCCTGGCATGAAGGCAAACTCAGGAGGTGTAGGATCTATGCAAGCCACGGTGGGTATTTTTCCGATGGCTTTAAAACTGTGATATAAGCCCAAAGCAGAGCCCACTGTGTCTCCATCGGGTGATTTGTGTGAGATGATTAAGATTCGATCTGCCTTTTTTAGGGCACGAGAAATCGACTGAAGTTCATTTTTATCTAAAAGCATGTTTTTTTGGTTTAGGTTTTTATGATTTTTTTTAGAAAGGGCTGCTTTCATTGGAAGGGCAAGGTGCTTTAAGGGTGGAGATCATACTAATTGATTCCATTTACTTTGCCAAACAGTTGAACTAGCGCAAAAAATGAAATATGATGAAATTACCTATATTAAAATTTAGGGCTTTATATTTAGGAGACCTCCATTGGCTAGCTTTAACTCCAAATCTAAATTTTTAAATGAAAAAAGTCATTTTTATCGGCACGGATGCCATTGGTGTTCAGCTGCTTGAGGCATTGCACCACACCCCCGAACTAGAGCTTGCCTTAGTGGTCACAGGTCAGGACAAGTCCATGGGGCGAAAAATGTTGCTGACTGCAAATCCCATCAAGCAAAAGGCAATTGAACATGGCCTTCCCGTATATCAACCCGAAAAAGTGAGTGCGCCTGAAAGTGTGGCCAAACTCAAGGCCCTTCAGCCTGATTTTTTGGTGGTGATGGCTTACGGTCAAATTGTCAGCCAAGAGGTTTTGGATATACCACGTGTGGAGTGTTTGAATGTGCACACCTCCCTCCTTCCTAAATACCGGGGGGCTTCACCCATTCAATCTGCCTTGCTCAATGGAGATGAGAAAACAGGCGTGAGCTTGATGCGCATGGTCAAAGCCATGGATGCGGGACCGGTTTATGCCCAATTTAAACTACCGATTGCTCCCGAAGACACGGCGGGGATTTTATGGGAGAGGTTATCACAGTTATCAGCAAATGAGATTCCTCAGGCGGTCATCAAAATTTCTGAAAACTCATTGATGCCTGCGGCGCAAGATGAGAGCCAGGCAACCTACATTCAAAAAATCAGCAAGGCCGATGGTGAAATCAATTGGTCTGAGCCTGCAGATTTGATTCATCGTAAAGTTCGGGCCTTCAATCCCTGGCCTTCTGCCTTTACTTTTTTTGAAGGCAAGCGCTTAAAGCTCCACAAGACAAAGGTGTTTGAGCAAACAGTCGACCAACCTGTGGGGACGGCGATTGAGCTCCCCAGTGGCATTGGAGTGGTGACAGGTGGGGGTGTTTTGGAGCTTTTGGAGGTGCAACTGGAGGGTAAAAAAAGACAGTTCATTCAGGAGTTTTTGAATGGGAATCGGGGGGTTGTGGGGGTGGTTTTGGGTGAGTCTTAAATTCAATTAAAATTTTACACAACTCGCTTTTTGAGTTGAATTTTATAAATAAATAAAGTAACATTTTAATATTCTGGCAATTTTGCCGTATAAAAAAGTCCAGATGAAAAACTGGCAAAAGGATTTTAATGAACGCCTACAGCATCATTCATGGCGGAAAAGACAGTCCCACACCCACCCAAGGCGAGCGGCAAGTGATCTCGCTTAGCGGCGAGGTGATCGGAGACAGACTAGTAATCACGGGGCGCAAACATCCTGAGAATCCCACCTTTGGTGGCAATTCAGAGGACTACGGCCTGGTTGTCATCCCTAAAAATTGTTCTACAGGGATTCCTAAGGGCAGGCTTCCCACCTCAGTCGTCAGAGGCCCAACTGGTGTGGGGACAAATCAAATCAAATTTAACATCCCAGTGCCAAATCCAATTATCGGGCCGTTTTTCTACTCCTACTGGATCGTTCGAGATACCATGGATCAGGAGGGGTACAATCCTCATGACCCAGCTCATCCCATCTGGTTCTGGGGCGGGCCAGTGGTGCTCCAAGTGACTCCAGAATAAACCGTTCAGCCGTTGTAGTTTGGGTGAAGCTACCCCCTTGTCTCCGGCTGACATTGAACGAGTGGCGCCTTCATTTCGATGGGGGTGTCACTTTGCTAAATCCCAAACCAACAGAGCAATTAAGCCCTTAACATCACTGCCTTTTTGCTGTATAATGAGCAGGATTTTTTAAGCTGAAACCCAGTTTTAAAATTAAAAATACCGGATCGAAGTCCGGCACAAGCTTAAAATTAAAAATTGAACCCATGTCACCATTTGAAAAATTCACTCCCAACGCCAAGCAAGCCCTCAGCATTGCCGAAGAAGAATCTCGAAAACACGGCCTCCCCTACATTGGCTCTGAGCATTTACTCATTGGGCTTTTGAGCAACCCCCGTTCGCTTGCCTTTTCGATTTTAACTGGCGCCGGCGTAAGCCTTGAGAACGTTAGAATGATTCTCAACTCAGCCAACAATCAAGAGCCTGAAGCTAAAAATGTTCAGCATGGTCTTTCATCCTATTTGACCACCATCATTGAAGATGCGGTTAAAATCGCCCACAAATACAACCACCCCTTCATTGGGACAGAACACCTCCTTCACTCTCTTGTGGCTCAGGGGAAATGCGCAGCAACCGTGATTTTGGAAAACATGGAAATCGACCCCGATGATTTTAAAACTCAAATTGAAGAAATGTTTGGGCAGATGGCGAATGCTAAAGGTAAGGATGCCCAACAAATCAACAACTCCCTCGATCGCTTTTTGCAAGGCCTTCAAGGCGTGGTTTTTTCACCAGGACAAACCGATTATATGGACGCCCATCAACACAAAGACCCGAATAACGCAGGTGCTGTGCAAGGGGCGCCCCATCAGCGTGGAAAAGCTAAAAGTCAAACACCAGCCCTTGATTATTTTGCCACCAACTTGAATGAAAAATGTCGTAAAGGCGATGTCGACCCCATCATTGGTCGAAAAGATGAAATTGAGCGCATCATTCACATCCTCAACCGAAAGACAAAAAACAATCCCGTCATCATTGGGGAGCCAGGGGTGGGTAAAACGGCGGTGGTTGAAGGATTGGCTCAAGCCATCATTGCCGACAAAGTGCCTGATAGCCTGGCTAATAAAAAAATCCTCTCCCTTTCACTTTCCAATGTAATCGCGGGAACCAAATACCGAGGAGAATTTGAGGAGCGAATGAAAGGCATCATAGATGAGGCTGCTAAAGTAGATAATGAAGTTATTTTGTTCATTGATGAAATTCACACCCTCAGCGGCACAGGTTCAGCCGAAGGGAGTATGGATGCAGCAAACCTACTCAAGCCAGCACTGGGGCGAGGGGACATGCAAATCATTGGAGCAACCACCTTGGATGAATACCGCAAACACATTGAAAAAGACAAAGCTTTGGAGCGACGGTTTCAAGCTGTGACGGTGGAGGAGCCAAATACCGAAGACTGTCTAAAAATCATCCAAGGCCTCAAGCCAGCCTATGAATCCTTTCATAATTTGGTCATTTCGGATGAAGCGGTTGAAGCAGCCGTGCAATTGTCTCAACGTTACATCAATGAGCGCTACTTGCCAGACAAAGCCATCGATCTGATTGATGAGGCGGCTGCCTTTAAGGGGGCACGTTCTCAAGTCCATGATCCTAAAGTACAGGCTAAAAAGGAGGAGATTTTAAAGATTGAAAAGAAGATTGAAAAAGAAGTGCTCAAACAGGAGTATGAAAAGGCATCTAAGTTAAAAGAAAAAAAGGAAGGCATCCTTAAGGAAATTGAGGCTCTAAAAGCCGCTCGACAAAAAAAATCAAAGCAAATCACCATTGATTCAGAGGACATTGGAATGATTGTTGGTAAAATCACAGGAATCCCTGTCACTAAAATCATGAAGGACGAGGGTAAGAAGTTGGCCAACTTAGAAGATGTACTTCATAAATCCATTATCTCTCAAGATGAAGCGGTTAAGGAGATTGCTAAATCCATTCGCCGTTCACGTGTGGGAATCGCCTCACCCAACCGCCCGATTGGATCCTTTATTTTTTTGGGGCCAACCGGTGTGGGTAAGACGGAATTGGTTAAAACGCTTGCTAAGGAGGTTTACAACAATAAAGATGCACTGGTCAAAATCGACATGAGTGAATTCATGGAGCGCCATAATGTCTCTCGTTTGGTGGGAACCAGCGCGGGGTATGTGGGTTATGAAGAAGGAGGGCAATTGACGGAGACCATTCGCCGAAAACCTTATTCTGTCGTTCTGTTTGACGAGGTCGAGAAGGCTCATCCAGAATTCTTTAATTTGCTATTGCAAGTGCTTGAAGATGGTTATCTAACTGACGCAAAAGGAAAGAAAATTGACTTTCGAAATACCATCATCATCATGACCAGTAACTTGGGTGCCAAGCAGTTGACCGATGAAGCCGCTAAGATTGGCTTCCATCTAGGAGGGGACAAGCTCAAAAAAGCGGAACAAGATTTTGAAGAGCGTAAGGAGGAGGTCATCAAGGAAGCTAAAAAGCACTTCCGTCCTGAGTTTTTAAATCGAATTGATAAAATGATCGTCTTCAAACCCCTCAAAAATGAAGACATTCAACAGATTGCCACCTTGCAAATCAATGAGTTAAATGAGCGAATTAAAGATAAGCACATCCAAGTTAAGCTCACCAATAAAGCAACTCAACTCCTGGCCAAGCTCAGTTATGATCCTGAGTATGGAGCGCGACCTGTGCGGCGGAAGGTGCAAGATCTGATTGAGGATCCGATTGCTGAGCGAATTTTAGACGGCCGTTTTCAGCCTGGCACCCTCATCACCGTTGATCAAAAAGGTAATAAACAAGAGTTTACCTTTGCTGCTGGGGAGCTTGATGCCAAGAAGCTGAAGGTAAACATTAAGGCTGTCAAAGGTGGCCTCAAGAAAAAAATGACCGGCTAACAATGATATAAAAAAAGAAGCTAAGATTCTAGAATCCTAGCTTCTTTTTGAATGTTCTAATCTAACCCAGTCCCAATTCTCGTTTAATTCGCTCTGCCTCATCCATGTCTTCACTTTCTTTTTGCACCATTTGCTGCTGCATCTCAAGATCTTCAGGGGTGGTTTGATTCTGCTTTTCAAGCTCAGCAATTTGATCTGCATGTTTCTTTTCTAACTCTTGAAATTTCCCCTTCTCTTCTTCAAAAATTTTAATGAGCTCATCAATTTGGAATTGAGAAAGTTGAGGAATCGATTGGAAAATTTTCTTTTTCTCGCTAGGAGTCAGAGAAATAGATCCTACTAAAAGCTCAACAAACTTACGCTCTTCAAAGGTGGTTTTTGGATGGGGTGGAACGGGCATGGTCAACAGCACCGAAGAATCTTGTTGATTTTGCCCTGCATTTGAGACCAAGTCACCCACATCCACATTTTCATCCATGATCCCACTTAACCCTCCACCTGCTGGCTGACCTCCAGTGGTTGGTGGTTGGCTTCCTCCAGCTTGCATGCCTTGCTGTTGATTGGCAGCTGGGTCAACGGGTTGCCCTGAATCTTGTGGGTCTTGAGTTTGACCGGTTGAATTTTGATCGTCCATAATATTTTTTTATTTAAAGCTAAGACCATATTACCATAAAATGATGAAAAAATACAATTTTTGTTCTACAATGAGTCTGGATTCATTCACACTTAAGTGAAATCTTAAATTGAGGATCTACTAAAATGAGAAGACCGATTCATAACCCCATTTGACTCATGCTAAACGACATTCGCCACAGTACTGATAAAATCGATGCCCAAATCATTCAATTGTTGGGTGAGCGCATGGATCGCTCACGTGAACTTGCCACGGAAATTCAAAAAGTAAATCCTGCAGAACGCCATCAAAACACCCGGGAGATAGAAATTTTAGATAAGGTAAAGTTTCACGGCAATGCGCAAGGCTTTGGAGACCGCTTTATGACCGATTTGTATCAAGTGATTTTGGGGGAGTCTCGAAAAATCTGTGGTGAATGATTTAGCCTGGAGCTATTCCTTGAGTGACTCTAGAAAACCCTTTGCGGCGGTTTTCCAGGAGAATCGTTTTATATTTTCATATCCTTTTTGGATGAGATCTTTTCGGAGCACTTCGTCTCGGTGTAATGAGTGAATGGCTTGTTTTAAATCTTGAGGATCATTCGGATTCACCAGTAAAGCAGCATTTCCTGCCACTTGCGGCATGGAGGTTCCATTTGATGTGATGACGGGAGTGCCGCAGGTCATGGCTTCTAAGATGGGGAGGCCAAATCCTTCATAAAAGGAGGTGTAAATGAAGCCCTGTGCATGCTGATAGAGAAGGGCTTTGTCTGCCTCATCAATGAACCCTGTAAAATGAATTTTGGGATGAGTCTGCAATTCTGTTTTAGAAAAAATATGAGGGTAGTGCTTGCCAGCCACCACCAAATGCACCGCTGCATGGGTTTCTTCTTGCCAGGCTTTGAAGGCTTGAATGATTCCTGCACTATTCTTGCGCGGCTCCAGAGTAGAAAGGCAAAGGAAGTATTCTTGAGGGAGTTTATACTTGCGTTGAATGAGCTCAAAGCCTTTGGGTAGATCGAGTGTTCGAAATGACTTGGGGGTAGCCTCAAGAACCACTTTGATGCTTTCAGGTGAGATAGCATACTCCTCGATCAATTGAGTCTTAGTGAAATCACTCACGGCAATGATTTGACTGGCCTCCAAAGCTTCTTTTTTGGGCCGAAGGAGCTTGTGCCATAATCTAGTTTTAAAGGTGAAGGTGTGTTTAAAATCCTCAAATGAAAGGTCGTGAAAGGTGATGATTTTTTTACAGTGGTGAGAAACAGGGCTTGGACGAGGGTCAGGAACCCACAAGGCGTCAATTTTTTTACCAGTCTTTTTTTCAATGAACCGATCTAATTTTGGCCACCTAAAAAGACTCAAGCTCAGGTTGAAGAGTTTGTTGGGAATGCGGGTTTGAATGAGGCTTACATTGGGAAAATGGGTGAGGAGATCCTGAATTTTGACTGTTTTGTAATTATTGGTCCATAAAATGTATTCATTTTGAGAGTCCATTTCAAAAATCGCCTCCACCATGGATTGAATATAAACTTCTACCCCACTGATTTTTCCAGACATGAGTGCGCGTAGGTCGATGAGAATCCTCATAAATTAGGTTTATTTGAGGCTAATTTTATCATTTTAAAATGTGAAAGTAAATGTTTCACCCATGTTCCATTTTTTGGAGCACAAACATTAAAATCTTTGAGCTTGTGCTCTTTAAAACCACTAATTCTTCAGTGACTTACTCTGTATTTGAGGTCCAACAACAAAGCTCTGCTCCTTTTTAAATAAAAAAAAGGGGAGGTTGTGACATTGAATCAGAAGGCACTGAAAATAAATGAAGCGGGTTGTAACACCCCTCTTTTTAAAGGGGAATGTTTCAGCCTGCTTCTATGAATGCAGGGTAACTATTTCACTTAACAAAAAACTGCACGCATGTGCAGGGAAAAGGCAGCGCGACCATGGCGAAGACGACCACGACCCCGACCCCCATCTTCCTTCTGACCCTCTCCTTTTTTGCGGTCATCACTGGCTGCAATGGGGACGATACCTCCGGGGATTCGGCGACCGATTCGGAGACTTCTGGAGGCGGAATTGGGACTACGATTACCAGTGGCAGCGACACCGAAGCACTCACAGACAGTGCTACAGACGGCGAGACTAGCACGACAAGCGGTGGAGATGGGGAATCTGGAACGAGTACTGGTGGAGATACAGTCGCCACTGGTTCGACCACCTTTGACACAACCACCACTGGCACCACCACTGGTTCGACTACCACCAGCGATGACACCGGCACAACCACCGAGGGTGGCTACTGTGGGGATGGCGAAGTCGACCCTGGTGAGGAGTGCGACCTGGGGGATCAAAACGGCATGCCCCACTGCACGGACTGCAAATTGGGAGGTCTATGCGGCGATGGCATCATCGATGATGGTGAGGCGTGCGACGACGGCAATGAGGAGAACGGAGATGACTGCACCCTCGCCTGCACCCTCGCGGTCTGTGGGGATGGAGTCGTCAAAACCGAAGGAGACGACCCCGAGGAATGTGACGACGGCAACAAAAACGGCGACGACAGCTGTTCCAACAACTGTCAGATCCCCAGTGCCTGGTGTAGCAATGGCATTCAAGAGCAGGGTGAGCAGTGTGATGATGGAAACAATGAGGATGGAGACGGCTGCAGTGCTAGTTGCGAAGTTGAGAATTACCACTGCAACCAGATCGTCACCACCCCCTGTGATTTCAATTTGCTTGACAAAAGCAATCCGCTAGCGCCATTTTGGGCTATGGGCCTGGGCTGCCCGGGTGGGACCCAGATTATGAATTATTCCCTTAACTCACCCCAGGGATCTGCCTGGCAGATGCCCAAGTACTTTGGAGATTACCCCGCGGTGACTGGGCAGGAGGGTGACGCCTTTCTGGCCATCAGTAATGGCTCGCTTAAGCCACCAAATTTCAGTGGTAGAATCGCTTTCACCCAAAGTGAAGAAGGTGACTTCCTATCAGGGAAGCTTGGCAACCCGTCTGCAACTAGCTTGCTTGGGCAGTCTCCTCCTGGTCAAGGAATCTTCAACGACATTTCCACTATTTCCTTTACAGTTATTATTCCTGAGAATTCAAAATTCCTCACCTTCGACTGGGTGGCAGCCCTAGGTGAGTGGCCGGGTTTCCCGGACACTTCCTTCGATGACCCCATTTTCGCTGACGTGAAGATTAATGGGGAAAGTCACCCTTTCTTCGGAGATCTGAACTACGTCAACGGGCAAATTCTCCATGGGGTGTTTACCAACCTACCGCTAAAGGGGTTCAGTTGTAAGCTTCCAGGTTCAGACAACGGCCCAGGTTACAGTTGCGGGGAGGAGGAGTTGGATGGAACAGCCATGGAAAAGCACGGAATCACTCAGTGGAGAATGGCCAAATTCCCTGTAAAGGGTGGAGACGAAGTGCATATCACCCTTGCCACCGCGGACCTTGGAGACAAGGCCCTTTCCGCAGCCGCCGGCTTCGACAACTTCATGGTAAAGTGCCACCCAAGCCCCAATTGAGCCAAGCATACCGAATCACAGCTGCACGCACTCAGCCACATCACGTGAGCTGACGAGCGACCTGTGATTCGCGACTGAGCTGCACCTAGTGTACTAGGTGCAGCTCTTTGACAAACCCAAATTATATTAAATTACTATTTTCCAGATGCTGCAAGAGATGAAAAATGAGACACTAGGCTAATTACGGCCTCCCACCTCCTCCCGGTTGGGAGCTTTGAGATACGAGACATGAGACCAATCGCAGCCTCCCCCCATCCCCCTCCGAAGGAGGGGGTGTTCTAATTACAAATCCCCCCAACCCTCTACCGTCGCACCGCTTTGGAAGACAGGCCTTTGATAAAGGGGGAGCTGAGTTTAGATATAAGTAACAAACAGTAAGTAGTCTTTGGAATGACTATTCCAAAGAAACCAAACACAAAAAAAACGGGGCCCCCACAAAATGCAGGGAGGCCCAATGATTAGATTCTCCAAAGGAGAATCTAGAAGGAGGAGGGTATTTAGTGGGGAAGGAGCAAAAACAGGCGTAAGCTGGAAAAACTGGCTCAAGCACGAGGCAGATTTGTAAGCTGGAATGTGTTTTTGCGATTGTGGTCGGGGAGACAGGACTCGAACCTGCGACATCACGCTCCCAAAGCGTGCACTCTAGCCAACTGAGCTACTCCCCGATAGGTTTTAACTACAATCTTACTTGCTAACCTGAATCATTTTACCGGCTATTTTAAGTTTGTAAATCCTTTTTCAGTTCCTAAATGCAATATAGGCATGTCATTAGGTTTATTTAGTGTTGTGAAAGCATCTTCACATGAATGCTATTTGGCTATGGTGTCTATTTATTATCACTTTATGATGACTTATTGACAAAAAAATGAACTTTTGATAGTATTAGTTTGTTGACAGCGCAGAAACAATTTCTTGATTTCCACCTCAAAGACTGTCACCTAAATAAGCGGGAGGGCAACTTTACAGAGAGAGGTCTGACTTCGGTCAGATCTTTTTCTGTTATGTCTAACCCCCCTTTCTCAAGGGGGAAACTGGAATTAGTTGTAAGTTCTAAGTTACAACGTTTTGTATTTGGAATTATGAAGTAATTCCAAATACAAAAAAAACGGGGCCCCCACAAAATGCGAGGAGGCCTAGCGACAAGTTCACCGCAGGTGAAGTTGGAGAGGGAGGGGTATTTAGTGGGGAAGGAGCAAAAACACATGGAAGCTGGAAAAACTGGCTCGAGTACGAGACAGATTTGTAAGCTGGAATGTGTTTTTGCGATTGGTGCTCAGGAGAGGACTTGAACCTCCACGGCCATAAAGCGGCCACTAGCCCCTCAAGCTAGCGCGTCTACCAATTCCGCCACCTGAGCACTTAAAAATACTAAAAAAGGATACTCTATTGGTGCTTATTTTTCAATCAAAAATATTTTTTTAAACGCGCCCACTGGTTAAGGTGGGCGCGATGGCCGCGGATCAGCCTAGAAGTACATCCTGCAGATTCGATACCGCTTGTTGTCACACTTACCCCCACTACACTGAATGCCGATGGCATAGTAGTTATAGGGGAAGAACATGATACCTTGCTCCTCGGAATGCCAGTCTGTCCACTTGCAGCTTGCGCGCTTGCTGTCGTAAATGCTACTGCACTCTATCGACAGGTTATCGCAGTTGCTGCCGTTACAGGCAACTCCGCTCACCCAGTCATATTTTCCGTTGCAGTAGCGAGTAGGAGTCTCATTGGAGAACCACGGGCTCCAATAGTGTAGGAATGGCGCCTTGGAGACATAGCCACAGTAGAGTCTGTAGTTGTCACAATACCCTCCGTTGCAATCAGCTCCAGTCATGAGACTGTTTGATTGGCAGTTCACGGGAGGATACTCCTCTGACGTCCAGGCAGTGGTGTGGCTCCAAGAAGCCTGGGGTTTCGGCTCTTCAACCCCCAGAGAATCGGGCCCGTGTGGTGGGGCATCGTCCTGCTGCTCATTGAGCAGGTCGACTATGTATTCCTCTGCCATCCTAGCCTGATCCTCGTCGAGGTCCTGGATCGCGACGTTCAGCTCGGCGACGTGAGGGGCCTCTTGGGCGGCCCCCTCTGGCTGGTCGCAGCCGCTCAGGCCGAGGGTGATGAGGATGGCGGTGGGGATGAAGCTTTTTTTGGTCATTTTCTCTCTCTGATTTACGGGCTGCTTTAGTACAATCCCGTTCTTTGTCTTGTAGAATATACAAAATAAAGAGTGGGATTGTACTCATGCTTAAAGCTGATTTATTGAACCGGCTGATCCACTTTTCCTTAAACTTTTTGAATCAGCATATTGAATGCAATTCAAACAAAAAAAGGAATTCTCCAGTTCAATGGCCTATTGAATTAATGATCAACGAAAACCTGATGAATTCTAATCTTTTTTTTAAAAATACGCAAAACATTTCTATTCAACTCTCAATTATTTTAAATTGAGTATTTTTGGGATTTCCATTTAATGGAAGTGATTATGCCAAGTTAACGGATCATCCCCAAAAATCCCTCCTCATCAATGATTTTTACGCCCAAATTCTCCGCTTTTTCATACTTACTCCCAGGTTCGGACCCCGCCAGGACAAAATCTGTTTTTTTGCTCACCGAACTGGTGGCCTTACCACCATTTTCTTTGATCAGAGCTTTAGCCTGATCACGACTGAGGGAGGGGAGCGTGCCAGTGATCACAAAGGTTTTTCCTTCTAGTTTATCAGATTGCGAGGAGCTTGCTACTCGAAGTTTGACTCCAACCTGTCTAAATTTTTCAAGGAGCTGATGTGTTTTAGAGTCATGCCCCCAGCTAATAATTGCCTCTGCCACTTTCTCACCAATGCCATCGATATGATTAAGAGTCTCAATGTCAAGCGCTTTAAGGGCTTCAGTCAGACTTTGTAGTGAAGCCACCTCTATTTCATCACTCAAATCACCTATTTCAAACAGACTCAACTGGTTTTTTTTCTGAGCCTTTTTCAGAGTTATTTTTTCAGTCTTTAGTTCAAGGTGATTCGCTAAAATATCAGCAGTTTCTTCCCCCACATGGCGTATGCCCATGGCATAAATAAAACGGGGAAGGGGAGTGATCTTAGAGCTTTCTAGAGCGGCCAGTAAGTTCTCTGTCTTTTTTTCTTTAAAGAGTTCAAGTTCCATCAATTGCTCATACTTCAAATCAAAAAGATCAGCAGCATCCTCTACAAGCTTGTTTTCAATCAGCTGCTCAATCACCTTCTCACCCAGTCCATCAATGTCTAGAGCCTTGCGAGAGACAAAATGTTGAAGTTGCTGGAAGTGCATGGCATAGCAATCTGCATTCACACAGCGACTCACCACTTCACCATCTGGCTGATGAACCAGGCTTCCACAAACCGGGCATTTATTTGGCATGTTGAACACTTCTTCCTTTCCAGTGCGTAAATCCTTGATCACCTCAACCACTTCGGGGATGATGTCCCCAGCTTTTTGAATGATCACTGTGTCCCCAATGCGCACGTCTTTTCGTTCAATTTCATCTTGATTATGGAGTGTGGCTCGACTCACAGTACTGCCTGCTACTTGGGTGGGTTCCAAAATGGCCACAGGTGTCAGAGCTCCGGTGCGGCCGACTTGAATCTCAATGTCAAGCACGGTTGAGGTGGATTGCTCTGCGGGGAATTTGTAGGCGATGGCCCAACGTGGTGCTTTGGCAGTTGATCCGAGTAGGTTTTGATGTCGGAAGGAATTGGCCTTGATGACAAGTCCATCAATCAAATAATCCAAGCTATCTCGAACCTTTTCTGCCTGCTTCATTTCTTTTTTGATAGACCTCAAATCTGTATGATGAATAAAATTTGTGTTCACTCTGAGGCCCAATTTTTGGAGAAGTTCTAGGCTTTCTCTTTGAGACTGTGGCTCTGGAAAACTTGAGTCACCATAAGTGTTGATGGTGTAAAAAAACATCTCTAAATTCCGCTTAGCTGACACCTGAGGGTCAAGTTGTCTGACTGTGCCTGCCGCCGCATTTCGTGGGTTGGCAAATTGCTGCCCCCCTTCTGCATTCAAGGCATTAAAACTCGACTTGCTCATAAAAACTTCACCACTGGCTTCAATCACAGGATAGTCATCCAATGTCAGCCCATTTATTTCTTGGAGTTCTAATGGTACAGATTTAATGGTCCGGACGCTGTGGGTGACATCTTCACCAAAATTTCCATTGCCCCGCGTGATGGCTTTATGGAGTTTCCCTTTTTCATAAATCAAAGAGAGGTTGAGTCCATCAATTTTATACTCGGTCACATAATCCAGGGTTTCACCAGGAATCAACCTTAAATTACGCTCTTCCCAGGCATCCAGTTCTTCATCATCGAAGCAATCCATCAGTGATTGTTTGGCGCGCAAGTGTTTGATTTTGCCAAATTTACCAGAGAGCGCGCTGCCCACCCGTTGCGTGGGGGAGTCGGGGGTGATGAATTCTGGAAACTGAGCCTCGAGCTCAATCAACTCCTTTTTAATCTGATCCCGGGCGGCTTCTGAGACCTCATTTTTATCTAAGACAAAATAGTCGTGATTCCATTTTTTGAGCCACTTTTTGAGGGCTTCAATCCGGGTTTTAGCATTAGATTTATCCATATTTGATTTTAAAATATTTTAGTACTTCCGAATGATTAAGTGTATAACTTGTAAATTTTAGGTGTGATACATGCACAGTTGCTAGTGACAGACGAATGCATCGATTCAATTGAAGTAGAGATCAAATTCTTCTTCAATTTCCACTAAGGCAGCTTGCATTTTTTTTAACCCCTCTCCACTAAATTGTCTCATCACTGAATCTAGCTCTGCTTTGGCTTGGCTTTTAAGTAAGTATTCAGAGGTTTGGCCGCTAGTGCGGTAAACTTCATAATAATTATTCATGGCCTCCACATAATAGCCCGCTCTGGCATAGATACGCCCGAGTTCCAAATTCATTTCGTGCATTTTTTTCTGCCGTGACGGTGTGTGTTGAATAGAATCAATAGAATTATTCTTTCTTTTGTGCCATTCATCTAAATTACTTCTAAATTTAGGGTGTTCGGGACCCCCTTCCGAAAGGTGTTTAACAATTTGATCAGCGACGTATTCAAGGGGTCTTATCGTAGAGGTTTCATCATCTGGTGGAGAAAATCGTTCCATGGTTTGTAGTTGATAATTAATACGTTGACCCAATTATCTCAGAAAATGCACGGTAATCAAAATGGCTAACGTTTGGCGCCTGATCCGACGAACTGAAATGCTAAAATGGCTTCATAGCATGAAGTATGTAGGATAGGCGCCTGTTGTCGGTTGAATTGCTATTTTCATTTAGCACGGTTTTTAGTATCCCGTACAGAATTAGTCGATTTGATGATCATGACTTTGGTGGGAGTTGTGATTTGCGCGATTCGATGGAGTTCACCTCTCCCAAAGCAAATAACTCCACCTGTTTCAATCTCGACATTGACTTTTTCTTCTCCGTGTTCAAATAAAACCTTACCATCTAAAATGACGTAGTATTCATCAGAGTCGGGGTGTGAATGTAATTCAGCATCTTTGTGATCTATGCCAAGAAGTAGATTCTTTATGTAGATATCAGAATTGCTTTCGCGTCCTCCGATTACTCCGAGTTCATTTAGATGGTAGGTTTTCATGTTAAATCAACGTGTTTATATTAAAATAACACTATTTTATAAAAAAGTAAATAACAGGATTGTATGGTCTTGTTTGATCAATTTAAAAAAATAGTAATATGGCCGACAACGTTCGAGTATATGCGATGTTTTGCGGAGTGAAACGGAGCAAAATATGGGAGAGTGAAGTGCAACGAGCGAGCTGCGTGTACTGTGCTAGGCGAGCCGAACGAAGCGATAGTGGAGGGAGAGTGCAACGAGCCTTGCGTATTTTTGAAAAATTTATCCATATTATCCCGTTTTTGGTGGACTTTTTATTGTTGTATTTGATTTTTATTTTGAAAAATTATTATTTTCCTTGCTTTAGTGCAGGCACTGTTTTCATTGGATTGAGACCGATCGCTGCCCACGCAATCGCTTGATTTTTATTGAGTCTATCGAGACTTTTTATATCTTCTTTTCCTATTTTTGGGAACTATGAATTGCCATTGGCAGTGATAGAATAGGTCTTGTGTGAAACGGCCAAATCAATAACTATTTAAAATCATGAAAGAATCTCTAAATCGACCTAAAAGAATTGGAACCCCAAGAAATTTCATGCTGACTGGATTGACTGCTTTAGGTCTATCAGCTTGCATTGGTGATGATGCTTCGGTAGGGAGCGCCACCGCAGCCACGGAGTCTCAATCCTCTACGGGAACCACAGGGGTAGAAAGTGAGTCTGAAGCGACAACGTCCACTAGTACTGAAACCAGTACTGAAAGCACCACTTCTACAACGACAGGTTTGGAATCAAGTACAGTCACCACTGAATGGACTACTTCAAGTACGACGGAGGACCCAACCGGAAGCTCAAGTACAGGAGAAAAGAGGTGTTACGATTACACCTATTGTAATTCTCTCGAAGGCCTTGAGTGTGGAGATGATTCAGATGAGAAATTGAAAGTAAAAGAAGTGATAAGCGCTGCACTCAACCTGTCTGATCCAAGAAATCTCGACCTTTATGTTCCCGATAATGATGTTGACGCGGAGGAGCAAAATTATTTGAAAGCAGCTTACCTTAGAATGATAGTGGAGGAAATTGATGGGGATGAACCGGCTTGTTTGAGTTGGTCGATGCAGGTCATGAGCCGAGCGAAACATCTTTCCCCTGAACAATGGGGCCCCTTGCACCTGCTGGGGGCGAAGCCATATGCTTTTGAGGTTGAGGTGGGGGCAGTTGATGTGGTTTTGGCAGAATATGAATTGGGTGGCACAGATCTAGTTAAATTTGGCCAGTTGACTAATATTATTTCCAGTCCGGAAGGGGAGTTTGGTGATAGTTCAGATGTTCATCCTCCTCTACACAACATAAGAATGCGATGTATTGAAAATGGTGTTGAATTCACTTCAGATCCTGTGGAATTTGAGGAGGGTAAGGGATCTGCCTTTTTTAATCCGCCAAAAGTCATGAACACTAATTACCCTGAGCCATTGAGTTTGCCTTGTCAGCTGATTGGAGATATCGATGTCGATGCAATCCCAGGCACAGTGGTTCGAGCGGGGGTGAGTGATTATTTGCCAGGCAGTTATGTGCCCATTTTTGGGGTGTATGATGCGAATAAAATTCTACTTAAATAAGCCACGTAGTTTGGTGGCTTGCAATAGGAAATATTATATGTTATAATATAATAAAATAAAACCAAATCAACATGTGGAATTCCATCAAAAAAATGTTCAACCAAAAAGGAGATGTGGGTAATGCGTCTTCAGCGAAAAAAAGTCCAGTCGAGAAAAAATTTGACGAGCTCACCCAAAAGGTAGAAGCAGATGAAAAGGTATTGGAGGCTTTAAAGACTAAAACCGAACGGGACATGAGGAGGATAGAAAAGGCGGTGATGGCAGATTGTAGGCAAGCAGAAAAAGTCTTGGTCGAATCAAGTGTTTAATGATTCTTTCTTGGGTCAAAATCTAATGATTTTTTGAATATAAGCAGTTCCATTTGACGATCTCATCAAGCCACGATAAGATGTTTTTTGAAGCGATCAAGGAAATTTTCACTAAACAATCAAAGCGGAATGGCACATCAAAAATACAAACGGGTCATGCTAAAAATCTCTGGAGAAGTGATTGGAGGAGGGGATGGTCAGGGGATAGAAACCGCAGCGCTCAACAAAATTGCCGAAGAAGTGGGGGAGCTCACCAAGCACGACATTCAAGTGGTCGTCGTTGTGGGCGGGGGAAACATCTGGCGCTACCGAGATACCAAAGGATCTGGCATCGAACGTACGACCTCTGATTACATGGGAATGATGGCCACGATCATGAATGGAGTCGCCCTTCAGAGTGCCCTTGAAAAACAAGACTTTTATTGTCGAGTGGCCACCGCCCTAGACCTACCTCAAATTGCAGAGCCTTATATCCGCCGCCGTGCCATGCGTCATCTAGAAAAAAACCGCATCGTCATTTGCGCAGGAGGAACGGGAAACCCTTACTTCACAACCGACACCGCTTCAGCGCTCCGGGCGGTTGAGTTGGATTGTGAGGTGATTTTAAAGGCCACAAAAGTAGACGGCATCTACACCGCTGACCCCGAAAAAGACCCCACTGCCACCCGCTATGAGACCTTGAGTTATGATGAAGCCATTGAAAAAAACCTTCAGGTGATGGATCAGACCGCCTTCTCGCTTTGTCGAGACAGCCAAATGAACATCATTGTGTTTGACATGCACCAAGACGGCGCCATTCTAAAAGCGGCCATGGGTGAAAAGATAGGCACGCTTGTTTCTTAATTTTTAGTTTTAAATTTTTAATTTTAAAAACAGCGCAATTGCGCCCCTTTAAAATTTAGAATTTAAAATTTAAAACTGACCTCTATGTCTGATCAAATCTTCAACGAAGCTGCCCAAAAAATGGACAATGCGATTAAATTTTTGCACGAAGAATACAGCAAGTTCCAAACTGGGCGTGCTAGTGCAGCCTTGGTGGATTCCATTATGGTGGATTCCTTTGGTTCCAAAATGCCGCTCAAGGGTTTGGCTAGTATCAGCATTCCAGAGTCGAATCAAATTGCCATTCAGCCTTGGGACCGTGGTCAATTGGCCGGGATCGAGAAAGCCATCCGAGAATCAAGCCTAGGGCTCAACCCCAGTAATGATGGGATGATGATTCGTATCATCCTCCCCCCGCTCACTGAAGAAAGACGTAAAGATCTGGTCAAATTAGTGCATAAATATGCTGAAGACGCTCGTGTTTCCATTCGAAATGCTCGTCACGAAGGACTTCATAAGCTCAAAGGACTTGAATTGAGTGAGGATGAAATGAAGGGCTGGGAAAACAAGATTCAAAAAGTCGTTGATGAGCACAATAAAAAAGTAGAAGAGGACTCTAAGCACAAGGAAAAAGATGTGATGACAGTCTAAATCAAAGCTACAATTTTAAGTTATAAATTTAAAAATCTGTGGTCCAAAGGATCGTCAGATTAAAGACCTTTATTTTGCCTCCAAAAAACCAACTCTAATCATGCTAAGTATCATCATCTCTATCATTGCCTTCATTCTTATTTTTTCCATTTTGATTTTGGTGCATGAATGGGGTCACTTTAAAATGGCACGCCGGGCTGGCATCAAGGTGGAAGAATTTGGAATCGGGCTGCCACCTCGAGCAAAAGCCATCTATAAAGATAAAAAGGGAACCATTTATTCTCTCAACTGGATTCCATTTGGAGGTTATGTTCGTTTGTATGGAGAGGATTCTAGTGACCCAAAGGCCCTAAAGGCCAGTGACAGTTTCGCCTCAAAAACAAAATGGCAACGGACCAAGGTGATTTTAGCGGGTGTTGTGATGAACTTTATATTGGCATGGCTGCTTTTGACCATTGGTTTTACCATTGGAATGAAGCCCATCATCACACCGGACCAAGTTCCTGATGCAGAAGCAATGGGATTGGCGACCGTGGAAGAGTACATTTATATTGATTCAATTGATGAAAATTCGAGTTTAAATGAGGCAGGATTTTTGCCAGGTGACATGCTCACTCAGGTGGATGGTCAGCCAGTGGTGAACTTGCAAGAGTTGGCTCCACTATTAACATCTGCTGAAACGGTAACTCTTACCGCCTCTCGCCTTGTAGGGGATCAGACTCAAGTGATCACAGGAGAAGTTGTGGTGAACGAAGGAGGAAAGCTGGGAATCACAGCTCAAAATGCACAGATCATCGACCCCATTCTGGTCAAGCTTCCTGTGCATAAGGCAGCCTGGCACTCAGTGGAAGAGGTGGGTCGCTTATCTTATTTAACCGTTGATCTTTTGGGAGATGTGGTCGTTAATATTGTGGGTAAATTCACCGTTCCAGACAACGTCGCCGGGCCTGTGGGTATTTTTCAGATGACGCAACAGTTCACTGCCGAAGGATTTGTAGCCATACTACAGTTCATGGCACTCCTTTCCATCTCATTGGGCGTGATCAATGTCATGCCTTTCCCTGCTCTAGATGGAGGGCGCTTCCTTTTCATTCTATTTGAGATCATTGCTCGCAAAAGACCTAATGCTAGGTGGGAAGCTATGATTCATGGGGTCGGTTTCATTTTATTGATTGGGCTGATTCTACTCATCACGTGGAATGATATTCATCGGTTGATTGGGGGGTAGTGTGTGTAAGTGTGTATGTAGTAAGTAGTACGCATTATGTGGCATGTGGTGGAATAGCAAGGATCTTCCAATCCACCCCCACCAAAACCCCCTCCTTTTGGAGGGAGCGGATGATAAAGGGTGAATTGGGGGAGGCCTTTCCAGTTCGAAATGGACCTTCAACAGATCAACAATGAAACCACAACAGACCCACGACTAGAAAAAACCCACCAAAATCATAACCAGCTGACATCCAAAAACCTCCGTCAACCCCGATTGCTTTTCAAACATTTTTTTCTCCGCTAGAATTAAGTCCCGAGCGAGTAGGCAAGTCAAAAATTGAGCGAGCGAGATGTAATATTTTTCTAATTTTGCTGTTTTTATGAGTTTGAAAGAACTCTGGACCCACATCATTGAGCAGCTGATGACGGAACTCCCTCGCCCACAAGTGTTGACGTGGTTTAAGAACACAATCATTCTCGAAAAAACAGAAAACGCCCTTCGCATTGGATTGCCATTGCCCTATTTTTTGAATTGGCATGAAGCCCATTTGGCAGCTAAAACCCTTGCCATTGCAAAAAAAGCTGACCCAAGCATTCAATCCCTTCATTATGAGGTGGATATTTCGTTGAATGAAAAGCATCCAGGGGTGTTGGATCTTATCAAGCATTTTCCCTCAGGTCAGGGGCGCAAGTTGCCTAAAGCCAACCGTACCAAATCAAAAGAAGGGGTGATTTCTAATATCCTGAATCAGAAATACACCTTAGAAGATTTTGTCACCTCCCCTGAAAACCGACTGGCCCATGCTGCTTGCCAGAATGTATCCATGTATCCAGGGCGAAACTACAACCCACTTTTCATTTACGGAGGGGTCGGACTAGGAAAAACTCATCTCCTTCAGGGGACTGGAAACGCCATCATTAAAAACAACCCAGATGCTTTTGTGGTTTACACCACGACCGAGGATTTTACAAATGAGGTGATTAAAGCCATGCGGAGTAAAAATATGGAGTACATTCGCAAAAAATACCGCCGCGTGGACGCTTTGATCATTGATGACATTCAGTTTATCGCCAACAAAGACCGTACCGAAGAGGAATTCTTCCACACCTTTAATGCGCTTTATGAAGGGGGAAAGCAAATCATCATCAGCTCTGACCGACCGCCCCATGAATTGAAATTGCTCAGTGACCGTTTGGTTTCACGTTTTGAATCAGGGATGACAATTGATGTAAAAATCCCAGATTTTGAAGCCCGTTTAGCCATTTTGATGGAAGAGTGTCGTCAGTCCCAAGTTTTCATCAATCAAGAGGTGCTTGAATTCATTGCCATCAATATTGCCAGCTCAATCCGCGCGCTCAAAGGCGTGCTAAAAAAGGTAATTGCCAGCTACGAGTTGGAACATGTGGCTCCCACAGTCAGCTCTGTGATGAAAATGCTCAAGCCCATCCAACAAAAAGAAGTTAAAATGGTGGGATATGCTGAGGCCCCTGAAATTCCTCAAGAAGCCGTCACCATCGACCGTTTGATAGACACGGTGAGTGATTATTTTTCCATCGAACGTGAGCAAGTTGAAGGAAGCTCTCGAGCCCGAGAATCATTGGTCCCACGCCAAGTGATCATGTATTTGGCCAACACCAAGCTTCGCATGTCGCTTTCTAAGATCGGAAATGCCCTAGGAAAACGCAATCACACCACTGTGATGCATTCAGTCAGTCGGATTAAAAAGCAAATTCAAAATGACCGCCAGCTTCTGCGTGATGTGAATGCCATCGTTCGAGAGGTGGGACTGAGATAAGGCTAAATTTTAAGTTTTAAATTTTAAAAAGAGACTCGCATAGCGAGAGTCTCCTTTAGAGTTTTAAAATTTAAAACTAAGAATTTAAAATTGATTTTCTATCGTGCAAAGGTTTCAATAAAGCTCCCACAAAATTGCTTGAGCTCCCTTTTAATCAAATCCACATCAATGGCGGTAACTGATTCATCCACAACATTGTCGTGCATGATTTGAGAGGAGCGATTGTAAGTCATCGCCGATTGGTTGACGTTTTTTTCAACCTGAGCAGACAAGGTCATTTCACTTTTGCAACGATTACAGCTCACATCAAACATGCATTCATTATTCACCATGTCGGTGATTTGAATGTTGTGTGGCAAGATAGATGACTTACATTCGACACATTTGAGTGATTGAGAAATCTGTGAATAAATCTCGTGAATGTCATGGTGGTTTAAGTTTTTCATTTTTATTTTTTTGAAGAAATCTTCTCATTATACGCTCTTTTTGACAAAAAATCAAGAGTAAATTTAGGAACAAAAGTTCTAGAATAAGTTCGACCACCTGAGTGTTAGGATATGAATGACAAATTTATATCTATAACCCAAGTGGTCTATGTCCTATATTACTCACAATGATCGTAAGATCATAGAAAAACATTTAA
>Ga0316189_10001251_pt1 | contig 25250 bp, 22 predicted proteins | sample LowCovwburrow_MG_FD_204930 | JGI IMG/M metagenome (GOLD analysis project Ga0316189, IMG submission 204930) | Coastal sediment microbial communities from Maine, United States - Lowes Cove worm burrow | ecosystem: Environmental > Aquatic > Marine > Coastal > Sediment | place: USA: Maine... | reverse complement strand
CGAGGGCGATGAGATCGGCGGAGCGGATCGCCGCGATGAACGCGCGAAGGGCCTGCGCTGGGGTCGAGATGTCGGTTGTACCCGGGAGTCCTGCGGTCACCTGGTACTCGCCGCTGCTGCCGCTCCAGGAGAGGATCGTCCCGTTGCTGTGGACGGTCGTGCCGCGCAGCAGGGGGGCGCTGCGTTCTGCGCTTAACGCTTCGAGATCAGCGGCCGCGGCCTCGTGGTCGGCCGCTTCGGCGGTCCACCGGGCCTTGAACTCCTCGAGGCTGGTCTTGGCCTGGAGCTCCGGCGACAGCAAGGCGTAGGCTGCCTTGGGATCGTCGCGCTCGAGGGCGTCGGCGTAGGCCGCTCGCAGGGCCTCGGGCGAGCGGATCGTCCGCGAGGCGCAGGCGGGCGCGAGCGCGAGCGCCATAGCGAGCGCGAGGATGACGCTAGGGGCGTTCATGTCTGGGGGCCGCAGCTCTTGTCGATCAGCGTGTCGTGCGCCAGCGCGGGATCCGTGGTCGGATAGTCGAGCGTGTAGTGCAGCCCGCGGGACTCATGACGCCGGCGCGCGCACTCGATGATCAGATGACCGCAGAGCGAGATGTTGCGCAGCTCGACGACGTCGCGGGTGACCAAGAAGCGCCAGTAGTACTCGACGATCTCCTCGTTGATCAGCTTGATCCGTCGGAGCGCCCGCTCGAGGCGCTTGTTTGAGCGGACGATGCCGACGAAGTTCCACATCAACGCCCGCACCTCCTCCCAGTTGGCGCTGATCATCACGGCCTCGTCGGAGGGCACGGCCGAGCCTTCGTTCCAGGGGTCGACGGTGGTCGGCGGGGCGCGGCCGAAGTCGGCGCAGACCTGAGCCGCGCCGTCGGCGAGCACCACGGCTTCGAGGAGAGAGTTCGAGGCCAGGCGGCAGGCGCCGTGGAGGCCGCTCATCGCCACCTCGCCGATCGCCATAAGGCCGGGGATCGGCGTCCGCCCTGCGTGGTCGATGACGACGCCCCCGCACATGTAGTGAGCCGCCGGGACTACCGGGATCGGGTCACGGGCGATGTCGATCCCGAGGGCGAGGCAGCGGCTGTGGATTGCCGGGAAGCGCTTGCGGAGAAAGTCGCCGTCGAGGTGGGTCATGTCGAGGAGCACGCAGCGCTCTCCCGAGCGCTTGAGCTCCGCGTCGATCTCGCGGGCGACCACGTCGCGGGGGGCGAGCGAGCCCCTCGGGTGCCGACCTTTCATCAGATCGCTGCCGTCTATACGGCGGAGGATCCCGCCCTCGCCCCGCAAGGCCTCCGAGATCAGGAAGGTGTTGGCCTCCGGGTGGTAGAGGCAGGTCGGGTGGAACTGCATGAACTCGAGGTTCGCTACCGGGGCGCCTATCCGGTAGGCCATCGCCACACCGTCGCCGGTGGCGACGTCGGGGTTCGACGTGTAGCGATAGACCCGGCCGGCGCCGCCCGTGGCGAGCACGGTGACCGGTGAGACGAAGGCCTCGACCTGACCGCTGTGGTTGTTGAGGGCGTAGACGCCGAAGCAGCCCTTGGTCCCGTCGACCTTCGCCCAGCTCAGGAGATCGATCACCGTGTAGTGCTCGACAAGCGTGATGTTGGGGTGGGCGAGGGCGGCGGCGACGAGCGCCCGCTGGACCTCGGCGCCGGTGGTGTCGCGGTGATGGACGACGCGGCGGTGGGAGTGCCCGCCCTCGCGGCCGAGGACGAAGGGGGCGCCCTTGCGATCGCCCTCGGTGTCGAGGCGGACGCCGTAGGTGTCGACGAGGCGGCCGACGAGGGCGGGACCGCGCTCGACCGCGTGCTCGACCATGGCGCGATCGCAGAGGCCGGCGCCGACCCGCAGGGTGTCGTCGACGTGGGACTCGGTCGAGTCGACCCCGGAGAACACGGCAGAGATCCCCCCCTGCGCCCAGTTGGTGTTGCTCGACTCGCGTCGGTGCTTGGTGAGGACCGTGACCGGTCCGCGCTCGGCCACCTCAAGGGCGAAGAAGAGGCCGGCGAGGCCGCTCCCGATCACCAGGGTGCCGCTGTGGTGGACGGTCGTCGCGCTGGGCATAGGATGAAGTCGCACACTAGCAGGCGAAGATCGCTGGCGATAGCCCTGTGGGGGCGCTGCTATCCTCCTCGCGGCGATGGGCGGGACGACCAGCACGACGGCATCCCCCGTGAAGGGGCTCGGCAGGGGGCTCGGCAGGGGCCTCGCGAGGGTCGCGAGGAGGCCTGCGCAGGAGTCTCGCGCGCTCTCGCGTGCCCTCGTCGACCCCCTCAGCGCCGCCGAGACTTGCGGTACGGCCGGGTACAGCGGCATTTCGTCGAAGCTGAGGGGACCAACCATTGCCGCGCGGGAGCACAGGGGGTTTTCACCGCAGCCTCCTCGGGGGGGCTCCACGCCCTGGCGGCGGCTTCGGATCCGAGCGGGCCTACGGGGAGGGATTGTCGGCCTCGCGCTGGTGTCGATGATAAGCGCCGACGTTCGCGCAGGAGCGCCGACCTACGCCCGCTATACCGACGCGGACGGGGTGATCCACACGGTCGCCGTGGCCGGGGGCGGGGCGAGCTGGGAGACCTCGGGGCGACGCCAGCGCTACGAGCCGGCAGGAGAGGCTGACGTCTACCCCCTCGACGACGAGCGGATGCGCCGATATCAGCGACATATCCGCGGCGCAGCCCGGCTCTATCAGCTGCCCGAGGCGCTTCTCCGGGCGCTAATCCACACCGAGAGCCGCTTTCGTCCGCAGGCGGTCTCAGGCGCGGGGGCGATCGGCCTGACCCAGCTGATGCCGGCTACGGCCCGCTTCCTCGGGGTCCAGCGACCCTTTGATCCCAGGCAGAACATCTACGGCGGCGCGAGGTTCCTCCGACTCCTCGCCAACCGCTTCAACGGCGACCTGGTGTTGGTCCTCGCCGCGTATTTTGCGGGAGCTGGGGCTGTCCAGAAGCACGGCGGGGTGCCCTCATACCCAGGCGTGCGGGCCTACGTTCGCGCCGTGCTCCGTCGCTATTACGGCTACGAGCGGCTCCTCCAGAGCGCGGGCGAGGGCGGGACGCGGACGACGCGGCAGATCGTCGAGTGAGCCCTTGTCATCTCGAACTCGGCGATTTTTCAGCGCATGGGTGTAGAGGGGTCGGCGTGTTCGCGGTAGGCTCCGTCAACCGTGCGCTACGCCGAGCCCGACATCGCCGGACTCACCGAGCTGGCCGTCGAGCGCCTCCTCGAGGGCCATCCGTCGGCGTCTATCGCCCTCCTCGACAGTGGTCATCTGGTGGTCGAGGTCGATCCGTCGATGTTGGTCCGGGTCGACGCGGTGAGCCTCATCGGCGACGGCCTGCGCGTCCGTCCTCTGCCGCGGCGCCTGCCCGGCGGGGCTGAGCCCGGGGATGGTCCGCTGGCGATCGTCGACGGTCGCGGCAGGGTCGTCTTCGCCCGCGGCGATGGGCGCTTCCACATCGTCCGCCTCCGCCGTGATCGCTGCTTCTTTCGCGAGGACGCGCTCTGGGTCGCCGACCCGTCGCTCCACTGGGAGGTCGGCGTCATGCCGGGATCGCGCAGGGATGACGGCGAGGGCGAGCTCTTCGTCCGGGTCTCCGGCGATGGCCTCATCGCCCTGCGTTGCGCCGGCGATCTGGTCGCGGTGAAGGTCTCGCCGCAGCGAGTACAGCGGGTCGTCCCGTCGGCGCTCATTGGTTGGATTGGCGACGTCATCGCGGTCGCCGAGCCCGGGCTGCCCTACCTGCGCTGCGAAGGTGAGGGGGCGATTCTCCTCGATCTCGCGGTCGGGCATATCTCCCTGGGGGCCGGGCAGTGACATCTGTGACGCGTTATCAGCGGTTCAAGCGGGAGGTGATGAACGCTCCCAACATGATCACGATAGGCAGGGTCTTCCTGATCCCGCCCGTGCTCATGCTGATCGACAAGACCGATCCCTATAAATGCGTCTACGCGATGCTGATCTTCATGCTCGCGTCGGTGCTCGATCTGGTCGACGGCTGGCTCGCCCGGAGGAGCGGGTTGGTGACGGTCTTCGGCAAGTTCGTCGACCCCTTGGCCGACAAGATCATGGTCGCGGCGCTGCTTATCTACCTGGTCGCCGACGGCCGGGTGCCGGCGTGGATGGTCGTCATCCTCCTCACCCGTGACTTCTACATCCAGGGCCTTCGGACCCTCGCCTCGAACTCTGGAGTGGTGATCGCCGCGGGGGCCGGGGGCAAGGCGAAGACGGTCTTCCAGCTCGTCGGGATCTGCTTTCTCTTGGTCCACTATCCCTACCGAATGATCGGCACCAGCGACTACCTCGACCTCCACACGGTCGGGATCCTGACGCTCGGTATCTCGATCATCGCCTCGCTGGTCTCCGCGGTGCAGTACACGGTCGGCTTTGGCAGGGCGCTCAGCGAGCAGCGCAGCGAGTGAGGTCGGGAGCGGTGGAGGTCGTCTCCAAGCGGGCGCCTCGACGGCGACGGAGCCCCTTCTCGCGGGCGGACGCGCTCCTCGACCTGGCGGCCAGCGGAGCGCCGGAGTTCGCCTGGCTCGACGGTGGCGCTGGCCGCTCGTTCGTCGGCGTCGACGCCGATCGGGTGATCGAGAGCGATGAGATCGACGCCCTGGCGGAGGTCGAGCGGGCCTGGAGGGCGGATCCTGGGCATCTCTGGATCGGCTGGTTGACCTACGAGATCGGGGTCGACGCGCTCCTCGGTCGACGAACTCTTCCCGGGCGTCTGCCGGGGCTGGCCTTTCGTCGCTACCGGGCGGCGATCGAGCACGATCAGGGGCGGATGCGCTGGCACGGTGTTGCCTCGGCGGTCGCCAGTCTTCGCGAGCGCCTGGAGGCGAGCGGGCGGACGCCGCTTGATCGAGGGTGGCCGTGGGAGTCGCTGGTGCCCGTCGTCCCGCCGGAGCAGCACCGCGCTCGGGTCTCCGAGATCTTGGGGCACATCGCCGCTGGCGAGACCTATCAGGTGAACCTCTCACAGGTGCTCCGCGGTCGTTGGAGGGTCCCGCCTGGGGACGGGCGAGGCCTAGCCCGGGCGGTCGCAGGCGCCTATGCTCGGCTGCGGGCGGCGACACCGGCGTCGATGGGCGCGCTCGTCGCTGCGGGGGACGCTTGGATCCTCTCCAACTCCCCGGAGACGTTGCTCGACCTCCGCCTGGGCGATCCGGCGGGCGCTCTTCTCCGGACCTGGCCGATCAAGGGGACGCGGCCGCGCGGCGAGAGCCAGGCCGCGGATCAGGCGGCGGCGCAGGAGCTGGTGGAGAGCGCGAAGGATCGGGCGGAGCACCTGATGATCGTCGATCTTCTGCGCAATGATCTCGGGCGTCTGGCGATCCCTGGGACTGTTCGCGCGCCTCGCACTCCCGAGCTCGTCACCTTGCCGACGGTCCATCACCTGATCTCCGAGGTCTCCTGTCGCCTGCGTGGAGGCTGGTCCTTGGCGACGCTCTTCGCCGCGCTCTTCCCCGGCGGGAGCATCACCGGCGCGCCCAAGCGCCGAACCGTCGAGCTCATCGAGTCCCTTGAGGACCATCGTCGCGGGATCTACTGCGGCGCGTTGGTCGTGCTCGGGCCCGAGGGGTTGACGGCGAGCATCCCGATCCGCACAGCGGTCGCTGACCTCTACGGGGTCGAGGTGTGTACAGGGGGGGGGATCGTCGCCGATAGCGATCCTGAAGAGGAGCGCCTAGAGACGCTGGTCAAGGCGAGCGCCTTCGACTCCGCGTAGTGGGGTCAGCCTTCCGCGCCGGACGTGCTCGCAGCTGCGGCTTCGAACGCCGGCTCTGCATGGAAGAGCAGGTACGGGAGGAGGAGCCCCACGCCGATGACCAGGGCGATGTCGGCGACGTTGAAGTTCGGCCAGGGCTTGTTCGGCATGTAGTAGACGAGGATCCAGTCGACGACCCCGTGGCGGAGCTCGCCGCCGATCTCGAGGGAGCGGACGATCCGGTCGTGCATGTTGCCGAGGGCCCCGCCGATCACCAGGCCGATCGCGAGGTAGCCGTAGGCCCGGTCGGTCGGCAGCTTGCGGACCAACATCCCCATATAGCCGACGGTCAGGATCGTGACGATGATGAAGAGAGGACGGGCGAACTCCTGCCCGCCGAAGAGGCCGAAGGCCGAGCCGGTGTTGAACGAGAACTCGAGCAGGAAGAGGTCGTCGAAGATCGCTAGCGGAGGTTGATCGCGCAGGTGCTCCCAGGCCCATGCCTTGGTCCAGAGGTCGAGAGCGAGCGACACGACGACGGCCGCGACGGTGAGGAGGATCCGCTTCCTCCGCAGAGGATCGGTGGTTGGCGCAACATCGGTCATGACGAAGGGCCGGAGGATAGCCCACGGGCGGGGTCACGGCTCCTTCGGATCATCACGGCCCCCCAGAACATCAGACCGAGGCTGATGAGCTGCGAGGTCGAGAGGAGAAAGGGCTGATCCGCCGGCAGACGCAGGAGCTCGGCGAGCCGCGGGAGCTCTAGGGTGAAGAGGTGATTGCGCGAGTGATCACCGCGGAAGAGCTCGGTGAAGAGGCGGAGGAGGCCATAGCCCAGGGCGTAGAGACCGCTCATGCGCCAGGGCGTCTCGACACCGCGGCGGATCCTCCGGGTCATCAGGAGGAGGCCGAGGACCCATAGGCCGCCGACCTCCATCAACTGGATCGGGAAGAGACCGGCCGTGGTCGCGCCGTGCAGGGGGACCTCGCCGCTGCTGTGGGCGATCGAGCCAGCGGGGAAGTGGGCGGACCAAGCGGGGTCCCCGAGGACGGGAGCGCCAAAGCAACAGCCGGCGAGCCAACAGCCGATCCGGGCGATCCCGTGGCCCAGGGGGACCCACGGCGCGACGAGATCGCAGAGCTCGTACATCGGCCGGCGGTACTTGTGGGCGAGCCAGAAGAAGCCGAGGAAGACGCCGATGAGCGATCCGTAGAAGACGAAGGAGTCCTGGCCCGAGAAGATTCGCGCCGGCTCGGCGAGGAAGACCGAGGGCCGGCTGATGATGTCAAGCACCCGGCCGCCGACGAAGCAGCCGACGACGAAGACGATGTAGATGTCGAGGATCAGCTCCGCCGGGAGATCGCGTTGCCTGCGATCCCACCACATGCCGGGGGCGAGGCTAAGACCGCCGAAGAGGATCAGCGTGCCGTAGCTGTTGAGGTCGCCGATCCACGTGCCTTCGAGGAGGATCGGGTGCATGGCGACGCTGCGCTCCTACGGGCTCTTGCTGGCGCTCCCGTCGAGGAGCTCGCCGTGGCGCCGGAGGTACAACATGAAGAGGACGACGCCGACGACCAGGGCGACGTCGGCGACGTTAAACGCCGGCCAGCGCTTGTCGGGCCAGTAGTAGAAGACCAGGAAGTCGACCACCCCGTGCTTCTGGATCTGGACGTCGAAGCGGAAGAAGCGGTCGTAGAGGTTCCCGAGGGCTCCGCCGATGATCAGCGAGACCGCGATGTAGCCGCTGAGGAAGCGGGTCGGCAAGGTCAACGCCAGGCGGACCATGTAGATCACCGCCGCGAAGGTGACGACGATGAAGAAGGTCCGCGACCAGCTCGCGCTGCGGAGGAAGCCGAAGGCTGAGCCGGTGTTGAACGCGTACTCGAGCTGGAGGAACCCTTCGGAGATGATCCGGGGCGGCTGGTACCGGAGATTGTCCCAGGCCCACTGCTTGGTCCACAGATCCAAGGCGAGAGCCGCTCCGGCGATCCCCGCGGTGAGGGCGAGGCGGCCGCCGCGGGAGGGGTCTCGATCTGTTGACGGCTCGGTCATGGTGGCCGCGGAGGATAGCCTAGCCCCGAGCGCGGCTCAAATGGCGGGATCCTGCGCGGGCCGGAGGAGGTCAAAGAGGGCAGGGCGACGACGGCGGGGCCATTTGCTCTTGGCTCGGGTGAGCGCTCGCCTGCCGCGTGAGACCCGCTGGTCCATCGCCTGGCGGGAGAGACCTTCGAGGGCGAGAGGACGCTGGGCCTGCAGCTCGTTGAGTTCACGACGCTCGCCGCCGAGGAGGGTGGAGAGCGCATTCTCGAGGAGGACGGCCTCCGGTAGGCGGAGCTCGCGGAGGGCGGCCCGGAGGCGTGCTCGCATGCGGACCTCGTCGCGAAGATCAGGGCTCGCTCGGCGGAGCTCCTCGGCGCGCTCGGCTGCGTCGCGGGCGAGGGAGACGCTCGCCGTCGCGCGGAGGATGTGCAGCGGCCGAATCGAAGGATCGCGGAGCTCGGGCACGTGGAGGAGCGCCTCGACCTCGGCCCAGGCGATCGCGTCGATGTCTGACTCCTCGCCGCCGAGCTGCTCGTAGTCTTCGCTGCCGAGGGCCAAGAGCAGGAGCTGAAGGCGAAGTGCCTCAAAGACCAGCAGCTCGGCGAGCACCTGTTGCATCGCCTGGACCTCGGAGTCGTCGCTCCCCGCCCCGCCTTGCGCATAGCCGACGATCATCCGCTGAAGCCGCGAGAGAGCCACACTGCTGTCATCCTCGCCGCCTGTGACAGCGCTGACCCAAGGGTCATATTCCCGAGGAATCTCGACGAAGAGCGCGTCTCGGATCCCGCTGTGGAACGCCATGAGGTTCGGGTACTCGGGATCCGTGACCGCGTCGATCAGGCGAAGACCGCGAGAGCGGGCGAGGAGGGCGTCACGGGCCACAGCTTCCAGATCGGACTGGACCTCTCGGAGATCGATCGCAGGGGCGCTCTCGGCGAGAATCGGGAGCGCGTCGGTGACAGCGGACGAGACGGATAAGCTCATGGCGTGGGGATCGGTTTAACCACCGGATCGGCGACGGCAAGGGGCATGAGGTCGATGAAGTCGGGAGCAGTCCACACGCGCCTATGCGGACCTCTGGCGGGGAAAGGGACCTCGCCGCGAGGGCGGAGGCCTCGCGGAGAGGATGTCGCCGCGGAGAGCGCCGGTCTTTCTCCGTCGAAAGCGGGGGCGGGCTCTCCTGCACGATCGACCTCGTTCTCTGAAGGACGGCCCGCGGAGATGTCGTCTCTACGGACCGAGAGGTCCGACGAGCGGCGCGAGAGTACGCGGCACACTCACGACGAGCCGAGCTCAGCGGTAGGGGTCTGGGTTGTGGCGCAGGAGCGCGGTCTCGAAGCCCTCGAGCTGTTCGGCGATCACCTCCATACGTCGATGGTCGACCTGCGCCAGCGCCTCTTCGTCGGCCTTGTCGCGCTCCTCGACCTCGGTGAGGAGCGCCGCCTCGACACCGTCGACGGAGAGGCCGAGGCTGTCGAGAACGGTCCGTTCCTCCGGGGCCAGCTCCCGGACCTCAGCGATCCAGCTCCAGACCTCGCGATCTGCGTTGCTGTCCTCTGCGCCAGATTCTTCGATCGCTAGCCGGAGGAACCGGGTCGACTGGGCGAGGGATGCGAGGCGGCGGCTGAGGTGTCCGGTCGCGAGCGCTGCGTCCTGATCCTCGGCGCGCAGGGGGCGCTCGAGGAGCCACTGCGGGACCGCCGAGCGGGCGAGGAGGGGGAGAGCGATCACCGAGGTGACGGTGGTGATGAAGAAGACCTCAGCGGTGGTGAAGGAGGTGAGCGTCGCCAGCGTGAGCGCGGTCAGGGCGGTGACCAGCAGCCAGACGCTGGTCAGGGTCAGGCGGTAGCGTCGGCGGAGGCGGCCGGCGTCGATGCTGGCGAGCCGCCGGTGCTGCCGGGCGAGGCGGGCGCCCTGTCGCGTCGCCTGCGGACGGCTTGCCTTGGCGCGGACCGGCAGGCGAGGGGTTGCTGTGTCTTGGTGCGGTGACGTTTTCGGGGGCACGGAACCTCAGCGACCCGGTCGACCGAAGGCGACCACTTCGACCGTCTTGGGGTCTTCGATGACCCATGTCCCAAGGCGCACCTTGAAGCCGCTCGATTCGCCAGGCGCGAGGTCCTTGTCGGTGGCGAAGGCTTTGCCAAAGGCGACCGGGTCGCCAGCGTCGTTGCGGCCGACGACGAGGAGCTGGACGAAGTCGACAGCGGTGTCGCTCTGGTTTTCGACGGTGCCGATGACATCGCTGCGACCGCGGCCGCGGTTGTTGACCACGTGATCGCGGACCTGAAGATCGATCGGCTCCGCGGTGTAGCTGGGCGCTTGCGGCTCGACGATCGCGACCTCGGCTCGCTCGTACTTCGGCGGTTTGCGCGCGAGGGCGAAGACTGTCGTCGACTCGCCGGGGCGGAGGTAGTCGCGGCGGGCGTAGCCCCGCTCCTCGCCGACACGGGCTCCGCTGCCGTCGAAGAGGCTGACGACGATCGCGGGCCTGCCGATAGGAGCGGTACCGGTGTTGTGATAGGTCGCGAGCCAGAAGTGACCGCCGATGCTGGTCTTGCCGGGGACCGTCGCCTCAAGGGTCGCGGAGGGGGGTGGCGGTGCGGCGACGACAGCAGGGCTGATCTTTGGCTTCGTCGAGCGAGGGGATGTCGGCGAGGGGGCTGATGGTGCGGGGGCTGAGGGCGTTGAGGGGGCGCTTGTGACCTGGTCGCTCTCCAGGCTTGGGCGGCGCTCGCTGGAGGAGACCGTCATCACGAGGACGAGGGCGGCGATGAGGACGACACCGCCGAGAGCTAGCGCGACCGCCGGTCCTCGGCCGCTCTTCGCCGCCGCAGGGGTCATGTGGGCGTCGGGGAGCTTCGCGCGCCCGTGGTCGACGATGAAACGGGTCTGGCAGTGGGAGCAGACGAAGACGTCGGACCCGACCTTGTCGGCCTCGCTCGACGAGCAGCGAGGACAGGCAATTTCGACCATCTTGATCACGGTCCCCAAGTGTACGGGGGGGGGCACTCGGCAGCAATCCAGGGCGTCCTCCGGTGATGGTCTCCTTCCCTTCGGCGAGAGCGCTCGATAGGATTCGAGTTCCGGGGCGCAGAGCGCCCTACCTCGCGGTAGCGCTCATCATGACCTCAGGCGTGCTCGCCCCTCTCTCCGCCCGCACTCGCGGTGCCTGTCGCCGTCTTCGGCGGGGCCCCGTGGTGGTCGCGGCTGCGCTCGCGGTCTTCGCGGGCACACCGGAGGCGACCGCCAAGGAGAGGCCGTGGGCGCTCCGCCCGTCGACGCGTCCGTTCTTCGCTCTCCTCGGGGTCGGTCCGACAGCCGGTATCGGCGGCCAGTGCTACGCCGGCTACTACTACGGATATAGCCTCTACAACGAGCCTGGCTTTCAGACGCTCGGCTGTGGCGGAGCCCTCAAGATCTCGCAAGAGATAGGCTTCCACTTTAAGGGGAGCGGTGAGGGTCCTGCGGCTGGCCTCCTCGTCCAGGAGGAGCTGCTCAGCTACGGCTACTTCGGCCTCAGCGTGGCGCCGAAGTTTTCCTGGGACATCCAGCTGCTCAAGGACGTCGGCTTCTACGTGTCGCCCAACGTCGCGGTCGGCTACCACCGCAGTCGCTGGTTTGGCCATCCGACCATGCGCGGGGGGAGCGTCCAGGGGGGCGTGGCGCTCAAGCTATCGCTCGGCGATCGCGGCCTCCTCTATACGCAGCTCCCTCACTTTGACTTCGTCTTCGGGCCTGGCTATTCGATGGTCCGCTATGACTTCATCGTCGGCGGTGGGATCAGCTTCTGAGCTTCGGGGTCGACTGGCGCGGGTCGGGGTGATCGGCGCCGGGTTCCTCGGCAGACCGCTCGCGGGAGTGCTCGCGGCGGATCGGTCTGTCGTCGCGACCAGCCGCAGGGGTTCTCCCTGGGGAGCGCCTGAGGGGGTCGAGGTCCGAGCACTAGACGTCGTCAGCGATGATCGGGCGCAGGTCGAGGCGGCCCTCGCAGGGGTCGAGGCGCTGGTGATCTGTATTGCGGCGGGTCGCCAACAGGACCGGAGGAAGGTCTACGTTGAGGGCACAGCGAGGGTCCTCGAGGCTTTCTCGCCCGTCACTGGGGGGCTGTCACAAGGTTCAGGTCGTGTCGTCTACGTCAGCTCGACGTCGGCCCTCGCCGACGCGGAGGGGTGGGTCGATGAGGAGGCCTTGTCCTGGCCGAGCAGCGAGCGCGGGCGGGTCCAACGCGAGGCCGAGGAGCGGGTGATCGAGCGGTGCGAGGCGCGAGGCTGGTCATGGTTCGTTCTCCGCCTGGGCGGCCTCTACGGGCCGGAGCGTGGACTTGGCAGGATCTACCGCGGGGATCCTGAGCGGATCCTGAGCGGTGACGGGATGCAGGCGACCAACCTGATCCACCGCGATGATGCCCTCCAGGCGGTCGTCGCCGCTCTCCGTGCACCGGCTGGCGTGTCCGCTCGGGTTCACGTCTGCGACGACGATCATCGCCCGCGGCGGGAGATGTACGCCCTCCTCGCGGAGTCGAGGGGGGGACCCGCACCGCGTTGGGAGCTGGAGCCGCGCTCCTCCGAGGTCCGCGGAAAGCGAGTCTCGAACGGGCGCCTCAAGGAGCTCCTCGGGGTCTCGCTACGCTATCCGGCGCATGTTCTCGAGGCGTGACCGGGTGCCCGAGCCTTTGGGCCCGCGGTCACGCATCGAGGCTCTTTCGGCGGTCCTCGCACAGGTTGCGACTCGCCGTGACGACAGGTGCGAGTAGGAGGCCGAGGACGCCATGTTGGACGGGACAGCATGGGCGAGCGAGTCGCCCGCGACGTCGGCGTCGTGTCGGCCTCCTAGGCCTCGCGGAACGCGGTCATCACGGAGTGGCCGTCAAAGCGGTGCTTGAAGCCCGTGGCGGCCTGGAAGGCTGTCGCGTCGACGACGATCGGATACTTGATATGGGCAACCGCGCCGGGCGGCAGGTGGGGGAGGCCGAAGCGGCCGCTGATGTAGGGGAAGATCGCCTCGGGGAGCTCGAGGGTCTTGCGGTGTGTTCCCCGACAGAGCACCGAGAGGGGCACTGGCGGCGGTCCGGCGACGTTGAAGACCCCGTTGATCCGGCTCTCGATGCAGGCGATCAGGGCGTCCGCGGCGTCCTCGTCGTGCATCATCTGGAAGAGCGGATCAAAGCCGAGGATCCGCGGCACCCGGGGGCCGCCGAGGAAGTTCGCGAGGGTCCCGCGTCGGAGCGGTCCGAGGGTGTAGACCAGGCGGAGCACCGCGGTCTTGAGCTTCGGCCAACGCCAGAGCGCGGTCGCAGCGTGGAGATCCGCGGCGACCAGATCGGCGAGCTCAGGGAAGGTGCTGACCGCGAGCGGCGGCTCGTCCTCGGTGCGGTAGAGGGGCGCGTCCGGAGCGGCGCCGTAGATCGTATGCCGACCGACGAAGATGGCGTGCTTGACCCCATGCTCGTGGCAGTGCTCAAAGACGATCCGCGTGCCTTGGAGGTTGATCCGGAGGCGCTCCTCGCGGGAGCCGGAGAAGTGGGTGATCGTCGCCATGTGGATGACGACGTCGGGGCGTTCGCTGCGAAACACGTCCGCGGCGGGTCGCTTGCGGACATCGGCCTTGTAGACGCGGATCCCCTCGGGGGGGTTCGCCCAGGTCCGCCGGTCGATGCCGATCACCTCGTACCCACGACCGAGGAGACGCTCCGCGACCATCCGCGCGTGGGCACCGGTGATGCCGGTGATCAGGACCTTCATGGGCGCTCTCCGAGCTTCTCGTAGGACAGACCAGCCCGTCGCTGACCGTGGAGGGCGCAGCCGTACTTGATCTGCCGGCTGATCGCGAGCTTGACCTGTTCGACGTAGCCCTCGATCACGTGGTCCGCCTCGTTGCCGGTGCCCTCAAAGTAGAGCGGCTCTCCGTAGTGGACCTCGCAGGGGAGGGGGAGGGGCATCGGCACCAGGTAGGGCGGGACCGGCCAGTAGGGCGCGCCGACCAGCTTCGCCAGGGTCTTCGCGTGATAGATCGAGGGGAGCGCCTCTTCGCCGCCGATGAACGCTGTCGGGATGATCGGCGACTTCGTCTGGAGGGCGATCCGCATGAAGCCGGAGCCAAAGCGGACGAGCTGGTAGCGGTCTTTGTAGAGCTTTCCTGTGCCGCGGGCGCCCTCGGGGAAGACCATCAGGATCCGGTCGTCTTGGAGGAGGCGGATCGCGTGTTCGGGGAGCCCTGGGAGCTGGCCGACGCGGGAGAACCAGTGGGAGACGAAAGGCCAGGTCTGGGCGAACTTTTCGACCATTCCGTGGGCCAGCCGGGGCTGCTCTCCTTCAAAGAAGAGGGAGGCCAAGAGCATGCCGCCGTCGGTCGGAATGCCCCCCGAGTGGTTGCTGACGAGCATCGCCCTCCCGGTCCTCGGCACGTTCTCGATGCCGAAACAGCGGACTCGAAAGTAGTGCTTGTAGAACACCTCGAGGAAGGTGAAAAACAACCCCAGGTGCGCTCGGGAGATCCCGTAGGGATCCATCCCGTAGGCGTCAAAGGGGAGGTTGAGGCGGCTCAGGCGCTCCGCTACGTCGCGGCTGATCACCTTCTTCGACATCGGGTCGAGTCTACATCAGCGTCCGCAGACACTCGAGCGCTCGTTGCGCTTGCGCACTGCGAACCCTGAATGGAGAAAGGCGCCCACGGAGGGCGCCTTTCTCGACGTTCGAGCGCCTCGGTGGTGTCGAGGAGGAGCAGCGCGACCTCCGGGCAGGATCGAGAACCTGCCCGGCGGGGCGTGCTCAGGTCTCCTAGTCAACGCAGATGATGTTGACGAGCGTGTCGCCGTCGCCGTGGCTCTTGAGGATGTCCTTGTTCTGCCAAAGCACGGGAAAGTTGACGCCAAACTCCGGCAGGGCGCCGAGGTTGAGCCGAGTATCGTTGGGGATCGCCTGGCCTAGGTTGGCGCAGGGGAAGCCCGAGCCGTTGGTCGGGGCGCCGACGTTGGCGTTGACGCTGAAGCTCTGCGCCTTCGCGGTCGGGCTGCCGAGCTTGAGCTTGCAGAAGATGTCCGCGTCGCCCTTCTGGCAGCCAGGTACAGGGTCCCAGGTGCAGTTGAAGCCGCAGTAGAGCTGGGTCGCGTTGGCGAAGTTGTAGGTGCAGTTGTCGTTGCAGGTGACGCTGGAGAGCGGCGGGTTGGTGTCGCAACGCTCGCCTTCGCTCTTCTGCACGGTGCCGTCGCCGCAGTGGGGGCCGAAGTCCTTGCAACCCGGTGCGCAGCCGCCGTAGTTGCCCTGGTTGTTGCCGTCGTCGCACTTCTCGACGCCGTCGTGGACGTAGCCGTCGCCGCATACGGCGGTCGAGCACTCCTCGGTGCACGCGTCCTCGTTGATCTCGTTGCCGTCGTCGCACTCCTCAAAGCCGAGGTACTGGAAGCCGTCACCGCACTCGGCGTCCTTGCACTCGTTGGTGCAGGAGTCTTCGTCGTTGTCGTTGCCGTCGTCGCACTCCTCGACGCCCTTGTAGATGATCCCGTCGCCGCAGACGGGAGACTCGCAGGCGTTGGTGCAGTCGTCGTAGTCCTCGGGGTTGCCGTCGTCACACTCTTCGTCGCCCTCGACGACTCCGTTTCCGCAGAAGCTCGGTGAAGTGGTCGAGGTCGAGGTCTGCGATGACGTCGTGCCTTCGCTATCGCTGTCGCTGTCGCTGTCCGTGCCGGTGATGTCGGTGGTCGAGGACGTCGTCGTCGTCGGGATCCCGGTGACGGTCGATACCGTCGACATGTCGCCGGTGGACATCTCTCCAGTGCTGGTCGTCAGGACGACCATTCCACTGTCGTCACCATCCCGAGGCTGACAGGCGGTGAGCAGAAACAGGGCGACAAAAAGCGATTGGCTTCGGGCGTGGGACATGGCTCTCACCGTTGGCACAGGGCGAATCATCGCCTTGTAGATGCAACGTCGATGAGCGGTTTTAGGCGAGGTAGACCCCTTTTGCAAGCGAGTGCGCGGAGGCTCGCCATAGTCGATTCACCAAATTGTGTCTGGCTTACATGTATTTCATGCGTCTAGGTTTCGCCGCTGGGGGCGCGTCCCGACGATCACCCGAATTGAGAAGACGCCGGCCTCGGTCCGCAGGGGGACCCAGAGGTCGGCGTCTTCCGGGGGCGGTAGGCCCTAGGAGGCTGCCTTGCCCAGCGCTGAGGCCATCGTCGAGCCGAGATCCGACGGGGTGTCCGAAATATGGACACCGGCGCTGCGGAGGGCGTCGAGCTTGGCCTCTGCCGTGCCCTTGCCGCCGGAGATGATCGCCCCGGCGTGGCCCATACGCTTGCCCGGAGGGGCCGTGACGCCGGCGATGAAGCCGACGACCGGCTTGGTGACGTTCTCCTTGATGAAGGCCGCGGCCTCCTCCTCGGCAGAGCCGCCGATCTCGCCGATCATGACGATGCCCTCGGTCTCCGGATCCTCCTGGAAGAGCTTGAGGCAGTCGACGAAGTTGGTCCCGTTGACCGGGTCTCCGCCGATGCCGATCGCCGTGGTCTGGCCGAGCCCGAGGGTCGTCAGCTGGTGCACGGCCTCGTAGGTGAGGGTGCCGGAGCGTGAGACGACGCCGATCTTACCGGGCTGGTGGATGTAGCCCGGCATGATCCCGATCCTGCACTGGTTGGGGGTGATAATCCCCGGACAGTTGGGGCCGATAAGCCTCGACGTGCGCCCCTGGAGGTAGCGCTTCGCCTTGACCATGTCGGCGACCGGGATGCCCTCGGTGATGCAGACGATTAGGGGGATCTCCGCGTCGGCGGCCTCCATGATCGCGTCGGCGGCGAAGGGCGGCGGGACGAAGATGACGGTCGCGTTGGCGCCGGTTCCCTCGACCGCGCCGGCGACGGTGTCGAAGACCGGCAGGTCCAAGACCTTCTCGCCGCCCTTGCCGGGCGTCACGCCCCCGACGACCTGGGTGCCGTAGTTTAGCGACAGCTCCGCGTGGAACATCCCGACCTTGCCGGTGATGCCCTGCACGAGGAGGCGGGTGTTCTTGTCGACGAGGACGCTCATTTCACCATCTCCACGATCTTCTGGGCGGCGTCGCGGAGCGACGTCGCGGTAGTCAGGTCGAGGCCGCTCTCGTCGAGGAGCTTCTTGCCGAGCTCGACGTTGGTGCCCTCGAGGCGGACGACGAGGGGCACCTTGAGGCCGACCTCCTTGACCGCGGCGATCACCCCTTGGGCGATCGTGTCGCACTTCATGATCCCGCCGAAGATGTTGACGAGGATTCCCTCGAGGGCGGGGTCGCTGGTGATCAGCTTGAAGGCTGCTGTGACCCGCTCAGCCGTCGCGCCACCGCCGACGTCGAGGAAGTTCGCCGGCTCCGCGCCGAAGTACTTGATGATGTCCATGGTCGCCATCGCCAGGCCGGCGCCGTTGACCATGCAGCCGATGGTGCCCTCGAGGTTGACGTAGCTGAGGTCCCACTTCTTGGCTTCGAGCTCCGCCGCATCCTCCTCGGAGGGGTCACGAAGCGCTTCGAGGTGCTTGTGCCGGTAGAGGGCGTTGTCGTCGAAGCTGGCCTTCGCGTCGAGGGCGAGGACATCGCCGGCGCCGGTGATCACCAGGGGGTTGATCTCGAAGAGGGCAGCGTCGAGCTTCTCGTAGGCGCCTGCGAGCTTCAGGAGGAATCCCGCCATCTTCCGCGCGACCTTGCCCTCGAGGCCGAGGCCATAGGCGAGCTTGCGCGCCTGGAAGCCGGCGAGGCCGATCGCGGGGTCGATGGTCTCCTTGAGGATCTTCTCCGGCGTGTGCTCGGCCACCTCCTCGATCTCCATCCCGCCCTCGGTCGAGGCCATCACCGTGACCCGCCCGGAGGCGCGGTCGAGGGTCATGCCGACGTAGAGTTCGCGGGCGATGTCCATGCCCTGCTCGATGAGCAGACGCTGGACCTTCTTGCCCTCGGGACCGGTCTGAATGGTGACCAAGGTGCTGCCGAGCATCTTCTCGGCGAGCTCGGCCGCCGCAGCGGCGCCCTTGACGACCTTCACACCGCCGAGATCGGGATGCTCTTTGTAGCGGCCTTTGCCACGTCCGCCGGCGTGGATCTGGGCCTTGACGACGACAACTTCGCTGCCGGTGCGGGCGATCAGATCGGCAGCGGCGGCCTTGGCTTCGGCCGCCGTAAAGGCGACCTGCGAGAGAGGCACTGGTACGCCTGCATCACGCAACAGGTCTTTGCCCTGGTACTCGTGAATCTTCATGGATGGTTCCTCGGTGGAGGGACGACCGACTCCGCCGGTTGCCCCTCCGGGTCAGCGAGCGCCACGCTCCCTGTGGGCTCCGCGCCCGTATACCAGCGGCCGGTCGACGCTGGCAACGCCGACGATGGCGCGATCCCGGCCGCGCACGCGCCTGCGCAGGCCCATGTCGAAGCCTACGGCGCCGAGCGTCACGGGGGAGGACCCTGAGCTCGGCCGCTTCGGTCCGTGGGGTGGATCATCCCTCGCGGCAGAGGGCGTCATCGGTGAGGTTGTGAGGGATCGTCGACGCTCCACGAGGGCCGTCGCGTCGTCGCGTCGCCGAGGTCATCGACCTGCTGTCGCGGCTACTGCGGGGCGATCCCGCAGGAGGTCACCTCGTTCGGCACACAGCCTGCGCAGTCCCAGCGCCAGTTGTCGATCAGCAGGGCCGTGTCGAGGATCGAGTCGCCCTTGTCGAAGACTGTCCAGGCGAGGGTGAAGGTCTCCTCGGGCGTCGCCGAGCCCTTGACCGTCGCCCAACCGGTGCCGCCGCCCTCGAGGTCAAAGCCGGTGTTCGCGAGCTCGGGCGCCTCCGGCATGTACTTGATCAGCCCGTTTTGCGCGAGGGCGGTGACGGTCAGGGGTCGTACCGAGTTGTTGTTGTCGCTGATGAACGTGACGTTGCCGGTGTAGCTCTCGCTCGTCGACCAGAGCGCCGCCATGTCGTTGAAGGACGTGTTCACCCACTCCGGGTACTCGGCCGAGAAGTAGGCGAAGTCGACGTTGTAGCCGTAGGTGCCCTTGGGGACCTTGACGTCGAACTGGAAGTAAAAGACGTCGTTGGCGGTCTTGGTCCCTAGGTTCCACTGGGCGCTGAGGGTGTCGGAGCAGTCGTTGGTGCCGTCACAGCCGACGAAGGGGGTGCCGCCGCCGCCGTTGTTCGAGCCGACCTTGTGGCTCATGATCCCAGGGAGCGAGCTCAGGCCGTCCGGGTTTTCGTTTTGGGTGACCCCGGTCTGGGCGGAGCCTGGCTTGGCGAGCACGGCCCCGTCGGCGTTGACCGGCGGGAGGTTGCCGGTGCTGATCAGGAGGAACTTCTCCCCCTCTTTTGGCCCCCAGATCGGGACACCGTCGACGAGGTGGCTGCCGAACTGCTTCGCGACCCTGTAGGCGTTGGTGTCCGGGGACTTGAAGCTGAACTTCTTGACCGGGATGTGCTTGTTGGCGTCCGCGTACTCTTCGCCGAGGGTGTCGCAGGCGAGGCCGAGGGCGTGGAGCACATCGTCGGACTCGGCGTCACAGGGGATGAGCTGGCCGGGGGCCTGACAGACCTCGCAGGCCGAGGTGTTGAAGGAGCAGTTCTCGGCGCAGTCCAGGCTGCCGCCGGTGAACTTTTCGTCGATGTCGGAGCACTCGGTGACGGGGAGTATGTCGCCGTCGCAGGTCTCGTCGTCGTCGAGCTCGCCGTTGCCGCAATTGTCGGGCGGCGGCGTGAGGGAGCAGTCGGGCTCGCAACCATCGCCAGGATCGAGGTTGCCGTCATCGCAGACCTCGCCGGGGTCGACCATGAAATCGCCGCACTCGCCGGCACCGGTGTCGCCGGTGATCTCGCCGGTGGTGTCGGTGTCGCCGGTGGTGTCGGTGTCGCCGGTGTCGCCGTCGCTGGTCGTCGTGTCGTCGGAGGTCGTCGAGGTCGCCGTGCCAGAGTTCGAGCCGCCGTCGGAGGTGGAGTCCGAGCCTGTGCTCCCCTTCGTCTGGGCCGAGTCATCGGCGGCGTCCGAGCCGGTCGTACCGTCGGTGGCAGAGGAGCCCACATCATCGCCATTGCAGCCGGCGGGGGTGAGGGCGAAGAGAGGTGCGGAGAGGAGGAGCGGACGGATATGATTTAGGTGTCGCATGGGTATGATCCGTATGTCGCAGGGCTATCGAAGTCGTCGGGAGAGGTGCGGGCTCTGTTAATTGTGTAGCAGCATCGGAGCTGGCTCGGTACTTCCGAGAGACCCCGGCGATGTGGTCCCTCGGCGACATGACGGGGAACCCCCTGCTTCGGTGCAGGTGCAAACAACCACGGCGCCGGTCCTGAGGGCGGCGCCGTCGCTCCGCGGAGATCAGCGTCTGGAGGGCGCTGAGGGGGTCATGTCGAGCTCTACGCGATCATTTCCGCGCATGACGACGACCTTGATCTCGACCGCCGGCTTGAGGAGGCCGAAGGCCGCCATGTAGTCGTCAAGATTGTGAACTTCGCGATCCGCGAGCTTGATGATCACGTCGCCCGCCTGGAGCCCCGCCTTCTCGGCGGGTCCCTCTGGGCGAACGCCGGTGAGCTTTACGCCGTCAACTTGGGCCGCGTAGTCAGGGATGGTGCCGAGGGAGACCCGAAAACCGCCGCGCGTGGGCGCCTCGCGGGCGACCTTGATGGTCTCCAAGGTCGGCTCTTCCTTCATCAGGAGGCGGACGACCCCGAGGGCGACGCCGCCGATCTGCGCAGCTCCCGGGACGTTGACCCGCTCGATGTCATCGCTCGGCTTGTGATAGTCGTCGTGCGCCCCGGTGAAGAAGTGAAGCACCGGCAGCCCCGCCTCGTAGAAAGAGGTCTGGTCGGAGGCGCCGTAGCCATCCTCGCTCGCCTTGACGGTGAGGGGTCCGCGGCTGCGCTCTAGGAGGTCGGGCCAGGGCTCCGAGGTCCCGGTGCCGGCGACGATGACAGAGTTGTCGCGGAGGCGGCCGACCATGTCGAAGTTGATCATCGCCGCGATCGCTCGGCGCTCGGCGTCGCTGAGCTGTTCGACCAGGTGTTTGCTGCCGAGGAGTCCCATCTCCTCTGCGGCGAAGGCGTAGAAGACGACATCGTAGGGGCGGCCCGAGGCGGGGACCGTGGAGAGGGACTCGGCGAGGGCGAGGACGGTCGCGACGCCGGAGGCGTTGTCGTCGGCGCCGTTGTGGATCGCGTCGACGCCGGGGGCGAGCGACGAGCTGGTGCCGTGGCCGAGGTGGTCCATATGGGCGCCGAGAACGACGCGCTTGCCGGTGCTGCCGTCGCCGCGCAGGAGCCCGCCGACGTTCGCGGTCGCCAGGCGAATCGGCTCGATCGGGGTCGCGATCTCAGCCTCGCGTCGGCTCTTCGCGCCGACCTTCGGCAGCTTGTCGCCGCGGGCCCGGAGGGCCGCGAAGATCTGCGGCGCCGCGCTCTTGCCGACGCTGACCACCGGGATTTGCAGATCGCTGAAGGCGCCGTGGTTGGGGTACGAGACCTCCAGCTCAGGGTCTACGAGGATCACCGCGAGCGCCCCGCGATCGCGGGCGGCGATGACCCGCGACTGCGGTCGAGAGAGGGAAGGGGGCAGGTGTGGGTCGTCGGGGGTGGTCGCGAGGGCGACGACGATCGATCCCTTGATCGCGTCGTCGAGGCCGGCGTAGTCGCCGTCTCCCGCGTCGCCGGCGATCCCCTGACCGACGTAGAGGAGCTTCGCCCTCACCGCGGCGTCACCAGTGTCGTGGCCGAAGGGGACGATGTTGTGGGCGACGGTGTCGCTGGCCTTGCCGAGCTTCAAGTGGCTCTTCGTGTCTCCCCGAAGTCGCACCCCGTCGACGACCTCGAGCGGTTGGAGGAACGATCCTCCAAAGGCTGGTTCGAGGCCGAAGCCCTCCATCGTCGCTTGGATATGGGCCTGGACCCGGAGATCCGCCTCGGTCCCGGGAGGCCGACCTTCCTGGGCGTCGGCGGCGAGGAAGCTGAGGTGCGCCTCGATCGTCGCGGCTGACGGTGGCGGCACGCTCTCCCACGGATCGGCGGGGGCTTGAGCGGCCGGCTCAGGGGTCGCGTGAGCCGGCCGTTGCGGAGCATCAGCGCTCGGGTGACAGGCGAGTCCGAACGCGAGCGCGGCGAGGAGCGGGAAGGGGAGCGAGCGGCGGCGCATAGGTCCGCAGAGTAGCAGCGATGGCGCGATCCAGCGCTGCGCTCTCCCGGGCTGCGCTCCTCTGTCGTGGCGCCGCTCAGACGGCGGATCGACGGCGCTCCAACCCCCTCTTGGAGGCGGTCGACGGTCTCCAAGCCCGGGGGGGCTCATCCTGGGGAGAGGATGAAGGGATCACCAGTCGATGACCGACGCGCCCCAGGTGAAGCCGGAGCCGAAGGCGACCAGCGCGATCTTCTTGCCAGGGACGAGGGTCCCGTCGTCGACCGCCTCGGCGAGGAGGATCGGCAGGGTCGCGGCTGTGGTGTTGCCGTAGCGTTCGATGTTGTGCGGGACCTTGGCCGCCGGGAGCTTGAGGAGCTCGGCGACGTATTGATTGATCCGCAGGTTCGCCTGGTGAAAGAAGAAGAGGTCGATGTCGTCGATGGTGACGCCAGCCTCGTCACAGGCCCGGCCTAGCGCAGTGCTCATCTTGGCGACCGCGTGCTTGAAGACCATCCGCCCGTCCATCTGGGCGTACATGTACTCAGGGGCGACCTGGCCGATCCCCTCGTCGTTGAGGGGGATGAAGGGACGCTTGCTGATGTCCCAGATCTTCTGGCAGAGGGTCTCCGCGTGGGATCCGTCGGCGCCGATGTGGGCGCTTCGGATCCCTCGATCCTCCTCGGTCGCGGAGACGATGACCGCCCCCGCGCCGTCGCCGAAGAGCGAGGAGACCGTGCGCCCGCGGGTGGAGAGGTCGAGGGCTGCGGAGTGGGTCTCGGCGCCGACGACCAGGACGTGCTTGCTCGCGCCGGAGCGGACCATCGCGTTGGCGGTGGTCAGGGCGTAGAGGAAGCCTGAGCACTGGTTGCGCACGTCGAGGGCTGGGACGTGCTTGGCGTTCGGGCCCTCGTTGAGGCCGAGGCGCTCCTGCAGGAGCACGCCGCTGCCAGGGAAGGCGAAGTCTGGCGAGAGGGTGGCGAAGACGATGAGGTCGAGGTCGCTCGCTTGGAGACCGGCGTCCGCGAGCGCGTCCTTGGCCGCATGGGCGCCGAGCTCGGCGCTGCCGACGCCTTCCTCAGCGAAGTGTCGCGCTTCGATGCCGGTCCGCTGGCGGATCCACTCGTCGGTGCTGTCGATCCCGTAATTCGTGATCAGATCATCGTTGGTCACGGTCCGGGGAGGGACGTAAAAGCCGGTGCCCGAGATGCAGGCGTTGGTCACGGGTCGAGAGCTTGTTGTCACAGCGGCGGGAGTCTATCACGGGCCTCGCGGCCGGAGACCTCCGTGGAGAGAGGCATGAATGTCCGGGGCGGGCGGCCTCATCGTGCGTGTGCGCACCGGGGTCGTGCGCCGGAGGTCGTTCCTGGGGGGAACACCTTCTTGGGTCTGCGAGGCCCGTCGCTCGGGCCGCGCTTGCGAGGCCCAGATCACGGGGATCTGTCGGCGTCGGCGAAGGTCGGTCGAGCTCTGAGCAAAGCTCCTCGACGAGCGAAGCTCAGGGGGCGACGTCGATCCCCCGCGGGTCGGCGTCAGCCGGTGCGGAGCTCACTCCGGTGAGCCGCCACGACGCTTGGCCTTTCGGGCCTCGGCGCGGGCTTGGATCCGTGCCTCGCGGGCCTCGGCCTCTTCGGCCTCTTCGGCCTCTTCGGCCTCGATGTCCTCCCAGAGGCCCATGACCATGTGCTCCTGATCCTCCCAGGACTCTCCGTCGATGCTCTCGGTCGGCTCGGCGCCGAGCATCTTGGTGGTGACGAAGCCGTCAGGGTCGAGCCCCGAGCGGGTCGCCCGGCCGACGAAGTACTTGCGCATCGAGGCGGCGCGTTCCTCATGTTTCGTAGGACAGATCTTACCGCCGGAGACGGCGCGGTGGATGTTGTACCAGGTCGGATCGAGGGTGACGTCGAAGCTCTCGCCGTTGGAGTCCTTGCAGCGGATCGCGCCGCTGTTCATCTTTCGCAGCGCCCGCAGGGCGGCGCGGCGGTAGAGAAGGATGTCGACGATCGGGTCGCAGAGGACCCGCGGATCGGCCTCTTTGTCCCAGAGCAGCGTGAAATAGTTCGAGTTCATCCCGAAGAGACCGTAGGTCTGCCAGACGGTCGGGTCATCGGCGAAGGGATTGTTCTCGTAACGCTGCGACATCTTGCGCCAGCTTACGTAGCTGGCGTTGAGGTCAGGCGAGAGGCGGTGGACCAGACCTGACTGGTAGCTCGACTCGCGGAGGGCGACCAGCGCGAGGAGCTTCTTGAAGTCTCCGTGGGCGCCGAGCCGCTTGCCGACGTGGCGGAGAACTCGGCGGGTGCGGTCCTGGGAAGACTTGGTGATCCGCGGGCGTTTCTCGTCGAGGGTGTGGACGCAGGCCTGGGGGCGGAACACGAAGTCGGCCTCTTCGTCAGCCTCCTCCTCGATCGCCTCTTCACTACCTGGCTCTTCGGACTCCTCGGCGGCCTCCGAGGAGCTGGAGTCATCGGCGTAGGCGAGCACCGAGCTGTCGTCGTCCTGGACGACCTCGTCGCGGGCGTCGACCAGCTCGCCGGAATCGCCGCTGGACTCGCTCTCACCGGCGTCGCCGCCGCAGGCGAGGAGACCGAAGGATAGCAGCGAAGGAATGAGGCATCGCATCAAGAACTGGCTCCTTGGCGGAGACCCGCGCAGGGACACACGGGCGCTGGCCGCAGCGGTGGCGGCGAGGCGAGGGCGGGGGTGGCGCGTGAGCGCAGAGGTGGTGCGATGAGCGGCACGAGCTGGGGCAAGACCCGGGGGGTGAAGGGCGACCATCATAACGGTGGTTCCAGGGCTTTCGTAGTCTGCTATGGGCGTCTCTTCGGGCGCGATGTCGCCCGACTGTATATGCATGCAAAGAGACACTGGCACTTGCGCAGACGCGCGGCCGACGGGCGCCCATGCGCTAGCTCGGGCGCGCCCCCAAGATGTCGTGGATCGACTTGGCACTCCTACCCAATATGTTGTGGTCGTGTCCTGTGGGAGATCATGCGCGGGGCGCTTTTCTTGTCAGCGGCCGAGGAGCCTTAGGGGCTCTTTGACGCGCTCCTGCGCGGTGTTGACGGTCCAGCGCGAGCGGAGGGGGGGGGATCCCTCAGATGACAGATTCGAACGTTTTTCGGGGAATGTGCGCGCGGAGAGCATCCCCGCGCGAGGAGAGCTCTAACGTGTCCACCTGGACATGTCGCTGTGGACATCAAGGCGTGGGCGGCGGTTGAGCTGCCCGATTCGCCAGCTTTCCCTGCGCAGGTCGAAGGGGATGAGCCTGTGTGAGGCAAGTTTGTTGTCTGGGATACATGAATAGCCTCTTGAAAGGCGTCGCCGACCCCTTGCTTGTAGCTACACTCACGACATCTCCGCATGGACCCGGAGCGTGTGCTGAGGACATGAGCCATGGACAGGGCGACAGACGAGGA
>Ga0316189_10001249_pt1 | contig 25265 bp, 19 predicted proteins | sample LowCovwburrow_MG_FD_204930 | JGI IMG/M metagenome (GOLD analysis project Ga0316189, IMG submission 204930) | Coastal sediment microbial communities from Maine, United States - Lowes Cove worm burrow | ecosystem: Environmental > Aquatic > Marine > Coastal > Sediment | place: USA: Maine... | reverse complement strand
CAAGAGCGCAGGGGCCATCTACTTCGGCGGCGGGACCGAGCTCCAGCGGGCGGCGGGCTACGAAGACTCGCCCGAGAACATGTTCAACTACCTCAAGCTCGAGACCCAAGACGCGGTTCCCGAGTCAACCTTGCGCTCGTTTTGCGAGACGAGCGTCGAGAACTTCGAGTGGCTTCGTCGACTGGGCGTGCCCTTCCCGGTCAGCGGCAAGGTGGTCAAGGCGTCGCTGCCCGCCGACGACTGCACGCTTTATTTTTCGGGCAACGAGCTGTGCCCGCCGTACTGCGACGCGGCCACCCCCGCGCCGCGTGGGCATCGGCCCCTCGGCAACGGATTGACCGGCCACCTGACGGGCGCCGCTCTGCTGGCGGGCACCACCGACGCGGGCGCCGACCTGCGCACGTACACGCGGGCCGACCGCCTCGTCGTGGACGGCAGCGGCGAAGTCATCGGGATCCAGCTGACCGAGATGCCTCGCTGGCTGGCCCCAATGGGCGAGGCCATGCAGTCGGTCATCCAATACGGCGGCGGCATGATGCGTCGGACCCAGCCTTGGCTGCAGCGCACACTTCGGGCGCTCGAGCGCGCGGGCACGCGAAGGCTGCTTCGAGCGCGTCGTGGCGTCATCCTCAGCATGGGTGGCTATGTGTTCGACTCCGAGCTCATGGCCGAGCGCGCCCCCGACTACGCGCGCTGCAGTTTGCGCTTGGGCACGGCGGGCGACGATGGCGCTGGGGTCCGCATGGGCCAAGCCGCGGGTGGCGTGCTCGGGCAGATGGACCGCTGCAGCGCGCCGCGCTTCATCGACCCTCCCACCGCATGGTGGGGCGGGATTCTTGTTGGGCGCAGCGGCGAGCGGATCTGCAACGAGACGCTGTATGGCGGCAAGGTCGGCGAGTACCTCATCGAGGAACACGACGGACGCGGCACCATGGTGCTCGACGCCGAGACCATGCAGGCGGGCCGCAGCCAAGTATTTGGCGGCGACACGCACATGTACCAGCGCATTTTCGGGATCATCAACGGGTGGGTGGCGCCCGTGTCGGCCCCTACGCTCGACGGACTCGCCGCCAAGATGGGCATCGACGCGACCCGGTTGCACCAAACCGTCGACGAGTACAACGCGGGCGTGCAGTCGGGGACCGACAAGTTCGGCAAGAGCAGCGAACACTGCAGCCCCATCCGCGTACCGCCTTTTTATGGGATCCCGCTGGACAACGACAGCCGGCTGTTTCCCACCCCGTGCCTTTCGCTGGGCGGACTGCGGACCGACGGCGCAACCTCGCGCGTGCTCGGCACAGACGGCGCGCCCATCGATGGGCTGTACGCCGCCGGGCGTACCGCGGTGGGCGTCGCGTCACAGGGCTACGCCAGTGGTCTGTCCATCTCCGACGGCATCTTTGCCGGGCGCAATGCTGGACGCCACGCCGCGGGCCGCAAGCACACAATGGTCGCCGTCGTCGGTTCGTCCGGCCGAGCCGCCAACGACGGCCAACCCACCCCCGAGACCTCGAACGCCTCCGACAGCGCGCCGTCCGTCGAGACCTCGAGCGACACGCAGCAGGCCTGAGCCCGCCAAGGCAGTACCCGATGGAGCCCGAGACTCACTTCGCGCCAGCCCTCCAATCCCCAGCCTTCGTCGGCGCCAAAGACAGGGACGGCTGGGTCGGCCTGTTTCACGACGACGGTTTTGTCGAGGATCCGGTCGAAGCCGGTCGCTACCAAGGCACCACGAAGATCGAGACGTTCTGGGACGTGTTCATCGGGCCGCAGCCGAGCGTCCGCTTTGAGGTTGACCGCGACTACTGGGGCGGCGACACCCTCATGCGCCAGGCCACGGTCGTCAACATCACCCAGGCGCATCCCACCGAGACGCTGCGCGTGCCCGCCCTCATCTGCTACACGCTGCGTGAAGGCAAGGTGGGCTCACTCCAGGCGGTGTGGGAGCCGCAGAAGGTCATCGCGTGGTTTGTGGGCCGTGGTTTGTCTGGGCTCGCGGCCCTGAGCAAGCACTCGGTTCGCATGCTCAGCGGCGCGGGGCTCGGCAACGGCATGGCTTTTGGCGGGACGTTGGTCGGCGGGATCGGGCACGGCCGCGGACGCACGATCATCGAGGCCATTCGCAACGGCGACCCCACGCAATGGGCGGAGCGGCTGGGCGGAGCGACGATCACCGTGGCCCAAGAGGCCGAGGCGCAGACCTTCGAATCCGACGCGGCGGCTGCCTTGGCGTGCATCCAGTCCTACGTGGACTCCATCTCGCAGCTGGCGGTCTCTCAGTTCATCGTGTGCGGCAACCACCTCGCGGCGTTCCTCAACGACGACAAAGGAGAACGGGGCCTGGCCCTGATGCTCCAGGTCGACGGCCACGGTCGTGTCCAGACGATGCGCGCCATCGCCTCGCAAGCACCCCGGGTCCTCGGGCCGCGCGACTAGCCACGCCCGAGCCCACCGCTTCAGCAAGCCGCACGCACAGCCGCAAGCAGGCTCCGCCAGCGCGGGCACTCGACGGCCGTCCGCTGCACGTCGACCGATGGGGGTCCATCCGCCGGACCCAGCACAAAGGGCTGGCGTGGGTGACTCGAGCGCGTCGCCACCAGCGTGGCCGCCAGTCGCCCAGCGCGCACGGACGAGGCGTGAAACTCCCCCTCTTCGACCGCGTAGACACCTCCGGCCCCGACGTTGTGGGTCGGCCCCGGCTGCGCCGTGAAGCGCTCGCGGCCACGTACGAGCCGGGACGTACGCCCCGCTCCGTAGTCGACCGTGTAGCGGCGATGGGCCCCGACCGCGTCCGGCTGCACGCGCATGCAAACGCTGCCCACCTCGCCCACGAGTACGAGGCTGCGCAGTGACCACGCATGGTCGTGCACGGGCCACAGGGGCTCGCCGTAGACCCGTTCGTCGTCGGGCCACACGTGCAGCCGCAGCGCCCCCGCGTCGCATTGATGAAGCTTCGCGACCACAAACCCGGTCGGGTGCCACGACGCGTCGGCAACATCCTCGGCCATGCCAAGCACAGCCGCTATCGCTGCCCGTGAAGGCACCAGGCCCTGCTCAAGGCGTGCTCGGACGGATTGTGCCGGGGAGAGCATCGTCTAGATCGACCGGTGGATCGGGACCTCGAACTCAGCGTGTTTGGGCAGATGCAGCCCTTCCTCGGACACGGCGAACATCTCGATGGTTACCGACCGCGTGTTGAACTGCAGCGTCGCCGCCAAGTTGGGCGTCGAGCCTGGACGGTGGTCATGGGCGACGCCCGTGCTGCCCAAGCCGCACACGGTGAACGTGTGCCACTCGTCGCGGGGCATCGTCAGGGACTCCCCACGGTGAACCTCGACGCAGAAGGGCTCGTGCATGTGACCGTGCAGCACCAGGTCGACCCGATGTTTCACGAGCCAGCGCGACAGCGCCTCGGCGTCCAGCGGCGTGGAGTAGTGCCCCTGCCGTTCCGGCCTCAGCTGATCGATCACGGGCAGCAAGTGGTGGTGGACGACGACGATCCGCACCGCCCGTGGCTCCTCGGAGCTGGCGCCGCGAACGCCCCAGCCCGCCTCCGCGGCGGCATGCCTGAGCTGCGCCTGTCCAATAAAGCCGTGCCCCTGAAACGCGCCAGGGTCCTGCTGCAGTAACGAGCTGTTGAGGCAGACGATCTCGACTGGGATGGCGCCGGCGAGCAGGAACCGACGCCCCATGCTGAGAAACTGATTGGGCGGCGCCTCGAACATGCGGCGGTAGAACGCCTCGAACGCCTGCCGCGCCTGGGCCGACGACGCCTCGATCGGAGCCCCTTTATCCCAAGGCGAATCGGAGAAGCGCAGGTCGTGGTTGCCGGGACACAGCGCGACGCGCTCGGGGCGGTCGGTCTTGCCCGTCTTGGCGATGATCTCTCGGATGAACGTCCGCGCTGCGGCGAACTCATCGGGGTGGGCCTTCCAGGTGATGTCACCCGAGACGATGACGCCTTCGATGTCGACCAACGCCTCGTGCTCCGAGAGCACCCACTCCAGCTGTTGGTGCAGGTTGGGCGTGTAGGGCGTCTCGTCTTTTTGGTACGCAAAGCCGTGCCGGGCTCGGTGCGCCCCTTCGGCAAAGTGCAGGTCCGACAGCCAAAGGAGCCTGCGTCCTTCGGTCAAGAAGTACTCGGCGGGGAAGCTCGGCTCTTGCTCGGCGGGGCCAGAGAGCCCGCGGATGCGGGGCACGGGCGCGTCGGCCTCGCGGTTGGTCTCGTTGGCCGCGGGCGAGCGCACAAACCAGATCGTGCGGTTCTGCTCGTCCAGCGATTCGGGGCTCACCAGCGGTGTGCCGTCCAACGCCTCCAGCTCGGACGGCTCCTCGCCGCCAAAGAACTCGGGCACCGAAACCTGGAGCAGCGGCGCGAGCGTCTCGAACGGGACGGGCGACGGTTCGATCTCGGTGAGGAGGAACCAGGCTTTGCAGCGTCGACCGCGATAGTAGTCCGGCGTCAGCGCGGTCTCTGGGGTGAGGAACGTAGACAGGTCGCTCTGCCATCGCACCTGCGACAGCCGTGCTCGATAGACCTCTTGCTCGTGCGCGTTGAGCAAGTAGATCTCCAGACCGCCCTGCTCCGCGTGGGTGTTGATCGCCTCGAACGCGCGCGTCGGAACATGCTCGCGGGCCTTGTGCCACCACCCCCACCACACCTTGCCGTCGGCGCCGCAGATCGCGTGGTGACGCTCGATGGTCTCGCCCGGCTCGGTTGCGAGATCGCGAAACCGCAGCACCAGGGTTTGCGGCTTCGGACCTACACTCATCCCGCGCAGTGTACCCGCCGCGCGGCACGCCGAAGCGGTTGCCTACATGTAGTGGTCGGTTTGTACCCAAGCCAGCACCCGACGTTCGGCAACATGGGAACTTTCTCACATTCGTACGTGACTAAGGGTACGGAGCCACGCAGAGCCTTTCGCTTGGTGTTGTCGCGGAACCGTAAGCCAACCCCCCCTTCGGCTCGTTCCTTCTCCTAGGAACTTCTCATCAGACCCACCGTGGACATGTGCAAGGTGACGCAGGCCGCCTCGATCAGCCCTCCCCCTGATCGCAAACAGCGCGCTCCAGAGCTCGACGAAGTCACGATTGCCCGCGCGCAGCGGGGTGACATCCGAGCCAGGCGCCTGTTGGTGGAGAGATACCAGCGCCCTGTGCTGGCCCTAGTATCTCGCCTGCTCCGGGGTCGGACCGACCCCGCGTTGGTCGAGGACATCGCGCAGGAGACCTTCTTGCGGGTGTTCCGCGCGCTGCCCAAGTTCGACCGCCAGGGCCCCGCGCGTTTATCGACCTGGATTCTCACCATCGCCAGCCACCGATCGATCGACGAGCTACGCAAGCGACGCATCGAGACCCGGCCGTTCGACCCGACATCGTTCGACGTCCCCGCGACCGACCGCGCCGACCAAGACGCCGAGCGCCGCATGCTCGCGCGCTTGCTCGGCGACGCCATCGAATCGCTGTCGCCCGAGTACCGCGCGACGTTTGTGTTGCGCGAGTATCACGGGATGGAGTACGCCGAGATCGCCTCTGCGCTCTCGATTGATCTGGGAACCGTGAAGTCTCGTCTCAACCGCGCGCGCTCTCGGCTCAAGGCCGCGCTCCAAGAGGTCTATTATGGATAACGGGCGCGACAACGAGCGAGACGACTCCGAGGCATTGGATCACTCGCGCGGCGCGTCCGAAGTCTCCGGGCTGCACGAGTACCGCGTCGATGTTCTCCATCGACGTGCGCTGGACGCTTGGCGCGACCTGGGCCCCAACGGCGACGGTGCCCCGCTGGACGAGCCATCGCTGTCCTTCGTGGACGACGTCATGGAGCGACTGGCCGAGGGGTCCCCGAGGATCGTCCCGATGGAGGTTCCGCTTCCACCGCCGACCGCGGTCCGCCCCGCCTCTGGGGGCTGGCGCCGATTCGGGGCTGCCGCACTGGCGGCTGCGGCGGGCCTGTTGCTGACGCTTCAGTTCCTTGGGCCCAAGGAGCCGGAGCCGGACACCACAGCCGATGTCCCGGCCGTCCTCGGTCTACAGCCGACTGGCACCGCCGCCGATCAAGCGCCCAACTTGCCCGCCGACGCGCCCGGAGAGCGCGCGCTGCCGAGCAACCTCGATGCGATGATCGAGACCTACATCGCCGACTACGGACGCAACTACGGCCCCGCGTTCAAGTTCCACGGGGTCGTCGTCATCGCGCGCCGCGGTCGCATCGCCTACAGCCGTGGTTTCGGTACGGCGAGCCCCGAGGGGGACCCCAACTCCACCAACACACGCTTCCGACTCGGCTTGCTGACCGAGCCGCTCACCGCGGTCGCGGTGATGCAGCTGGTGGAGTCCGAGCTGCTCGACATCGACGCACCGATCGCGCGCTACTTGCCCGAGTACCCGCGCGGCGAGCAGATCACCGTTCGTGATCTTCTGACCCACCGTTCGGGTATCCCCAACTACACCGACGGCCCCGCGTTTCACCAATGGAAGTCACAGCGGCACGGAACTGACGCGGCCATCGCTCGGTTCGCCGACGTTCCGCTCGAGTTCGAGCCAGGGTCAACAACCGCGCCGTCCAACTCCAACTACTTCTTGCTCGGCGCCATCGTCGAGCGGGTCACGGGGCAGACGTTCGGCGAGTTTGTGCGCGACAACCAGTTCCTTCCGGCCGGCATGACGGCCAGCGGCTTCGGCGACGCATTCGACACGGGCGAGCAGGCCTACGGCAACGTCTGGAACGAGGGCGAGTTCCTCGAGCAGCCCGCTGCGATCGACATGTCCACCTTTGGCGCGGCAGGCGGGCTGGTGGCAAGCCCGGCGGACATGGTCAAGTGGGACCGAGCGCTCCGCGACGGACTCCTTCTGGGCGGCGATGCGATGGAGCAGCTGTCTACGCCGACGACAGAGGGCTACGGTTTCGGCTGGGTCGTCTCACGCGCGTACGACCAGCCGCTGCTGTCGTTCCCGGGAGCCATCGACGGGTATAGCGGCGGCATGCTCCGTTTCATGCGCGACGAAACAACGATCGTTGTGTTGGCCAACACCGAGGTCGTGCCCGGCAGTGTCGTGGCCCAGGACGTCGCGATGATGGTCTACGGCGACACTCCGCCCAAACGCAACGAGCCGGCCGAGATCAACATTGCGCCGCGCACCCACCACAAGTTCGTCGGCACCTACAGCATCGCGGACCGCACGCGAGCACAGTACGGGCACATGTTCGACGTCGAGCGGTTTGACCTGCTGGCGCGCGTGCACGTCGAGAGTACGGGCGACCGCTTGTTCTTCGACGTGCCCGGGCATGCCCGCACGTGGATGCACCCCATGGGTCGCAACCGGTTCTTCTTCAAGGACCACAGCGGCAACCAGGTCAGCTTCGCCCTCGGGGAAGATCGCCGCGCCGACCGCCTTGTCGTCCACTACCACGACGCCGAGTTCGAGCTCGACCGGGTGGTGCTCGCCCACGAATCCCAGCCGTGACGCGCGGCACGCCACCGAAGGCTCCGTAAGAACCCTACGGATCTGGATTGGGGAGTCCGCACCCCAAGCGGCGTCGCCTCGGTGGGTCTGGAACGCTTCGTCGGGGGCCGGTTGCCCCCGCGAAACGCGGCGGGGTCGACGCCATCGTTTTGCTGCGCTTGGTGTGGACGGAATCAGCGCGCTCGCGACACCCATGAGTGTCCCCGATGATTTTCAGACCGACGCCGCCCCTACGATTCGTCCTGTTGTTGTTCTCCGCATCACTCGCGTGCTCGCGGCCCAATCCGCTGTTCGGCGCGGTCGAGTCGAGCGGTGGAGACGGGTCCGGAACGGCAGGACCCGGGACAGCGGCGGGCTCCGATGCTTCCACGCCGCCCCCCGCGGATGGCGACGGCGACTCCGGCGGCGCAGCTCCAGGCACAACGACGCAACCCGAGGCCGAACAAACAAGCGACGGGACGACCGAGGGTGGAGAGACCGAGGGTGAAGCCATCGAGCCCGCGGCGACCCTGTTCATCAACTTTGACGGCGCGACGCTCTCGTCCGGGGATGACGATGCAACGCTCAACCAGACTCAGCTTGGCGCGGTGGGCGAAAGGCTGGCCCTGGCCCCATTCGGTGGAGGGCCCAAGCGCGAGGAAACGATGGACCACCTGTACACGCTGTGGGACTCCCTCAACGTCGAGATCACGGACGTTCGGCCCGAACGGGGGGACTACGCGATGATCGTCGTGACGCCGACCAACATCGCGGGCGAAGGTGTACTCGGTGTCGCGACGCAAGACTGCGGTGACGAAAACCCGAACAGCGTCGGCCTGGTGTTCTCCAGCAGCGAAGACACGCTCTCCCCCGAGGAGATTGCCGTCGTCATCAGCCACGAAGCGGGCCGAGGCTATGGCCTAGAGTCGGTGATCGGTGGCGACATCATGAGCACGCTGCTGATGGCCGGGGCCACGTTTGCCCAACGCTGCCTCCCGCTGTCGGGAGCCCCGCAGTGCCCACAACATCGGGACTTCTGCCCCTTCGGGGAGCAGAGTTCAGCGGCAGAACTCCAGGCATCGTTGCCGTGGCGATGAGGACCGCAACGATCCGCCGTGATCGGTGGTGCGCTGCCTAGCGCTGGCGGGTCCCGTCCGACCCAGCTGCGTCGCGATCTCCCGGGCGGTGTGACGGGCCGGCACCCTCTGCGTTTTCGCCCCTGCCGTGCTTGCCAACCCACGGGCCGTGCAGCCGTTGCCGTCCCGCGGGAATCCCGAAGGCGCGGACGTTGATTGACAGCCGGGGCGCGACTCTGGCGTCATGCGCCGATGGTCAAGCCAGTCCAACGGGCCTCGCACGTGACGCCTGAGCTGGCCGAGCACCTCAGTTCAGGGTTGCTCGAGGCCATGCCCGGCGGCGTGGTCTACATCCGTGCGGACGGGACCGTCGGCGCCGCCAACCAGGCAGCACTATCCCTGCTCGGCATGAGCCACGACATCCTCAGCGATCGGATCGTTGCGGACTTCGAGCCGGAGACAATCCACGAGGACGGGTCCCCGTGCAAGGCCGAGGACTATCCCGTGTCGCAAGCGCTCGCGACAGGAGAGCCAACGCCTCCAATGACCATCGGCGTGCGACGACGCGACGGCGAACTCATCTGGGCGATCTTTGAGGCGGTCCCGGTACGCAACGTCGGCAACGAGGTCGAGGGGGCGATCGTCACTTTCCTGGACATCACGGCTCGCAAGCGAGCAGAGGAAGAAGCCGAGCGCAGCCGTGAGCTCCTGTACCGCGCGCAGTCGCTGGCGAAGTTTGGCTGCTTTGAGTGGGTGGTCGAGTCGAACCGCGTCATGTGGACCGACGGTATGTTCGAGATCTACGGCACGGCGCGCGAAGACTTCGGCGGCGACCTCGAGGCCACGTTCGCCCGAGTTCACCCCGATGATCGCCAGATTGTTGCGCGGCTTGCCGAGGGGGGGACCGCGGCATTACCCACCGAATACCGAATCGTTCGCCCCGATGGGACCGTGCGCCACGTTTGGGGGATCGCCGAGACCGTCGAGGGAGAGGACGGACAGCCGCGACTGATCCGTGGCGCTATCCAGGACATCACCGAACGCAAAGAACTCGAGAACAACCTGCGCCAGATACAGCGCATGGAAAGCATCGGGCAGCTCGCGGGCGGCATTGCGCACGATTTCAACAACCTGCTCCAGGTCATCTTGGCCAACGCTGCATTGGGCGCCAAGGACAATCCAGGCCTCGTCGAGCTGGCGCAGATCGAGCAAGCCGCTGTGCGCGCCGCGGAACTCACCAAGCAACTCCTCGAGTTCGGCCGACGGCGAGACTTCAACCCGAAGGCGCTCGATCCCAATCAGCTACTGGGCGCCGTCGAGCAAATGCTCGTCCGGACACTCGCGGGCCAGGTGGTTCTCGATGTGGCGCGCACGCCCGACATTGGGTCCGTCAGCGCCGACAGCAATCGGATCGAGCAGGTCCTGATGAACCTCTGCATCAACGCCCGCGACGCCATGCCCAGCGGCGGAACGATTCGCTTGTCGCTACGGATGGTCCGCAACGATGCCGCGTTCCGGGCCGAGCGGCCATGGGCCAAGGCGGCCACGTACGTCGAGATCAGCGTGGCCGACAATGGTGTGGGCATGGACGACACGCTCAAGGCCAAGATCTTCGAGCCATTCTTCACGACCAAGGCGGTGGGCGACGGAACCGGCCTCGGGCTCGCTGCGGCATACGGCATTCTCCTGCAGCACGACGGCATGATGGAGGTCGACAGTGTGCTCGGTGTCGGAAGCACGTTTCGCGTGTACCTCCCCGCCGTCCCCTGCGATCACGACCGTGAGGCGCTCCCGCCCCAAGCGGCCACGCGCCCTGGCTCAGGCGCCACAGTCATGATTGTGGAAGACGACGCGCGAGTACGCGACGCGGCACTCCGCGCGCTGCAGGGCGCCGGGTATCCGGTCATCGCGGTGGCCGGGGGGCAAGCTGCACTCGACCGGCTGGCCTCAGACGCCCCGCCTGTCTCCGTCGTCGTGACCGATGTCGTCATGCCGATGATGGACGGCAACGAGCTCGGCGCCGTGCTCGCCGATCGCCATCCACACCTCGAGGTGCTGTACACAACCGGCTACGCCACCGCGGAAGTCATCGCGTCGGTCCCGAGCGACCGACTGCTGACCAAGCCGTACCCCCCAGCGGTCCTCGTCGACCACGTGGCAGGCATTGTCGCCGGGTCACGCCGTCGCGCCCCCGCCAGCGGCCTTTAGCCATCGTAGTTGAGGTCTTTGCTCAGAACTCCGGCCGCTGTCCAGCTCGGCCGTTGCTGTACGCGCTCGTAGTACGCGGCGAGCCGGGGCAGCGCGCCCTGCTCCCACCAATGGGCGTAGCCGTGGGATTCGAACCGCGCCACGGCGGCCATGGCAAATGCGTCGGCGATTCGGAAGCTGTCATCGACGAGGAACGCGCGGTTCGCGAGCGCATCGTCCATCGCGACCACCAGACGACGACACGCGTCGACAAAGCCCTGACGCTGGGTGGGGTCTTTCAAAATCGCGGTAAAGCGCTCGTTGCCCGCCAACCTTGCCCGCAGAAGTTCGCCTTGCTCCGGAGCCTGCTCGAGCATGGTCTCCAAGTAATGATGACGGGCGTCGATCGTCCCGCACCGCCCATCCTCGTCAACGAGTGGCCCGTACAACAAGACGCCATAGTGCGGCGCCATGATGTCGCGCATCCAGCCCGCGTTACGGTCGCGCCCATCCGGATCGGCGGGACACAGAGCCGGGCCCTCAAACGTGCGATCGACGTAGGCGCAGATCCGCAGCGTATCGGTGACGACCGCGTCGTCGTGCTTCAGCGTCGGTACGACAGCCCGAGGGTTGAGCGCCACGTACCAGGGAGCGAACTGCTCGTTGGCTGCCACGCCGATATCGATGCGGCGACGATCGAACGCAACCCCTTTTTCGTGAAGGGTGACCCGCGCCATCTGGCTACAGATCGACGCCTCGTGATCATAGAGCGTGACGGCCACGGTGGCAGCCTAACCGCTGCCACCCGGGCCTTCCATGGGCCCGCATCACTTGGGAATGTTGGGTAGCTTCGGACCGGGCTTACCGCCAGGACCCTTGCCACCCGGCCCCAGCGGCCCCTTGCCAGGATCAAACGGCCCGACCCCAGGCCCCTTCGGGCCGACGCCGGGAGGCAGCTTCGGTCCTTCGACCTGCGGTCCCATCGGACCGCTCGGTCCGCCGTCGGGCCCCTTGCCACCCGGACCCTTGCCCCCCGGGCCCTTTCCACCTGGTCCCTTGCCGCCCGGGTCCTTGCCCGGATCCTTGCCCGGACCTTTCACGGGAGTGTCGCCGCCGGGCTTGCCACCCGGCCCTTTGCCGCCTGGAGTCTTTCCGCCTGGCCCCTTGCCGCCCGGAGTTTTTCCACCCGGACCCTTGCCACCCGGACCCTTGCCTCCCGGGTTCTTGCCCCCTGGGTTCTTGCCCCCTGGGTTCTTGCCCCCTGGACCTTTGCCGCCCGGGCCCTTCACCGGCGTCTTGCCCCCTGGGTTCTTGCCGCCCGGGTTCTTGCCCCCGGATGGCGTCTTGCCGCCACCGGGGTCCTTGCCGCCGCCTGGGTCCTTGCCTCCCCCCGGATCCTTGCCGCCGCCGGGCTCTTTGCCGCCGCCAGGATCCTTGCCCGGGTCCTTGCGCAACAGGTCGTCCCCGGTCGGGATCGACGGGCCAAACGCGCCGCCCGGCTGACTCCCTCCACCAGGCCCACCGCCAGCCCCTGGCATCTTGGGCACGTTGGGGCCCTTGCCACCGCTGGGCATACCGGGTGCTCCGGGGATCGGACCCCGGCCATGCGGCGCTTTGGGCATGTTGGTATTCGTGCCCGGCAGCTTCCCACCCCCCACCTGTGGGCCCTGTGGACCCTGCGGCTGAACTGGGGCGACGGGGCCGCCCTTGGCCGTCGGACCGCCGTTCTTACCGCCCACGCTGGGCCCCTTGTTCTCCCCAGGCTTGGAAGGCTTGCTCTCTTTCGCCTTTTTCCTGGCGTTCCGCCTCGCCTTCTTTTTTGCCTGACGCTTTGCTTTGGTTTCCTGCTTTTGCGTCTGGGACTTCGGTGCCGCAGTGGCCGCGGATGCGGCCGTCGACGACAGCGCCGGAGCGGTAAGGAAGACGGCAATGGTCAAGATACGCTGGGTCAAACGATGCATGGGGTCTCCTGGGGCAGTGGCGACAAGCCGGAGTTCACTGGGGGTCGTACCGAAACGACCGCCAGTGTTCCCGCCAAGACGCCGGAACCTTCGCCCCGCCCCACGGTCGGCCTTGTGTGCGGCGAACGCGGTTGTTCGTTCGGCTCCAGGTTGTGGAGCATGGAGTTCCCGCCACCGCGGCACAGGGCCAGATGGCTACGCTAACCGAACACGTACGGGAGGGTGACGCGGGTGCCCGGACCGTCGCCCGTCTTGGGGAACTTCATCGCCTTCACCGCCGCGATGAGACAGCGCTGCAGGGGTCGGTCGTTGATCTTCGCATTGGCGAGCAGCACGTCCGGTACGTCGCCATCGGGGGTCACAAAAAATCGCAGCGCGATATCCCCCGACGTCGCGGGGTTCGTGGTGAGTGCGGCCGCGTAGCAGTCCTGCGCACGACCGATGTTCTGGTTGATCACGTCGATCAGCACGTCTCCGCTGCGCGGGCCGTCGACAACGAGCTCGCCAAAACGCACGGCGGGCCCATCGGCGCGATGACCAAAGCTCGGGGTTGCCGCCGGCTCGGATACGGCATCCGGGGCGGGCGGCGTGTCCGCAGACTTCCCCGTGCACGCAATGAGAACGAGGGCGGTCAAGCCAGCACTTCGAGCCCGGATCATCCGTCTTACTCTACCGCCGTTCCAGGGCGTCGTGCGCCTCGCTGGCCCGTGCCCGCGCAAACCGCTGCTGCGCGGGCTCGATCAACGGCAGCGACGCACGCACGGCGGCCGCTACGTCCAGCGGGAGCGCGACCTTGAGCCCACGCGTACAGCTCGCCCATCGAGACGCAGGCGCTCGCGAACTACTGAATGGTGAGCGTCCGTTCCACGATCACCTCGGGAGTGATGATCTTGTGGGTCGCGTCGTGCAGGCGGTAGATGAAGGTGTGCGCGCCTGGCGTGAGGTCGGTCGGCAGCACGATATCGGCCGATGGCACCGTGACCTGCGCGATAGGATCGGTCATGAGGTCGTCGACATACACGTGGACGTGGCCGACATAGCAGCCGGTCTCCGTGGACATCGCCTCGCCCGCGCGAAACTCGAACCCACCACTGCCGTGGTCGCCGCTCTCTTCGCCGCCGCTGTCGTGGTCATGCTCGTCGTGGTCGTGCTCGCCGTGGTCGTGCTCCCCTTCCATCGAGAACTCAAAGTTCTCGACCTCGAACGACACGGTGATCGAGTCGCCGGCCGCCGCGGTGTCGGGCGCTTGCACCGTCAACAACTCGGGAGCGCCCGGGCAGACCGCTGCGTCGTCATCGTCGGAATCGCAGGCCAGCGGCGCGGTCAGCAGGCAGGCCAGGACAACCAGGGAGCGCTTCAACACGCCAGTACGATGCCGCGCCGGCCAGGGCACCGCCAAGTGTTTTTCTCACGGTTCCGCCCAACTGCGATGCAGGCACCGCCGATCCCAAGCGCTACGGCCCGCTACGGCTACGGAAGCGTGCCCCGAAACGCGTCGAGAAAAACGTCGCGCAACTGTGCCTCGGTGGCAGGGCGCGGGTTGCTGGCCTGCGATGGGTCCAACGCCGCCAACGGCGCCAGGGTCGCCGCCATGCCTTCGTCGAATCCCACATCAGCCTCGGCCAGCGTGTGCGGTAATTCGAGTAACGACCGCAGACTCAACATCCACGCCATGACACCGTCGAACCCTGGTTCGGGGAGTTCGAGGAACCGAGCCAGGCGATCCATCTTCGCCTCGATGACGACGCGGTTGTAGACCATCACGTAGGGGAGGAAAATTGCGTTCGCCAACCCGTGGTGGATTCCGGTCGCGCCGCCCAGCGGGTGCGACAACGAGTGCACCATGCCCAGCCCTTTTTGAAAGGCGGTCGCTCCCATGGATGCCGCCATCATCATGTGGGTGCGCGCTTCCAAGTCCGAACCATCGGCGAACACCTTCAGCAGGTTGTCCTTGACCAGCCGCATGCCCTCGAGCGCGATCCCGTCGGCCATCGGATGGTAGCCCGGGGCACAGAACGCCTCGAAGCAATGCGCCAGCGCGTCCATGCCCGTGGCAGCGGTCACGAACGCAGGAAGTCCCACCGTCAGCTCTGGGTCCGCCACAACGACCGCGGGCTGCATCTTGGGATGGAAGATGATCTTCTTGGCGTGGTCGCGCGCATCGACGACGATCGCAGCTCGCCCCACCTCGGAACCCGTGCCCGCAGTGGTCGGCACAGCCACCATCGGTGGGATCGTGTCTGGGTTCGCGCGGGTCCAGTTGTCGCCAATGTCCTCGTAGTCGAACACCGTGCCCGGGTTGTCAGCCAGCAGTGCGATGCACTTGCCCACGTCCATCGGTGACCCGCCCCCGACGAGAACGATTCCGTCGCGCTTGGTCTGGCGATACACCGCCAAGCCGGCCTCGATGTCCGCTGCGCCCGGGTTCGCGTGAACATCGCGGAAGATCTCCACATCGAGACCCGCGCCCGTAAGCCCGGCGGTGAGGCCGGCGAACCACGGCAGCGATGTGAGGCCCGCGTCGGTCACGATGAGCGGCCGCGCCACCCCAACGGACGCACACGCATCCGCCAGTTCCGAGATGCGGCCAGCCCCGATCCGGTAGGCGCTGGGGTAGTTGAAGTTGCCCTTGGGGAGGTCGAGTTGTTCGTGATGCGGATCCATGACCGGTGGTGCTCCTAGATGATCTCGAAATAGCGCTTGAGGTCGGTGTCGGCGACTTGCTTGCGATGCTCGCGACACTCCCACTCCCGGGTGGAAGCGAAGTGGTCCACGAAGGTCTCACCGAAGAGGCGACGGGCTCCCTCGGATCGACGGAACCGAGCGGTTGCATCCTCGAGCGTCGCGGGCAGTGGCTCGGCCCCCTCACCCGGATCTTCATAGCCGTTGCCGGTCACCGCGGGGCTCGGCGAGAGCTTGTCTTCGATGCCCAGCAGCCCCGAGCCTAAGGCGGCCGCCAGCGCGTAGTACGGGTTGGCGTCTGCTGGCCCCAAGCGGTACTCGCTGCGCGTCCCCTTGGCGCCCGCAGGGATCGCACGAATGGCCGTGGTGCGGTTCTCGACCCCCCAATTCGCAGCCGTGGGCGCCCACATACCCGGCACGAGTCGACGGTAGGCGTTGACCGTGCTGCACACCATCGGCAGCAACTCGGGCATGTACTTGACCTGACCGGCGATGAACTGCCGCAGCAACTCGGACATGCCCTGGTCAGCTTGCTCGTCGTAGAACACGTTGCGCCCCGTGGACTTGTCGCCGAGCGAGACATGGATGTGCCCGCTCTGTCCAGGGTAGTCGTTGCTCCACTTGGACATGAACGTGGCCATGAGCCCGTTGCGCTGCGCAAGCACCTTGGTGAAGGTCTTGAACAGCGCCCCCTTGTCCCCCGCGCGCATTGCCGTGTCGACCCCGATCGCGGCCTCGAGCACGCCCGGGCCCGTCTCGGTGTGCAGGCCCTCGATGGCGCAGTCCATCGCCTCCATGGTCCCGAGCAGCTCGTGGTACAGCTCGTGATGAACCGTGTTGCGGATCATCGAGTAGCCAAACATCCCAGGGGTGAACGGCTTGAGATCCCGATACCCCTTGTCGCGAGCCGTCTGCGGCGTCTCGTCGAACATGAAGAACTCGTACTCGAGCGCGGCCATGGGCGAAAAGCCCAGCTGTTCGGCGCGCGCGACCGTTCGGCCCAGCACCGAGCGCGGGCACGCGGCCTCGTACGTGCCGCCAAAATTGCCGATCACCAGGACGGTGTCTTCCTCGAACGGCAAGAACCTGGCCGTCGAGGGATCCAAGGTCACGGGGGCGTCGCGGTACCCCGTGTGCCAGCCCGACAAAGACGTGTTGTCGTACAGCTGGTCGCCGCTGTCCCAGCCCAGCACGACGTCACAAAAACTCATGCCGCCGCGCAGCGACGAGAGAAACTTGTCGCGGTTGACGTACTTGCCTCGCATGACCCCATCGACATCGAACACGCCGATCTTGAAGTGCCGCGTCCCGCGCTCGTCCATCGCCGCGACGAGTTCGTCAGTAGTCGTAATCTTTTTCATCGGTCGCTCCTAGGTCGCGGTTCGGAGGTGGAAGCTCTTGGGTCGCGTGACGGACAAAAAGCCCAGTCGCGAAAGCGATGCGCCGTGGCCCGAGTCCTTGATGCCCGTCCACGCAAGGCCGGGGTCGAGGTAGTCACACCGGTTCTGGAAGACGGTCCCCGCCTCGATCCGCGGTAGCAGAGCACGCGCGCGTGCGTCGTCCGTCGTCCACACCGAGCCCGTGAGCCCATAGTGGGAGTCGTTCATCAGCGCGACCCCCTCATCAACGCTCGCGACCTTCATGATCCCAATCGCGGGCCCAAACGTCTCTTCGGTCATCAGCGCCATCGTGTGGTCGACCCCCGTGAGGACCTGCGGCGCCAGATAGCAATCGGACAAGTCTGGAACGGCAAAGTCCGCGTCGCCCACCAGCAGCGCCGCGCCCTTGCTCGTGGCCTCCTGCACCTGCGCCCGAACATGCTGCACGGCATCGGCACGCACCATCGGGCCTAGATTCGTCGCAGCCTCCAGCGGATTGCCCAACACATACTTGCGCGCCAGCGCGGTGTAGGCCTCGACAAACTCCGCGTGGATGTCGGCGTGCACATAGATCCGCTCAATGCCGCAGCACGATTGCCCGGCATTGAAGAACGCCGCGTCGACCAGGTTGTCGACCGTCGACTCCAGCGCACAATCGGGGAGCACAAGCGCGCCGTCCTTGCCGCCAAGCTCCAGGCCACAGCCGACAAAGCTCTCTGCGGCAACCGCACGGTAGACCTCGTGCCCACCGCGCACTGAGCCGGTAAACGAGACGTAGCCAAAGCGACGCTCCCGCATGAGTGTGGCCGCAACCTCGTGGTCCACGGGGAGCGGCGCCACCAGACCCGCGGGCGCTCCCGCGTCTGCAAAGGCAGCCGCGAGCTGGTCTGCCACCAGCGATGTCTGATGCGAGTGCTTGATCACCACCGCATTGCCCGCCAGGACCGCGGGTACGATCACGTTGATCGCGATGATGAGGGGATAGTTCCAGGCTGCGATGTCAAAGACCACGCCAACGGGCTCACGCCGAATGAAGCGGGTCAGCCCTTCTTGCGCGGCGGGGACCTCATCGGCCAGCGCCTCGACCGCAAGCGCACACAAGTGCTCGGTCCGCTCGCGCATCGGGCCGCGAAACTCGCCCAGCGCGTGCGCCAAGGGCTTGCCCATCATCCGCGTGATTTGTTCGGCGTTGTCGGCCTCGCGCTTGGCGTAGGCCGCCAGCATCGCTTGGCACAGAGCGATTCGTTCCGCGATAGGCGTCGCGCACCAGCTGCGTTGCGCGTCCGCGGCGGCATCGATCCGCGCACGAGCATTCTCCAAACTCAGGTGCTCGTACTCAAATGCACACTTGCCGTCGATGGGGCTGACGATGTCCGGCATCCGGCCCACTGTACGCGGGGCCGAACGCGCGGGGCAGCGAACTCGACGACAGCCGTGCGACCTTCGATCAGGCCGCGGCGGTGTCGAGCTCGACGCGGGCCGCGATCGGGCGGAGCTCGGACTGCGGCGTTTTCGCGGCGACCGCGAGGCCCGCCATCGTCAAACCGTAGCGATCCTCCTGCAGCAACCCGCGGCTTCGGAGCTGAGCGGTGAGTGCCGCCAACCGCGCACCGTCGAGACCCAACAACCGCCCCAGAAGGTCTGCAGTCGCTCGTACGTCGACGGACGCCAAATCGAGACACGTCCGCAGAACCTCCAACGCTTCGTTTTCTAGCCGTTTGTGCATCGTGAACACACGTTGGTCCAGTGCTGTGCTCCTGTCCAGTTTTCTACAAAAACGTTCAGGTAAGCTCGGATCGCACTTAGCGCCGTTCCGTAACGGGCCAACGCACACACTTTGCACACCCGGCGTTGGTACCCTGCCCGCCGGATTCCCGTGCGTCGCTTCAGTCTCTCGGACCTCGCGCTGTCGCGCCCCGTCACGACCGGCATGGTGCTCATCACCATCGTCCTGCTAGGCGTGATCGGGATTCTCGAGATGCCGCTGGCGTTCCTGCCCACGCGTGCCGCCACGCAGATCTCCGTCCGAGCTCGCATTACCCGCACTTCCCCCGAAGTGCTGGAGCGCGAGGTCGTCCGCCCCATGGAGGATGCTGTCGCAGGCGTTCGCGGCCTGCAGCGCATGCAAGTGGGCAGCGGCTCGTGGGGGATGCGGATGAAGCTCGATTTCGGGCCGGACTCCGACCCGGATGCCGCCAAGCTCGAAGTGCGAGAGCGGGTTGAGCGGGCCCGCACCACGCTTCCCGATCTTGTTCAGTCGATTGAGATCTCGAGCCACGGGCTGCACGACGATCCGATCATGGAGATCCGTGTCGCCAGCGGCACCGACCTGACGGGCGACTACTACCTGATCGAAGAGCGCATCGTCCGTCGACTCGAGCGTGTCCCTGGCGTCTCGCGCGTCGAGCTGCAAGGCGTCAAGCCTCACGAACTCGAAGTCGCCGTCGACATTGAGGCCTCCACGCGCTCGGGCGTCTCCGTGGCCGAGGTGGGCACCGCCGTACGAGATGCGCAGCGCGGGCGGAGCCTCGGCCAGCTGCGCGCGTCGCAAACCGACATTGGAGTCCGCAGCGGAGCCATCGCCGCAGACGAAAAGGCATTTGGGGAGCTCCCACTGCCCCGCGCTACCGCGGTGGTCGCACAGGACGCACCGCCACCGACCAACCCCGACGACACGGGCGTCACGATCGCGAGGCTCTCCGATGTCGCCGACGTGACCCTGCACCCCGAGGAGAATCGGGAGGGCAAACGGCTCAACGGACGCGGCGCCATCAACCTCGAGATCTTCGCGTCGGCGGGCGCAAGCACGGTGGAGGTCACCGAGCGCGTCTTGGAGGAGGCCGAGCGCATCGGCGAAGACCCAGCGCTGGACGGCATCGAGCTGCTCGTGTTCGAGAGCCAAGGCGACACGATCCTCACCACGCTGGCAGACCTGCGCGACACCGGTCTGTATGGCGGTCTGCTGGGCATCTTGGTGCTGTTCTTCTTCCTGCACCGCGCCTCCACCACGTTTGCCGCGTCGGTCAGCATTCCGCTGTCGGTGTGCGCGGCGTGTGCGTTCATGTATCTCCAGGGCGGCGAGCTCAACTGCATCGTGCTGCTCGGCCTGGTCCTGTCGGTGGGCATGCTCATCGACAACTCGGTGGTGATCGTCGAGTCGATAGCAGCGCATGCACGGCGTGGCGCAGCCCCGCTGGCCGCGGCTCGGGAGGGCGCGCGCGAGGTTGGATTCGCCACGATCGCCAGCACGCTGTCGACGGTCATCGTCTTTATCCCGCTGCTCACCTCGGACCCGACGAGCAAAATCGGCGCGTACCTACGCCCGCTGGGAGTGACCCTCGCCCTCGCACTCACCGCCAGCCTGCTGGTCAGCCAGACCGCCGTCCCGCTCCTGATGGGTAGGATCCTGCGGCCCCGCCCGAGGGTGACCCGCCACGCCGTTCTCGACAGGATCTCAGGCGCCTACGGCTGGCTCATCGCGCACACGCTGCGGGCGCCTCGGGTGACCGTCGTCGTAGGTCTGTGTTTCGCCGCCACTGCGTACATCCCGGGCGATCCGCTCGTCGCCAACATGAAGCTCGATGATCCGGACCGGCAGGACGACCACATGCCGATCCGCTTCGAGTTCGCGGGGAGCCGCGGGTTCGAGCGCATCGGCGAGCACGTGCAGGTTGCCGAGGCCGCCCTGGTGGCCTCCAAGGAAGAGGTCGGGCTCGCCACCGTCTCGTGCGGCTGGAGTGATCATTGGGCCAACTGTCGAGCATACCCGTCCACCCAATTTGAGAGCGAGGCCGAGCACGAAGCCTTCAAGGCCCGACTGCTCGGCGCGCTCCCCGACCAGGCAGGCGTGCGTTATCGGCTGGGCGAGCGGCGCTACGACTGGCGCACCAACCACGACCGCAACGTCGTGCAGTTCGCGGTTCGCGGCGAAGATATGGCCGAGCTGCTCAAGCAGTCGGAGCGCGTGGCCGACCACCTCGCCGCCCGCATGTCCAAGGGCACGCCGTCCGACCACGAGGCCGGCGACTACGACCAGATCACACCTCCCTACGAGGAGGGGGCCGTTGAGTTGCACGCGCAGCTGGACACGGACCGCCTCCATCGGTTGGGCTTGAGCGCCGACGACGTCGCTCGGCGGGTCTCGTTTGCGTTCCAGGGCACGCCTTTGGGGAACGTCCGTGGCGACCGCGGGGAAATCCGCTTGCGGTTGTCGGCGGTCAGCAGCGGGGAGACAGGCGCCGAGGCGGGCCGCGCCGCACTCCGCGACCTGAAAATCCCCACGGCAGACGGCGAAGAGGTGCCGCTTTCTAGCGTCGCGAAGGTCGAGCTTGCGCGCCGACCGTGGTGGGTGCAGCGCGTCGATCGGCAGACCGAGGTCTCGATCAAGGTCCGCTTCTTCGAGGCCGACGCACGCGCCAACTGGGAGCGGGTGTCCGAGGCCATGTCGGATTTCACCTTCCCCGACGGCTATTCATGGGGCCGAGGGACTCGCTGGCGGCAGCAGAAGAAGGCTGGCAACGAGATGCTCGTCAATCTCGGCCTGTGCCTGCTGCTGGTGTACGCCGTCATGGCGTCGCTGTTCGAGAGCTTCCTGCAGCCGTTTGGCATCCTGCTGACCTGCCTGCTGGGCTGCTTCGGAGCGCCTTGGGGCTTGTGGTTGACAGGTACGACGGTCGACACGACGGCGGTCGTCGGGTTCTTCATCCTGATCGGCATCGTCGTCAACAACGGGATCATGCTGGTCGACAAGGTCAGCCAGCTTCGCGCGCACGGCATGGCGCGCGACGAGGCCCTCGCCGAAGCGGGACGTCATCGGATCCGCCCGATCCTCATGACGATGACCACCACGATCCTCGGCCTGGTGCCGATGCTGATCCATCATCCGACACTTGCTGGCATCTACTATCACTCGATAGCGATCGTCATCACGGGCGGGCTCGCAACGGGGACGGTGGTCACCTTGGTGTTCCTGCCTGCGGCGTACGCGACACTCGAGGATTTCTCTCGGACGACCGCAATGGTGTGGCGAACGCTGGCGCCCGGTCGATCGCGTGCTAAGTCAACCGCCGCAGACGATCCCAATGGCTGAACTTACCGAGGTCCGTGTCGACAAGTGGCTGTGGGCAGCACGCTGCTTCAAGACCCGTTCGCTGGCCAGCGCCGCGTGCTCGGCTGGGCACGTCAAGCTCGACGGCGCATCGGTCAAGAGCTCCAAGGTGGTCCGCGTCGGCGACCGCATCGAAGTTTTGACTCCAGGAGGTCTCAAGATCTTGGAGATAGCGGCTCTGGGGGACCGCCGCGGATCAGCAACGATCGCGCGCACCCTCTATGTCGACCACACGCCTCCGCCGCCTCCCAAGGAGTTCACGACCCCGCTGCTGCGGCGTGAGCGTGGCGCAGGCCGGCCCACCAAGCGAGAGCTGCGCGACCTCCGGAAGCTGCTCGGTCACGACTGAAGCGGCGCCCTGCCCCGCGCGGGCAAGCGTAGACGGCTCCGCGTTCGATCTGCGAAGGTACGCACGCCATGGTCACGCGCGCACGGTTGGGCTGTCTCGGATGGACTCTTCTCCTCACGACCGTCGGGGGATGCGACAAGCTGCCATTCGGCGGCGATGACAAAGACGACACCCAAGACCGCGCGGCCGAGGACGACGGCGATGACGCCAAGCACAAAGCCGAGATCGAGGCGGCCAAGGTTGCCGCTGTCGAGGACTACAAGCGCAAGAGCGAAGCCGAGATCGAGGCTCGGATCGCCGCCGCGACACAAAAGGCGCTCGACGAGCAGCGCAAGTCCTTCGAGTCCACGGCGACCGCCACCGCGACACAGGTCGACAAGAGCAAGCGACCCGTGTGGTTGAGCGACCTGGCTGTCGGAGAGCCCCGAAGCTACGGCGGCGCCAGCGGCACGATGCCGATCACGGCCCTCGCCGAGATCAGGCAGAAGATCGAGCCGAACACCTACGTGCACGTCAAAGCCACCTGCAAAGAGGGTACGCACGTCTTCGCCGACGCGACCTCTCTCAACCCGGACTATTCCAAGCCCCTCGATACGCGAAGCATCGGCGACAAGGCGGAGGTGAAGGGCAACCTGTTCAGCTACGGTCTCGACCACCGCCTGGCCCCCTGCAAGCTCGACTTCAAGCTCGGCGGCACAGGGACGGGTGGCCTCTCGGTCGATCTGGGCGAAGGGTGCTGGGACGGCAAAGAAGCGACGCTCTCCCCCTGTGTTCCACCGATCGCCGCGGTGCCCGCCTCAGGCGCAGCTGCGCCCGTCGAGGTGCTCAGCGTGGCCCACGTCGCCAGCTCGGGCTACGGGAGTCACGGGCTCAAGTTCAACTACGCGATGCTCTTTCACGAGACGCACAATCCCAAGCGACGCTTGACCTTCAAGTCCGCGTGTCACGTGGGCAAGAGCATCGTCGAGGTCGACCAGGCCCACTTCATGAGCGGGCCCTTCAAGCTGGAGGCGGGCGAGGTCATGGCCCGCACCGCAAGCCTGTACTGGAGCAGCACGGTCGGGTTCACCAGCACGCCCAAGCTATGCGACCTCACCGCGTCCCTGTGGACCCTCAAGCCGGGGTCGTACAGCGACTACGACGAGGCTATTTTGTACGAGGCGTGTTTTCGAGGGAGCGCTATCGACAAGGGCCGCTGCGACGGCGGGAGTGTCACGCGCAGCTCGACCTTCGGCGCCATGACGGCCGCCAACGTGAAGCTGGACGGGGTGGCCCTCAAGCTCGAGGAAAAGTACGGCACGACCGACAAGTTCAGTCTGTCGCTGCGAGCCGACGTCACGGTGTCCGAGCAGATCAAGAACGACCAGGGCGTCGCGGGCTCGGTGACCTGCAAGGTCGGCAAGAACAAGCTTGTCGACAAGTCGAACCTGTACGGTCTCGACATGCAGTACCTGCTACCCGGGGAGACCGCCAAGGTCTCGACCTCGGCGTTCAGCGGAAGCCCACTGGAGGCTCCCAAGTGGTGTCAGGTCGACTTCACGGGTGGCGCTCGGTACTCGGCCAAGTCCACCCCTGTGCCCCTGGGCTCGTACTGCCTCAAGAAGGGCGTCGTCAAAGCCGGCAAATGCTAGCGCGGGCGAGCGCAGAGTACGCGTTGGCGCATCGGATCAACTCGGGGACGGTGCTTTGCCGCCACAGGCCTCGTGTGGGGCGCTGACGGCCACCGCAGGCCCACTGGCCGCTGACCAACATCGCCTGTTAGCATCGGTCGCATGAAGTCCGTCAGGGGCATTGCTATCGCCCACTGCATTGCGTTTTGCCTGGTCGCGCCGCTGGCCGCGTGCCCCTCCGATGATGCTGCCGAGTCCGGCGACGCCGCCGCCGCGACCGCGGGCGACGAGCCGTGCTGGGCAGACCAGGTGGGGCTGGGGAGCGATGGCTCGTCCAACCCACTGCAAGAAACCTGGGGAGCCGCGTGCACGAGCGATGCCGATTGCGTGGCGTTGATCGGCGAGGGCGGCATCTGCCAGTTCGAAGCGGTGATCTTTGGGCTTCCGGGCGGATACTGCAGCAAGCCCTGCGTGTTGCCGGACGAGACCACCCGCGTCCTGGAGGACTCGCCGGAGTGCGACCCCAACGGCGGCGTCGCTTGCATCGGGCAAAAGGGCTTTTACGAGTTCTGCGCCTTGGTGTGTACCGACGACATGCAATGCACCCGCGATGGCTACGACTGTCGGCAGATGCCGCTCATCGCCAACCCCGACGACCCCAAGTCGTGTCTGATGCCCGACTGCTGCGAGGGCGCCTGCGGTATTGAGTGACGGTCCTGCTCGACGGCGCGATGGGCACTGAGCTGTCCCGTCGCGGGTTTTCCCTGGTGTCACCGAAAGGTTCCGCGGGGGCCCTCGTCGAAGATCCGGACCTGGTGCGTGCCATCCACCTCGAGACCGTACACGCGGGGGCGCAGGTCATCACGACCAACACGTTCTCGCTTGTGGAGCCCGACGCAGACGCGGCAACGCTCAGCGTACGACTGGCGCGCGAGGCCATCGTACACGCGGCGCCCGACCGCCCCGATGCACCCCGCGTCCGCGTCGCCGGTTGCATGGGCGCGCTCGGGCGCCGTGCCAGCCACGCTCACAACGCCGAGCGCTACCGGGCGTGGGGTGAGGCGTTCATCACGGCCGGGTGCGATCTGCTCGTGGTCGAGACGCTGATCGACACCACTGACGCGGAGGTGGCCGCTGCCGCGCTCAGGCCGGCCCGCGCCCGCTGCCCGGTTTGGATCTCGGCGGCGTTCGGACTCGGAGGCGCGTCGTTCGGCGAGGGCAGCGCAGCCCAAATGCCCGTCGCGGACGTCGACGCATTCCTCGTCGCGTGCACAGAGCGCGACGCGCTAGCGCCCTCGCTGGCAAACATCCCGCGGCACGACGGAGTCTGGCGCGGCGCGGCGCCCAGTATGGGACGCACCGTCGACGGGAAATTCCTGGCCGACGGCGCCGACCCGGAATCACTGACCGAGGCCCTGCTGCAACTGACAGCGTCCTGTGGGCTGCAGGTCATCGGCGGGTGCTGCGGGAC
>Ga0316189_10001248_pt1 | contig 25277 bp, 22 predicted proteins | sample LowCovwburrow_MG_FD_204930 | JGI IMG/M metagenome (GOLD analysis project Ga0316189, IMG submission 204930) | Coastal sediment microbial communities from Maine, United States - Lowes Cove worm burrow | ecosystem: Environmental > Aquatic > Marine > Coastal > Sediment | place: USA: Maine... | reverse complement strand
TATCGGGAGGGTGGAAGCTGCCGTCCTCCGAGTCGAGATCGGCCAAGGCGACCTTTCCCCCCGGCGCGAGATGCTGAGCGAAAGCGTGCAGGAGGCGGTTCGTGTCGTCTACGTGGTGCATCGCCATCGCGCTCACGATGAGGTCGACCTGGTGCGTGAGGGGCGTGGCTAGGATGTCGACATGCATCGCCTCGACCTTGCCCTGGAGCTCGGCCTTTGCCACGAGCTGTTCCAGCATCGCGGCAGAGACATCCACCGCGTAGACGCGGCCCACGTGCGGCGCCACGTGCGCACAGATGAGGCCGGTTCCCGCTCCGAAGTCCATGACCGACATATCGTCACGCAGGTCGACCCGCTCGAGGAGCGCCCTGCCCACGCCCGCGGAGATCTGGACCGGCGCCGGCCTGGTATCCCAGTCACCTGCCTTGTGTTGGAAGAGGTCGTTCATGACGGCACTATAGCCACCGAAGCCTGAGTCGTCTGCTGGCACGTCCTCGCTTGGAGAGCCCGGGCAACAGTCCTTTGACATTACCTCCTAGACATATTATCTATACGTAATGTGGGAGGTCCTCGAGAGCAGGCCTTGCAAAAGGCAACTCAAGAGGGCGCCCAGAGAGGTCGTCAAGCAGTACGAGGCATGGAAGGAAGTCGTTCAAGCCTCTGGGCCACGAGCGCTCCGGTTGATCCCGGGCTACCGGGACCATGCGCTCAAGGGCGAGTGGAAAGGCGCTCGGTCCAGCTATCTCACGAAGAAATGGCGCGTCCTCTATGTGGTCGAAGGAGACCGCTTCGAGGTTCTCGTGCTGGAGGTGAATCCCCATGACTACTAAGCGCGGAAAGATGGTTCAGGACGCACTTCGAGGCGAGCGATTCACCAAGTCGGTCGTTCGAGTCAAGCTCTCGCCCGCCGAGATGGTCCGTATCCTCAGAGAGAAGAACGAGCTGACGCAGTCGGAGCTCGCTGAGCGTACCGGCCTCACACAATCGACTATTTCGAACCTCGAGAACGGGCGGACGCAGCTGGGTGCGGAGCGAGCCAAGACCCTGGCGCGTGCTCTTCGAGTCCATCCCGCGGTGCTGCTCTTTCCGGGTTGGGACGTTGCCAAGGAAAGCGCCTGTGCCTCCTCAAAACCTCGTCGACCGCAAGATGGTTGACGTTTCCGCGCTCGATTCAGGCTTGGCGAACCGTCGGCAACGCAGCCAAGGGTCCGGGTTCTGCCCGCTGCGTCACCTTAGCCATCATCGCGGCTCACATCTCGCCGGCGGACAAGGTCTTGAGGAACGAGAAGACACGCTAACGCTCCGGCTCTTTCACAAACCCGAACAGCGCGCGCTTGGGCTTGTACCGTAAGGTCGCCATGAGCGTGATGCCCACAACGATGTCGAAGCCCAAGCACAGCGGGACGTACCATTCGGGAACGAACGCCGGGTGCCCGCCGGCATGCAGCAGCTGGGCCCAGAGCGAATGCGCGAGCCATGCTGGGCCCAGAAGCAGCGGCCATCTCTTGATGCCGACGAGCGCGACCAAGCCGTAACCCGCCAAGCCCGCAATCTCGATGGCGGTCCAGCGCGTGTCCGCACCGTTGAGCAACGCAAAGCCGACGTAGATGGCCGCCGCCACCAGCAAGGCGATGCCCCACACTTGGGCTTCGTAGGCTGGCCAACGCCCGGCCAAGCGCTTGGCTTGAAGCTTGACGAGCCAAAGCGAAAGTGCTCCAGCGAGCACACCGGCAACGATCCAGCTCGTGCTCGACGTCATGACGTGAGCCTAGCATGCGGGACAGCACGTAGTTCGTGCTTGCGACGCCCGCTTAGGACGAGAAGCAGCTGACTGAACCAGCGGCGAAACCCGCCAGCGAAGCACCAACGTCTTCCTGCAGCGCTTAGATTGAACACCTGCCGCGCCATGGTAGCGTCGACGAGTCGAGGCTGACAGGGCATGGAGGCCATAGACAAGAACGAGAAGCCATAGGATGACGGCTTGAAGATTGCAATCGTTGGTGGCGGCAGCGCCGGCCTCGTGACCGCTCATCTGCTGGACGGGGCGCACGACGTCACCATTTTCGAGAAGGCGCCGATTCTCGGCGGCCATGTGCGCACCATCAACCGCAACGTAGATTGTGATCTTGGGCCGGGGTTTATCCTGGACGCCGGCGTCATCGAGTTCGAACGGCACAACTTTCCGACGCTGATGCGTTTGTTCGACTCTCTTGGCTGCGTGACGCGACCGGTCCCCGGCACTACGACCTTCTGGACCCATGATGGGGTGCACCACCTCTCGCCTGGCTCGATGAAGCGGTCTCCGGGCTCGCTTCGGGAGCGGCTGAGGAAGTTCCTCGACCTGCTCGAGCTTCGCATGCAAGAGGTCCGCTTCAACCGAAGAACCTCCTTACCCGAGGCCTCGCTCGACAGACTCACGCTCGGGGATCTGCTCACCGATGCGGACACAGATCGCTGGGCCGCACTGCTCGCCACCTACGCCTACTCGATCCCCTACGAACGGGTACGGCAGATGCCTGCGGGCCTCACGATCCCAATGCTGCGCGCCTTCGAGCACGCGGAGGCGTGGGTGAGCCTGCGCGGCGGGTCTTGGGACTACCTGGGTCGAATCGTCGAGCGCTTCTCGGGTACGTTGCGCACCGATGCCAGTGTGGCTCGCGTGGCGCGCAACGAGCGCGGGGTGAAGATACAGATGGCCACGGGAGAGGCGCGACACTTCGACAAGATCGTATTCGCTGCGCCTCCAGACCAGACTCTGGCGTTACTCGAAGATCCCACCGAGGCCGAGAGCCGCCGCTTTGCAGCATGGCGCGCGAATCATATCCACACTCTCGTGCACCACGATCGAAGCCTGTACAGCCGGCGGGGGCTGGAGCTGATGACCGAGTTCGACGTGATCGAGACGGGGCCAGGAAAAGGGGGCTACAATTGCTACCTGAACGCCCTGTGCGCTGTGCCCGAGAATGAGGAGCGCGCCTTCGGACTCGCCTTCGGAATCGACTCCTGGATCGACCCAGCGAAGGTGATCCTCCGACAGGAACACCACACGCCCGACTACCGGGTGCAGTCGCACCATTGGCACCATGAAGTGTCGGCCACCAACGGCGAGAACCATACTTTCCACGTCGGTGCGTGGCTCGGGGACGGGCTCCAGGAGGGCGCGGTCACCTCGGCTGTCGCAGTCTCCCAGCTCTTGGGCGGCGCCTCGATTCCGTGAGCGCTACACGAACTTGTCTCCGCTGAGCTGCCCGTAGAGGTTTGAGCCAGTCCAGATCGTCCCTGCGAATCCTGCGTAGCCCGAGCTTGCATTGCAAAAGTAGAGCCCGGGCACCGAGCTCTTCCAACTCAGCCGCGACGCGCCCATGTTCGCGGGCGTCATGTTCGAGCCATAGGAGTGGCCCCGGGGACTGTTGACGTATCGCTCGTTGGTCGTGGGGCTCCCAAGCATCTTGAACACGAGGTGCTTGCGAAGATTCGGCACATAGTCGCGCTCCACCACGTCAAGGAGCGCGTCGAAGATGGTGAGCTTCGCGAGGTTGTACTGCTTTCGATTCGAGAAGTGGAGGTTCTTGAAGCGCTCGTAGTTGGCCACGGTGAGAAACTCGATGATCTGCTTCCCGGCCGGACAGTCGGACCGATCGTCGGTGAGCAGGGTCGGCACCGTGACCGCGAAGCTCGGTTTGGAGTAGTCCCCGCGCTCAAGCATCGCTTCGAAGGCCACGTTCAGGTTGGGCTCGTCCGTATGGAACAGATTCGAGCGACCGAAGCCATGGTCTCGCAGGTCGAGGCCCTCGACCACGCAGTAGGCCATGAAGTTCGATGCCGAGTACTCGTACTGGAGCTGATTGCGGACGCGGCTCGAGAATCGCTCCAGGCCCATCATCTCCGCCACTCGTCGCGGATCCATGTTCGCGACGACCTCAGCCCCGTGGAGTTCGTGGACCGGTCCGGTTGCGACGCCGTCGTCGTCGACCTCCTCGGCCATCACGCCGCTGACCCGATCCCCATCCAGCAAGAAGCCGGTTACTCGTTGCCTCAGCCGCACCTCGCCGCCGTGCCCTCGAATGGTCGCGACCAAGGTCTCGATCACATGCTCGAAGTGGCGGGTCGGATAGTAGGCGCCGCCCATGTAGCCGGTGAACAGTGCCACCCAGGCGAAGAAAGAGAGCTTGCTCGGTGGCAGCAAGAAGTCTGGCCACTGCAGCGCGAGCAGAGTCTGCGCCTCGGGCGGGAGCTTGAAGGCGTCGAATACGTCCTGGAGTGTGGCGTTGCGGTGCCGGATGACTCGACGCAAGCGATGGAGCCGTGGGATCATCCGAAGCGCGCGGGGCGTGGGAGGGAGCGAGTCGAGCTCACGCTCCACCTGGCGAACCTCTTCCAAGAAGGCGCGGCAACGATCGGCGTATGCCGGAAACAACGCCGCGAGGCGGGACGCCAAGATGTCCCAGTCGTTCGGGATGTCCAGGGCATACCCGGGCATGCGCATGCGATCGAAGCCATTGCTGTCGAGGCGCTCGAAGGTGACCTCGTCGTCGAGCTCGAGCTTGCGCAGAAAGCGGCCGACAGTCTCGTCTGGACCGCAGTTCCAAACGTAGTGGAACTGCGCATTGAAACGGTACACGTCGGGGGCGTGACCGAAGCTGAAGGTGTGGCCGTAACCGCCGGGCGCGTAGTGGGCCTCGAGCACGGTCACTCGCTTGCCCGCTCGGGCCATGAGAGCAGCAAAGGCGAGCCCAGATAGCCCACTTCCAATGATCAGGTAGTCCGGCCTCATCGCGTCTCCAGATCAGAGGATATCGCCGCCGAGAATTGATGGCACCCTCTGGCTGTGAGACATGGCACGACACGCTGCTAAGAGCACGTTCGATGTTCGGTACGCGCGAAGCTCATAGTACGTCTAATCGCAGTGCCGATCGGTTGAGGGTCTCTGAGCGAAATTGTCGATGAGCGCGCAGGGTGAGCGCACCGCAGCACTTAGGCTTCGATTCCCACCGCCTCCACGGCCCGGTGTCTCTCGTCAGACTACGTCGACCGCACAATCGTTGATGCTTCGCGGAGCCACGGATCGCCGAGGCATCCATCAACACCTGACTGCGGCCGAGGCTACCTTTTCGGCACCGATACGCGTACGCGCACACCTGGCTCGATGCGAATCGTTCCGAACAAAGCGCGAAAAGGCTTGATGCCGAAATCCGGTTGGTGCAGTGGGACGTCTGTCATCCATTGCTCACCTTCGGCGCGAATATCTGCGCTCAGCGGCCGCGTTTGTCCGTGCAAGGTCAGCGAGCCCTTCATGCGAAAGCCATCTTCCAGCGCTTCGACCGAGGACGACACAAACCGCACTTCCGGAAACTTTTTCGAATGTAGAACATCGTTGACGATGTGGTTATGGATCTTCTGGACGTCGCGCGCGGACAAGCTCTCTTCTCGGCCGGCGAGCTGCGCGCTCACCAAACGCAAGCTGCTTGAATCGAACGTTGCCTCAATCGCCCCAGATGCGTCTTCCACCTGGATCTCGAATTGCTCGACCTGGATCTTCAGATCGTGCGCGGCTCTGGAAAAAAGGCCTTCCTTCGAGGTGAACACGAAGCATTCGGCGTTGGACTTATCGTATGTGACCATGCGTGGCTCCCTATCTCACGTTAGTCTCGGCTGTGTTGGAGTGTGGGGCGTTTGGGGAGGTGGCGCAGGCCCATCCAGGCGAGGGCGCTGATGTGTTTGGCGACCTCTTCGATAGGCGGTTTGCGCTCCTCGGTCCACCAGGTGCCGACGAAGGTGACCATGCCGATGAGGGCGTTGGCGTAAATGGGAGCCGCTTTGGTGTCGAAGCCGGCTTCCTTGAGGGCGGAGACGAACACATTGCCGACGCGCTCGGCCAAGTCGTTCAGTAGGCTCGATATGGTGCCGCGCGATGAGCTCAGCGGGGAGTCCTGGGAAAGCACCGCGAAGCCGTCGGGATGGTCCCTCACGTAGCTGAGGAACGCGAGTGAAGCGCGCTCGACGCGCTCGCGTGGCGACCCGGACGAGATGGCTTCGCCAATGCGGCGCTCCACGTAGTCCATCTCGCGATCGACGATGACCGCGTAGAGCCCCTCCTTGCCACCAAAGTGTTCGTAGACGATGGGCTTCGAGACTTTCGCGCGCTTGGCGATCTCCTCCACCGAGGTGCCCTCGTAGCCGTGCTTGGCGAACACCGAGCGGCCGACCTCGATGAGCTGAGCGCGACGCTCCGAAGCTGGTAGACGGCGGCTTCTACTTCCCATGGGACCAGAGTACTACGCATGCGTAAGTTACGCTATCGGCAAATAAACCTGAAGACACGGACACTTAGTCCATGTTCGCAAGGGCTTACAAAACAAAGACATTGACCGAGTTCTACGGAAGCGTAAGTTACTTACACGTAAGTTACCAATCCGGAGGTTCGCGATGGTTTCGATGTCAAAGATGGGAGCAGTCTGGAGGAGTGCAGGGAGCACCGTGGCCGAGCGCTTGTTCCTCGATCGACAAGCAGAGTTCTGGATGGGCGAGCTAGACCCTGTTCGCTCCCTCGGCGAGCTCCGCGCCCGCGTGGTCGAGGTCATCGAGGAGACCCGAGATACCAAGACCTTTGTGCTCCGGCCGAACGCAGCCTGGCGCGGACATCGCGCCGGGCAGTACACGTCGGTCGAGGCGGAGATCGACGGCGTACGCGTCCGTCGCTGCTACTCGATCTCGTCGGGCCCCAGCGAGGCGCTGGTTTCGATCACGGTCAAGCGCTTGGCGGACGGCCGCGTGTCCTCGTGGCTGCACGAGAACGTGCGGGCCGGTCACATTTTGGGCCTCGGCGCTGCCGCCGGCGACTTCGTCTTGCCCTCCCCGACACCCGACAAGCTGCTGCTCCTGAGCGGCGGCAGCGGCATCACGCCTGTCATGTCGATGCTGCGTGATCTATCGGTCCGGGACGCGATTCGCGACCTTGTGTTCGTTCACCACGCGCGGAGCCACGCCGAGGTCATCTTCGGCGAGGAACTCGCGGACCTTGCCGCACGCTACACCGGCCTGCGCCTCGTCTTGTGCCTCGACGACGACGCCTCGTCCCCACGTGGCTTCGACGAGACGCACTTCGCGAAGCTGGTCCCCGATTTCGCGGAGCGCTCGACATTTCTCTGCGGCCCGAAGCCCCTCATGGACCGCGCTGAACGACTCTTCGAGAGCGTCGGCGCATCCGATCGGTTGGAGCTCGAGCGGTTCACCCCAGCGCTGCGGCTTTTGCCGACGCTGACCTCTGTAGACGGCGTGCAGGTGCGGCTCGGGCGCTCGGAGCGAAACGTCGTGGCGAAGGGCCAAGGCAGTCTGCTCGAGCAGCTCGAGCGTGCCGGCGAGCGCCCGGCTCACGGTTGCCGCATCGGCATTTGCCACACCTGCAAGTGCCGCAAGCAGAGCGGGACTGTGCAGAACCTCGTCACCGGAGAGGTGTCGAGCGAGCCCGATCAAGAGATTCAACTGTGTATTTCAATGCCCCGCTCCGACCTGGAGCTCGACCTCTGAAAGGAAACCCCATGAACACCCAAAGCAAGAATCTAACGCGCGAGGAGGCCGATGCCTTCGGCCGCGAGCTCGATGCGCTCCGACAGGAAGTCGTTGCCGATCTCGGCGAGCGCGACGTCGCGCACATCCGCCAAGTCATCCGTACGGCGAACCGAAGTGAGGCGGCCGGCCGGGTGCTCCTGCACTTCGGTCTCGGACCCGTGAGCTTCGTGCTCGGCACGAGTGCCCTCGGTCTCTCGAAGATCCTCGAGAACATGGAAATCGGGCACAACATCATGCACGGCCAGTACGACTGGACGCGTGATCCGGCGCTCGATTCGCAGCGCTACGAGTGGGACAACGTGTGCACGGGCGACGACTGGCGTCACTCGCACAACTACGAGCACCACACCTACACCAACATTCTCGGCAAGGACCGCGACGTGGGGTACGGCTTTTTGCGCGTGGCTCCCGAGCAGGAGTGGAAACCGATCCACCTCACGCAGCCGATCGTCGCTGCATTCCTCGCGCTCTTTTTCCAATGGGGCGTGGGAGGCCACGACCTTCGTATCGACGAGCTCTTTTCGGGCAAGCAGACGCCTGCGCAGCTCGGCAAGCGCGCGCGTCCGTTCCTCACGAAGGCGGCCTGGCAGCTCCTCAAGGACTACGCGTTCTTCCCGGCGCTAGCGCTCGGCAACGCGCCACGTGTGGCGCTCGGCAACCTCTTCGCCAATGGTACGCGCAACCTCTGGACTTTCGCGGTCATCTTTTGTGGTCATTTCCCGGAGGGCGTGCGCCTCTACGACCAAGCTGAAACCGAGAACGAGAGCCGCGGCCAATGGTACGTGCGCCAGCTCAATGGCTCGGCGAATATCGAGGGGAACCGCTGGCTGCACGTGCTTACCGGCCACTTGAGTCACCAGATCGAGCACCACCTCTTCCCGGACATCCCGGCGGCACGCTACCCCGAGATGGCTCCACGGGTCCGCGAGATCTGCGCGCGCTATGGACAGAGCTACAACACGGGGAGCTTTCGGCGCCAACTGAGCAGCGTCATCGGCCGCATCGTGCGACTGTCGCTGCCCGGACCGAAGCTTGCGGCGAAGCTGATGCGCTCGGCGCCGGGAGAAGTTGCGGCCGTCAACTTCGCATGTGCCGGCCGCGAAACCGTTCGAGAATCGTCGGAATCGGGTGAAGAGCTGGCTGTTCGATTCCCAGCGCCTCCACTACTCTGCCTGGGCTGAAGCTCGCCTTGCCCACGAACATGGGCCCGGATTCGAGTTCCATATGCAGACGCAGAACGGCGTCGCAGAGCGGTCTCCATTCGATGGACGTGTAGGCGCGCGCTCGCAGGGAATCCTTGTGCGAACCGCTAATGCGCCTGTCCCCGCAAGGCTTGGCGTGGTAGTGGAGCCACAATTGGATTCCTCATGAGTGGCCCCCGTCGCACCCGTCTTTGTGAGCATACCGTCGAGATCGTGAGCGACGCCGGCGAGGGTGCGCAAAAGGCAGCGATCGCCTTTGCCCAACTCTGCGCGAAGTCCGGTAACGGGCTTTGGACCGTCGAGATCATCCCTTCCGAGATTCGGCCGCCGCCGCACACGACCGGTAGCGCGAGCGGCAACCGAATCCGATTGGCGGAGCGCGAGCGGGTCTCGAACGCAGGCAACAAAGCCGACGTCGTGCTTGCCTTCAACGAGATGGCGCTCCTCTCGAGGCTGCAAGCAGGAAGTCTCGCCGACGACGCTCTGGTGTTGATCGACGACCAGTGGGCGACCCACGAGGTCGAGGCGTATCGGGCCTCCTACCGCGACGTGCTCGCCCAAGCCCGCACACGTGGGGCCACGATCCTCGAGATTCCGCTCGAGAGGGAAACGCTGCGCCACGTCGAAGACGCGCAACAAGGCAAGAACATGTTCGCGGTCGGCGTCTTGTGCGCTCTGTACTGCAAGGACGCGAGCCTCTTGGAAGGCGTGATTGGCGGAATCTTCAAGGGCAAGAGCCGAGCGGTGATCGACGTCGCGATCGAGCTCGCGGGCGCAGGCTATCGATACGGAGTCGAACACCTGGAGCAATGCTTCGAGATCCCGTCTTCGCCGAGCGACGTCGCGAAGGTGGCGATGAACGGCAACACCGCTCTTGCACTTGGCGCAATCTCGGCCGGGTTCGAGCTCTGTTCGATGTATCCGATCACCCCGGCCACCTCCGCTTCCCACGCCTTGTCCGATCTCTTCGAGGAATTCGGTGGGTTCGTGCATCAGGCCGAAGACGAGATCGCCGCCATCGGGGTGGCCCTCGGCGCCTCCTATGCTGGAAAGACGGCGCTGACGATCACTTCGGGACCGGGCATGGCCTTGAAGACGGAGTTCCAGGGCTTGGCCGTGATGACCGAAACGCCGCTTGTGATCGTGGACGTGCAGCGCGGGGGACCGAGCACTGGGCTCCCGACGAAGATCGAGCAGTCGGACCTGCTTCATGCGCTTTACGGCGCGCCGGGGGATGCGCCCAAAGTGGTGATGGCCCCAAGCACGATCGAGGAGTGCTACTACATCCTGACGGTCGCACGGAGAATCGCGGAGGAATTCCGGATGCTGGTAATCGTGCTTTCCGACGCGAACCTCGCCACCGGCCAGCAGCTCTTCGATCGCCCTGACATCTCGCAAACGCCCGAACAGGCTCCGCTCGACCTCAGTCCGGTGCCGCCCGGTACCCTTCCCTATGATTGGGATCCCAACACAGGCCTCTCACAGCGGCTCATTCCGGGACAGCCCGGCGGAATGGGGGTGACCACCTCACTCAACCACGACCGCGACGGAAAGGCCTGTTACGACTCGGAGCGAAACCAACGCGGTCACCAGATGCGCAGCCGCAAGCTGGCCGCTCTGCAGCAAACCCTCCGTCCGCCGCAGGTGCACGGTGCGCCCGAAGGCGACCTCCTGCTCGTTGGGTGGGGGAGCACGCGCGGCGCGATCGAGGAGGCGGTCGACATGGCCCGCGAAGAGGGCCTCGCGGTGTCCTCGCTCCACATCCAGTTCCTGAGCCCGCTGCCTCCGGGGCTAGGGGACATCTTCGCCAAGTTCGACCGAGTCATCACGGTCGAGCTCAATTACAGCGATGATTGGAACGACCCGCTGATCACCAGGGAGAATCGCCGCTACGGCCAGCTCGCGTGGGTCCTTCGCGCCACCACGCTGATCGACATCGATTGCTTTGCCCGCGTCCCAGGACGACCCTACATGCCCGTGGAGATCGTCGGCGAGGTGAAGCGCGTTCTCGGCGATCAACAAGTGAAGCAAAGCCGCACCGAGACACCCGCGGCGGCCAAGGGAGTGAGCGGATGATATCCACGCTTGCAGAGAAGAGCCTTCTCGAAGTCTGTGCGATCGAACAGCACTCCCTCGACGAGTACGAATCCGAGATGCCGCGCTGGTGTAAGGGCTGTGGCGATCACGGCGTGCTGGCGGCCCTTCAACGCGTGCTACGGAAGAACAACCTCGAGCCGGAGAACGTCGTTGCGGTGTCGGGCATCGGATGTTCGAGCCGCCTCCCCCACTACCTCAAGACCTACGGGTTCCACGGAATCCACGGCCGCGCTCTCCCGATCTCCACTGGCGTGCGCCTCGCGCGTCCCGAACTCCCCGTGATCACGATCATGGGCGACGGGGACTGCTTCAGCATCGGCGGCAACCACTGGCTGCATGCGATCCGGTACAACATCAACGCGCTCGTGCTGGTCCTCGACAACGAGGTCTATGCCCTCACGAAGATGCAAGCCTCGCCGACGACCCCTGCCGGCACGACGACCAACACGACTCCGCACGGCACCTACCTTCAACCCTTGAATCCTCTCAGCGCCGTGATGGGCATGACGAACATTTCATTCGTCGCGCAAACCGCCACCTGGCTGCCTGCGCATCTCGACGAAACGATCGAGAAAGCCTGGGAGCACCACGGCCTTTCCTTCGTCCGGATCTTACAGCGATGTCCCGTGTTCATGCCCAAAGCCTTTGGCGAGGGAGGATTGAACTTCCCGGTCGTCTTCCTCGAGCACGAAGACGGCATCCCGGTGCACCCGTTGCTGCGAAAACGCGGCGAGTCGAAGGCGCACAATCATCGTGACATCAACGACGCCCAGCGCGCCGCGGTGAGCGTCGATCCAGCGCCGATGGGGCTTCTCTACCGCAACGCCGACCTTCCGGCCTACGAAGACATCCGATGGCAGCGCACCGACCGGCCGGACCGCAAGACCTTTCTCGAGCGTCTCGACGCTGCCATGGACCGATACACCGTCACTTGAAGCTGAAGTCCGTCATGACCGAGCCAACCCTCCAATCCGTCGAAGCAGTGTGGCAACGCAACCGCGCCGCCCTCGACGATGCGCTCACCGAAGCCATTGGCGAGCTCGAGGGCCTCTTGAAGCTCGACGAACACCACCGTCATGGGCACGAGCCCGCCGAGCTCGAGCGCTCTCTTGGACCACTCGCTGCGACCAGCCTCGACCTAAGCTCGTTGTCTAAAGTGCTCGGCGAGAGCCCGCGCGTGATGGCGCCGGAGCGACTGGCGCGCATCGAGGAGCTCATTCCGACCCTCGGAAAGCTCAAAGAAGCGTGGTCGAACACGGCGTTCGATCGTGCGTCCATCGACATCGACCGAGATGAGAACGAGATCCTCGAGCATGCTGAGGCCTATCTGAACCGCCTTGCCGCCGTGTTTCGTGCGCTCCGCATCACCCAGCTCGAGATTCGATCGAAGTACGATTCGCAGACGCATGATGCCGCCTTTGCCGACTTCGACTGGCGGAGTCTCGGCCCGGGCGAGCTTCAGTCGTCTCCTCCCTTCGTCCTCATAGCGCGCTTCGACCGCGATGCGGGGGCTCGGCTCCGCAAGGTGATGTCTCTTCTCGAAACCGGCATGCCGATCAAAGTCGTCGCTCTGCGATCGAGCCTGCGGGAGCCGTTCCGCGGATCGACCGCGCTCCTCGCGCCCCCGGGGCTCACTTTGGAAACACTTCCACTGGGGATGCGCGGCGTCTACTTCGTCCAGACCTGCGCGGCCGTGGCCGATTTCGAGCAGCGCCTGTTTGCGAGTCTGGCGACGCCGAGGCCCGCGGTGATCTCCATTCTTTGCGAGCGGGGCGACGAAACGCAAGAGTCGTTTCGAAACCGCGCCGAACGTGCGATTCGCGCCCGCGTGTTTCCGTTGTGCGTCTACGATCCGGATCACGACCCTCGCTTCGTGATGTGCTTTGACCTGTCCGGGAACCCGTCGGTCGAGTCGCAGTGGACGACCGACACGCTTTTTGGTCTCGACTCGGACGCAAACCCCATCGAGATGGCAGAGGCGTTCACAGTGGCCCACTTCGCCGCGAGCGAGCCCGAGTTTGCTGGCGATCTAACCGCACCGCCCGCAAGCCCCGATGCGCTGGTCCAGCTCACCGACTACCTGGCGTTGTCGCATCGGCAGCGGATCGGGAAACGCCCCTTCATCCGCGTCGCCGGAGAGGACGGTAACTTCGTCCGAAAGGTCGTCTCGACCGAGCTGACAGGGCAATGTGCGGAGCGCCTGCACCTGTGGCGTACCCTTCAGGAGATCTCAGGAGTCGATAATCCGCACGTCAAGAGGACGCGGGCAGCGCTCCAAAAGGAGCTCGGCAACGAGCAAGAAGCGCAGCTCCAAAGCTTGCGAAAGAACATGGAGCAGGACGCTACACACCGTGAGCAAGCGGCCGTCGCGACCACCGTGCGCAAGCTCGTGGCCCGCCTCACAGGAGTCGAGCCTCCCGGCAACTGAGCCATCATGCTGATTCTCACCGCAGTCGCGGCCATTTCCGGCCTCACCATCCTCCTCGCGACCGCGTTGGTTCTCGCGAACAAGAAGCTCTACGTGTACGAGGATCCACGAATCGACGTCGTGGAGGAGATGCTGCCGCACGCCAACTGCGGCGCCTGCGGCTTCCCCGGGTGCCGTCCGTTTGCCGAAGCCCTGACCCAAGGCCAGGCGCTCCCCGGCAAGTGCACGGTCGGCTCCGACGAGGAACGCGCCGCAATCGCCACGTTCCTGGGTGTGGATGTGGGCGCCGAGGAGAAGCTCGTGGCGCGCTTGGCCTGCGCCGGCGGCACCAACGTGGCCCGCAACCACGCCCGCTACCACGGTGAACAGAGCTGCCGCGCCGCGGCCAAAGTGGCGGGGGGCGGCAAGGGATGTTTCTGGGGCTGTCTCGGCCTCGGGGACTGCGACGTGGTCTGCGACTTCGATGCCATCCACATGAACGCGCAAAATCTGCCGGTGGTGGACGAGGCCAAATGCACAGCTTGCGGCGATTGTGTCGACGTGTGCCCGAAGGACCTGTTTTCTCTGCGCAAGCTGAGTCAACGCTTGTGGGTGGCCTGCAGCTCGCAAGAGGCCGGGGACGAGCTCCTCGAAGATTGCGAGGTCGCTTGTACGACCTGTGGTCGGTGCGAAATGGATGCGCCGAAAGGTCTCATCTCGATGCGGAGAAATCTTCCCGTGGTCGACTACAGCAGGCCACACGAGACACGTACTCCGATTGAACGGTGCCCCACAGGGGCTATCGTCTGGATCGATGCCGAGGCGGGACCGGTCAAGGGGCCGGCAGCCAAGAAGATCATCCGCAAGGGCACGCGACGCGAGGCCCCGACCTGAATAGAGAGGCGAGAGCCTGATTGGTGATCCCGATGCCCCCACGATTATTCGGTAGAAAGAACCAAGACCACGGCAAGGACGCGAAGCAAAGCTTCAAGTACCCGGGGTCCCGTGCCGCGCTCGATGGCAACACCGCCGTCATCATGTGCGAACGTGAGTCGACCGACGCCGCAGGCGCGTACCCGATCACGCCATCGACGCAGATGGGCGAGTATTGGGCCGAGGCAGCGGCCGCCGGACACATCAACGTGTCGGGGCGTCCGCTGATCTTCATCGAGCCTGAAGGCGAGCACGCCGCGGCGGCCGTCACGGCCGGCATGTCGATGACGGGCATGCGCGCGGCCAACTTCTCCTCCGGCCAAGGAATCGCTTACATGCACGAGTCGCTGTACGCGGCGACGGGCAAGCGGCTGACCTACGTCCTCAACATCGGCGCCCGGGCCATGACCAAGGCCACCCTCAACGTGCACGCTGGCCACGACGACTACCACTGCGTGGACGACGTCGGCTTCTTTCAGATGTTTGCGAAAAACGCACAGGCCGCGGCGGATCTAAACGTGATCAGCCACAGGGTGGCCGAGCTCGCGTTGACGCCGGGGATCATCGCCCAGGACGGCTTTCTCACCACGCATCTGATCGAGTCGCTGATGGTGCCCGAGCGGGAGCTGATCGCCGAGTACCTAGGGCATCCCGACGACGTCATCGAGACGCCCACCCCGGCGCAGAAGATCATCTACGGCGAAACCCGCCGGCGGATCCCGGTGCTGTGGGACGTCGACAATCCGGTCATGGCAGGCCTGGTTCAGAACCAGGACTCGTACATGCAAAGCGTGGCGGCGCAGCGTCCGTTCTTCTTCGACCACGTTCAGTCGCTCACCGAACGCGCCTTTGAGGAGTACTCCGCACTCACTGGGCGGCACTATTCGCGGGTGATGACCTACCGGGCCGATGACGCGGAGTACCTGATCGTCGGCCAGGGCAGCATGGTCCCATCGGCCGAAGCGGTCGTGGACTACCTCCGCGACACTCGGGGTCTCAAGGTGGGCGTGGTCGACATGGTCATGTTTCGGCCGTTCCCGAGCGATCTGATCGGAGCCATCCTCCAAGGGAAGAAGGGCGTGACCGTGCTCGAACGGCTCGACCAGCCGCTGGCCGCCGACCTGCCTCTGATGCGCGAGATCCGCGCGACGGTGAGCAAGTGCCTGGAGAACGGTCGGGATCCGAAGAACGCGCCCTACCCTGAGCTCGCGACCTACGGCTCACTACGCGATGCGCCGCCTCTGTACTCGGGTTCGTTCGGCATGGGAAGCCGCGACCTTCAGCCGGAGGGGCTCGTCGGTGCAGTCGAGAACATGCTCGACGGCGGCGCCCACAAGAAGCTTTTTTATCTCTCGATCGACTTCGTGCGTGACCAAGCGATCACACCGAAGCAGGAGATTTATCAGCAGACCATCGAGGAGTCGTATCCTCATGTGAAGGGGCTGGTGGTTCGGGGCTCGGAGAACCCCAACCTGATGCCGAAGGACAGCATCACGGTCCGCTTTCACTCCATCGGCGGCTGGGGCGCCATCACGACGGGCAAGAACCTGGCGATGACGCTGTTCGACCTGCTCGGCTATCACATCAAGGCCAACCCCAAGTACGGCTCGGAGAAGAAGGGCCAGCCTACGACGTACTACCTGTCGGCGGCGCCAGAGCCGATCAAGGTCAACTGCGAGTACTTCTACGTGGACGTCGTTCTGTCTCCCGACCCGAACGTCTTCGGACACACCAACGCGCTAGCGGGTCTGAGGGAAGGTGGCGTGTTCATCATCCAGAGCGACAAGCCGTCGCCTGAAGCGATGTGGGAGAGCATTCCGCCCGTCTACCAGCGGATCATTCGCGACAAGAACATCAAGGTCTACTACCTCGACGGTTTCAAGATCGCGCGCGACGAGGCAACGGACTCCGACCTCCAGCTCCGTATGCAGGGCATCGCGTTTCAGGGTGCGTTCTTCGCGGTTTCGCCACTGATGCAGCAGACCGGGCTCACCGACGAGCAGCTCCTCGAGGCGATCCGCGAGCAACTTCAGGAGAAGTTCGGCTCGAAGGGCAAGCGCGTGGTGGACGACAACATCCGCGTCGTAAAGCGAGGCTTCGACGAGGTGCGCGAAGTCGTTCCGGGGCCGATCACCGAGGCCAAGGTCGAAGGCAAACGCGATGGATTCAAGCTTCCGGTGATGCTGAAGCAGCTACCGCAAAGCAAGGCGCCAACGACCGACATCCATCGGTTCTGGGAGCAGACCGGCAGCTTCTATGCGCGAGGCATGGGGAACGACAACCTCGCTGACCCGTTCATCGGGCTCGGGATCATGCCGCCCTCCTCGGCGCTGTTCCGAGACATGACCGGAATTCGTTTCGAGCATCCCGAGTGGGTGCCCGAGAACTGCACGGCTTGTGGCGACTGCTACACCGTATGCCCAGATACCGCGATCCCGGGCTTGGTCAACGAGGTCGGCCAAGTGCTCGACACCGTGGTCAACCGGGTGCGCAAGAACGGCCACGGCGCCGAGATCGAGCACCTTCCAAAGGCGGCCAAGCTGATGGAGCGGCATCTTCACGCCTTGTTGAAGGAGTCGAAGGAAAGCGATTCGGTGGCAGCACTGGTGGATCAGGCGATCGAGCAAACGGTGGCCCAGAGCGAGCTCCAAGGGACCGAAAAAAAGCAGCTCAACAAAGAGCTCGAGTACTTCAGGGAAGAGCTCAACGGATTCAAGTTCGCGCTGACGCGGCCGCACTACACGTTGCCGGAGAAGGATCAGGCGGGGAGCGGCGGTCTTCTGTCGATCACGGTGAACCCCTACACCTGCAAGGGCTGCATGGAATGCGTCCAGGTCTGCAACGACGATGCCCTACGGCCGGTGAAACAGACCACGGAGTCGGTGCAGCTTCTGCGCGAGAACTGGGACCTCTGGAGCGATCTTCCCACGACACCGAAGAAGTACATGCGCCTGGATGATTTGGAAGAAGGCATCGGCACCCTGGAATCGATCCTCCTCGACAAGAACAACTACCTTCCATTCACTAGTGGTGATGGCGCCTGCCTCGGATGCTCGGAAAAGACGTCGATTCATCTGTTCGTCGCGACCGTGGAAGCGCTGATGCAACCGCGGATCGCCAAGCATCTACGCCACGTCACCGACCTGATCGAACGTTTGAAGAAGCACATTCAACTGAAGCTCGCCGGCGAGATCGACGTGAGCCACCCCGATGTGATGGCCAAGGTCATCGATGACATCGGCGAACGGGACGTCACGCTCGCGAGCATCGCCGAACGCATCGAGAGCATGGGAGGCGGTCAGCCCATCGATCAAGACTGGCTTCGGCGCATGACCAAGCTGGTGGCGGACCTCGAGCAGCTCAACTGGAAGTACACCGATGGCACGACGGGCCGCGGGCGGACGAGCATGGGGATGATCAACAGCACCGGATGCACCTCGGTCTGGGGGAGCACCTATCCGTTCAATCCGTATCCGTTCCCCTGGGCCAACCACCTTTTCCAGGACTCGCCGTCGATGGCGATGGGGATCTTCGAAGGCCACATGGCCAAGATGGCCGACGGCTTCAAGGCCGTGCGCATGGCGGAGCTCGAGCTCGACGGGAAGTACAATCCTGCCGAGCAGGCCGAGTTCTTCACCTACTTCAACTGGCATCAGTTTAGCGACGAAGAGTGGGAGCTCTGCCCACCGGTCGTCGCGGTAGGCGGGGACGGCGCGATGTACGACATCGGCTTCCAGAACCTCTCCCGGCTGATGGCTTCAGGGAAGCCGATCAAGGTGTTGGTGGTCGACACACAGGTCTACTCCAACACCGGCGGGCAGGCCTGTACCTCCGGATTCATCGGTCAGATCTCGGACATGGCCCAATACGGAAAGGCCATTCAAGGCAAACAGGAGCCGCGAAAAGAGATCGGCCTCATCGCGATGGCGCACCGCACGACATACGTGATGCAGAGCACCATGGCGCACCCGGGTCACATGATCGAAGGCTTCATTCGGGGTTTGAAGGCCCGCCGGCCGGCGCTCTTCAACCTCTACAGCAACTGCCAACCCGAGCACGGCATCGGTGACGACATGAGCTCGGCGCAGTCGAAGCTGGCGGTCGAGTCGAGGGCGTATCCGCTGTTCCGGTACGACCCCGATGCAGGCAAGACGCCCGAGGAGTGTTTCGACCTCGAAGGGAACCCTGCGCCTGATGAAGACTGGCCCACGTACACGATCAAGTATCAGGAAGGCGGCGTCGAAAAGCAGATGGAGCTGCCACTGACATTTGCCGACTTCGCGATGACCGAGACCCGCTTCCGTAAGCACTTCCGGGCCGCGCCTCCCGACACGTGGAACGAGAACATGGTACCGCTCGCGGAGTTTCTCGACATGGACGAGGACGAGCGCGAGGGGCAGTTCCCCTACGTGTGGATGGTCGATAAGGAAGGTCAGCTCCTGCGGCTGCTGGTGGCCCAACCGATCGTGGAGTCCTGCGAGGACAGGCGCGACTTCTGGACGATGCTCCGGTCGCTCGCCCACGAAGAGGAGGCAGCGCCCGATGCCTCGGTCCTGGAACAGGCGCGGCAAGAGGTCGTCAGCAAGATGGTGTCGGAGCTCATGCAGATTGCCACGGAGTCGGTGGGCGGTTTGATTGACGTTGAAGCCGGTGAGAGCGTCCCGGTGGGGACACCTCCAGTAACCCCGGTTGCAGCACAGGTGGCGGCGACCGCGCCCGGGAAACAGACGGCGACGGGCGACTACCTCGCGCCATGGATCGACACCGTCAACTGCACGGCTTGCGACGAGTGCATCCAGATCAACGCGAAGATCTTCGAGTACGATGCCGACAAGAAGGCCGTCATCAAGAACGCCGAGGCCGGCCCCTACAAAGACCTCGTGAAGGCGGCGGAGCGGTGCACGGCGCGCGTCATCCATCCCGGCCTGCCGAGAGACCGCAACCAAAAAGGGGTCGAAAAATTGATCAAGCGCGGCGAGAAGTACAACTGAGGAGTGAGCTGGTAGCGAATCGATGAGACTCTTGGGGATGAAGACGTTCCGGCACGGGGTACACCCACCGGAATCGAAAAACGAAACGAGCGGACTTCCGGTTCGTCAGTTTCCCTTCGCCCCACTTCTTATCATTCCCCTGGTGCAACACATGGGCGCGCCCTCGATTCCCGTCGTCGCGGAGGGGGACGAGGTGTCCAGAGGCCAACGGATCGCGCGCGCCGACGGCTTCATGTCGGTTTCGATGCATGCGTCGGCTTCCGGTGTAGTTCGCAAGATTGCTCTCGCGCCCAGCGTCACGGGCCGCATGGTTCCAGCCGTGTACCTGGAGCCGTTTCCGGGGTCCACGCAGGAGATCGAGGATGGCGTTCCGTGTCCCCTCGACACGTCGAGCCCCGACGAGATCATCGCCGCAATTCAAGAGGCCGGCGTGGTGGGGCTCGGGGGCGCTGCGTTTCCGACCCACGTGAAGCTCAAAGTCCCGGAGGGCAAGTTCGTCGACACGCTGATCATCAACGGAGTGGAGTGCGAGCCGTTCCTCACCACCGATCATCGGGTGATGCTCGAGCAAAGCGAGGACATCTTCACGGGCATCCGGTACCTCCTGAAGGTGTCGGGGGCCGAAAAGGTCATCATCGCCGTCGAGGCCAACAAGCCCGACGCCGCCGCGCACCTCCGCGAGCACTTCCCGAGAGACTTGAACGGCTCAGTCGACGTGCTCCAAGTGAAGTATCCTCAGGGCGCGGAGAAGATGCTGTTTGCCGCTCTGCTTGGCCGCGAGGTTCCGTCCGGAGGACTGCCCCTCGATATCCACGCATTGTGCTGCAACGTCGCGACCACCGCCGAGATCGGCCGCTTGTTGCCAAAGGGCAGAGGCATCCAGGAGCGCGTGATCACCGTGACCGGGCCGGCAGTGAAGCGGAAGGGCAACTACCGCATCCCCATCGGCACGCCGCTGCGTTTCCTGCTCGACCACGTGGGCGTCGAGGAAGACGTCAACCGCGTATTTCTCGGCGGACCGATGATGGGTGCTGCGGTCTCGAGCCTCGAGATCTCGATCACCAAAGGGACCTCGGGGGTCACGGCGTTTACCGACTCGGCCGCGGAGCGAACGCACAGCCCGACGTACCCGTGCATCCGATGTGGCTACTGCGTCGACGCGTGTCCGATCTTTCTCGACCCGGCCTTGCTCGGGAAGCTGGCGGCGCATGAGGAGTTCGCGGTAATGGCCGAGGAGCACAACCTCATGGATTGCTTCGAGTGCGGTTCTTGTTCATTCGTCTGTCCCTCGCACATCCCACTCGTTCAGCGGTTTCGCGCCGCCAAGGCCGCCGTGCGCAAGACGGCAGCCGCGAGCAAAGCAGGAGCGGCCTGATGCCGACACCCGGCAAGACGCTCGAGATTCGCACTTCCCCGCATATTCTGAGTGGCTACAGCGTCGACTCGATCATGTTCAACGTCGTCCTTGCGCTTCTTCCTGCTACCGGGTTTGCCATCTACGCGTTTGGGCTTGCTGGGCTGCTCACCTTGACGATGGCGCTGCTCTCGTGTGTGCTGACCGAGCACCTCATTTGCCGCGCCGCGGGCAAGCCCAGCACCATCGGCGATTGGTCCGTCACGATCACGGGTCTTCTTTACGGCCTCACGCTCCCGCCAGCTTTGCCGCTCTGGATGGTCGCGGTCGGCGGCGTGATCTGCGTGGCGATGGGCAAGGCCTTGTTCGGGGGTCTCGGCTACAATACGTTCAACCCGGCGCTCGTGGGACGCGCGGTTCTTCAAGCTGCGTTTCCGGTCGCGATGACAACCTGGATCCCGGGCTTCACGGCGGACCGTTTCGTCTCGATACGGTCGTCGACGTTGACCCTTCCGTTCACCGAGCCTGCGGTCGACGCGATCACCTCCGCGACTCCGCTTGCGCTGTGGAAGTTCAGCGGTGAAACCACAGCCACGGCCGATCTCGCCATGGGCCTGATCAGCGGATCGGCAGGTGAAACGTCGAGCGTGCTCATCTTGATCGGCGGCGTCTATCTCATCGCGCGCAACATGATGAACTGGCGCATCCCCTTCGCTATTTTCGCCGCTGTGATCATCTCGAGCGGCGCCCTTCACCTGCTGGATCCAAGTCGCTACGCCTCGCCCAGCTTCATGGTTTTCTCCGGAGGCCTGATGCTGGGAGCCATGTTCATGGCGACCGATATGGTGGGCTCCCCGATGACTTCCAGGGGTTGTTACCTCTACGGGGCACTGATCGGCCTGGTGACGGTGGTGATCCGAACCTGGGGTGGGCTTCCAGAAGGCGTCATGTACGCCATTCTCCTCGGCAACGCGGTCACGCCGCACCTCGATCGATGGTTCCGGCCGACGGTGTACGGCACTCGGCGCAAGGAGGCTGCGTCATGAGCCATGCCGTCGAGGCCGCCCGTCCCGCTCAGACCAGCGCTTGGCACATGTACCGCGCAATGGTCAGCGTCGGCGTCGTCTGTGGTCTGCTCATCGTGGGCGTCTTCCAGGCGACTCTTCCGATCATCGAGCGCAACAAGGCCGAGGCGTTGCGGAGCGCGATCTTTCACGTGTTGCCCGACGCCACCACGAGCACGACGTTTCGCTTCGACGAGTCCGGAGGTTTCTCGGTCGTCAAAGGAGAGAGCGCCGGGATGCCGCAGGTCTATGCCGGCTACGACGACGACCATCAGCTCGTGGGACTCGCCGTGGAGGCGCAGGGGATGGGCTATCAGGATGTGATCCGGCTCATTTACGGATACTCGTTTGTCGACGAAACGATCATCGGCATCCAGGTGCTCGACAGCAAGGAGACTCCGGGCCTCGGCGACAAGATCGAGAACGACCCGGAGTTTCTTGCGAACTTCGAGCGTCTCGACGTCTCACTCGGAGAGGACCCATCAGCGCTGGCCCGAGCCATCGTGCCGGTCCGTCATGGCAACAAGACCCATCCGTGGGAGGTGGATGGCATCACCGGCGCGACGATCTCCTCGAAGGCGATCGCCAGCATCCTCGACGGGAGCGCTCAATATTGGGTGCCACGCATCAGGCGCAACCTCGAAGCGCTCCAAGGAGGCGAGTAGGTCATGGCAGCCTCCACCAAGAGCAGCACCGACGACTTCATCAAGGGCCTCTGGAAAGAGAACCCGGTGTTCGTACAGGTGCTCGGGATGTGCCCGGCGCTAGCGGTCTCGAACTCAGCAAGAAACGCGCTCGCCATGGGGTTGGCAACGGCGTTTGTCCTGGTGATGTCCAACGTCGTGGTGTCTTCGCTGCGACATTTCATCCCAAAGGAAGTGCGCATCGCGACCTACATCTTGGTCATCGCGACCTTCGTCACGCTGGTCGACTACGTCATTCAGGCGATCAGCCTCGACCTCTACAAGGCGCTCGGTGCTTTCATATCGCTCATCGTCGTCAACTGCCTGATCCTCGGACGTGCCGAAGCGTTTGCTTCCAAGAACACGGTCGCGCGCTCTACCTTGGACGGCCTCGGCATGGGAATCGGGTTCGCGTTTGCCCTCTTCAGCATTGGTGCGGTCCGTGAGATCTTCGGCGCGGGGTCACTTTTTGGTACGCAATTGTTCCACGACCGCTTTCAGGATTGGGTCGTCATGATCCTGCCGAGCGGCGGCTTCTTCACGCTGGCCGCGTGGCTGCTTCTCTTCAACTGGGTCAAGCAGCGTAGGACCAAAACGCAAGGTGACAGTACGCTTGCGCTGAGCGAGGGGGCGGCCCGATGAACCAGGAATCGTTATGGTCGATCTTAATCAACGCCTCGCTCGTGAACAATTTCGTGTTGGCGTATTTCTTGGGCATCTGCCCGTTCCTCGGCGTGTCCTCCAAGCTCGACACGGCGACGCGGATGGGTGGAGCGGTGACGTTCGTCATGCTCGTGAGTTCGATCTGCGCGTTCGGGATTCAGGCCGTGCTCGTCGCCATCGATGCGCCCTACCTCAAGCTCATCTCGTTCATCGCCGTCATCGCGTCCACGGTGCAGCTCGTCGAGATGTTCATCAAGAAGTTCAGCCCGACGCTGTTTCGTGCGCTCGGGATCTTCCTCCCTCTGATCACCACGAACTGCGCCATCCTGGGTCTGGCTCTCTTCCAAACGAACAAGGGCTACAGCTTCGTGCAGTGCATCGTGTACGCACTGGGCGCGGGAGCGGGCTTCACCTTGGCACTGGTGCTGATGGCGGGGCTGCGCGAGAAGCTCGAACTCGCGGAAGTGCCGGACGTCACCAAGGGGACAGCGATGGCGCTGATGCTCGCGGGGCTTCTTTCCGTGACGTTCATGGGATTCGGCGGGCTCGGAGGATAGGAACCATGTTGCACCACTACATGATCGGCGTTGGAGCGTTCGCACTGTTGTCGGTAGCGTGGATTGGCGTGCAGCGCGCCTGGAAGAAATCGTTTCCCGAGGTGGGCAGTGACCCCGACGCGCTCGCCGGACGCTCCGGATGCTATGGCTGCAGCCAAGCAGAGGACTGCACCCAGGACGGACCAGGCGGGTCGCGCGAAAATCAGAAGGAGATGCGATGAATACTGCGGTCACCCATCTTGACGACTACGACACGGAACAACGGTTTCAGGCCATGGTCGTCTCTAGTGAGAAGATCACGCCAGAGGCCTCGGGCATCGAGGTCCGAGAGCTCACGTTGGATGTTCAGAATCCCGACTTCGCGCTCGAGCTCGGCCAGAACGTCGGCGTGCTCTCGCCGGGCAACAAAGAGTTCGGGCAGGAGCACCACTTCCGGCTCTACAGCGTCGCCGACCTTCCGGAGCGTGGTCGCAGCGGGCTGCTCCGAATCAAAATCGTCGTGCGCCGGGTCAGCTACGTCGACAACTACAGCGGCGAAGAGTATCCGGGCCGCTCGAGCAACTATTTGTGTGACCTCGTCGCCGGCGACAGCATCACCATGTCGGGGCCTTACGGCCTGGCCTTCGAGGTTCCCGAGGAGATGGATGCCAACCTGATCCTAATCGGGACCGGTACCGGGATCGCGCCGTTCCGCGCGTTCGTGAAGCACATCTATAAGAACGTGCCCGCGTGGAAGGGGACCATCACCCTTTTCTACGGCGCGCAAAGCGGCCTCGAGCTTCTCTACATGAACGATGAGCGAGACGATTTCACGCAGTACTACGACGATGAAACGTTTCGGGCGTTCAAGGCGCTGAGCCCTCGTCCAGCTTGGGCCGCCCCCATCGATTGGGAAGGGGCTCTCGCCGAGCGCGGCGAAGAGCTGTGGAAGCTGCTGGGGGAGCCGAACACCTACGTCTACGTGGCCGGCCTCGAAAAGATGCGCGGTGAGCTCGATGCGGCATTTGCGCAAATCGCAGGATCGGAATCGAAGTGGGCTCGCCGAAGCGCCGAGCTCAAGGCCGGCGGACGCTGGGTAGAGCTCCTGTACTGACGCTTGGGATGCCAAGTTAGCGACGAGAATCCGTGTCCGCGTGGACCAAGGTCATGCAGGCCGAGCGCCAAAGATAGACGCAGATTACGGTTCACATTCTTCGGAAATCGCTCGGTTACGCTAGGAGCGCAGGAAGAACAAACGCCCTGTCCGCATGGGGTCCCAGGCAAGGAAGGGTCTGGCGCCGCCGTGCTGGGCCGGACGATGAACTATGGAGCAGTGGCCGCAGTGGCCGCAGTGGCCGAGAGCTTGGGATTCGCGAGCACGATGCTCAGCATGACCATCGATTGCCGGGGCACGCGCGAGCAGTTCGGCGTCAAGATAGGCTCGTTTCAAGCGCTCCAGCACCGAGCGGTCGACATGTACGCGGAGACCGAGCTTCTACGTTCGATCTCGATGGAGTCGATGGTTCGGGTAGACGAAGACGACGAGAGTGCACGCCGCAGCGACGTCTTAGCCGCCAAGTACCGGCTCGCCACAGGCGGAATCTCGATCGCGCAGCAAGCGCTTCGGCTACACGGCGGCATCGGCGTCACGGACGAACACGGCATCGAGCTCTACTTCAAGCGGATGTATGCGCTGAATCCACTGTTTGGCGGTGCGGAGCACCACGTCGCCCGTTTCGCCAGCGACCGGGCATTCGGCTAGTTCTCGGGTGCGAGAT